>OIYT01001006.1_pt1 | contig 22146 bp, 14 predicted proteins | sample 1588201 | NCBI WGS metagenome assembly OIYT01 (sample SAMN03283260) | human gut metagenome | biome: human-associated habitat; material: feces | host: Homo sapiens | place: USA | collected 2013
GATACCTACTATGCACCTTTGAAGCAGGCGGTTGCGGATTATGCCGGCTGTACACCGGAGCATCTGGTACTCGGCAGCGGAAGTTCGGATCTGCTCCGCTTATTTGTTGCTCTGTTTGCACCGAAGAAGGCACTTCTTCCGATTCCGTCTGCCATGGATTACGAACACGTGCTGTCCGTCTATGGCTGTGAGACAGACTTTTACGAATTGTCACTCAGCGAAGATTACCGGCTTGACATGGACGACTTCATCGCGCAATTATCAGATGCGTATGATATGGTCATCCTCGGCAACCCGAACAACCCAACCTCCCAGCTTGTCCCGAAAGACGACATAGCGAAGCTGGCGCAGGCATGCAAAGAACATGGTATCACACTTGTGCTAGACGAGATGTATATCGAATTTACCGAGAATTACGAGGTGCGTACAGCGATCTCCCTCACGAACGAATACGACAACCTGATCATTCTGCGCAGTGTATCGAAGTTCTTCTGTGTACCGGGGCTGCGGCTTGCCTACGCAATCATGAACAACGAGACGAATATGGCGATCATCAATATGACTGCAACGCCGAACAGCATTTCCTGTCTGACAGCAGCCGCATGTACTGCCATGCTGAATGACAGATCCTATATTCAGGAATCCCGCTCCCGTATCTTTACCGAACGCAACCTGATCTGCTCGGCAATGAGCTCGAACAAGAACCTGCGTCTGTTCAAGCCAAGTGCAAACTTCGTGCTGATGCAGATTCTGAAAGAAGATGTAACCGCGAAAGCACTGCTTGCCCATTGCAATCTGAAAGGGATTGTGCTTCGGAACTGCGAGAATTTCCATGGATTGGATTCACACTTTGTGCGTTTTGCCATTATGAATCCAATGCAGAATGACCTGATGGTAAATACGATTCTGGAGATGCTCCGGTAACCTCCGGAATAAGACTGATTTGAAAATTTCATAGATTCTGTAATATGCGAATGTCAAAATGCCAAACGGCTCTGGATCGTACCAACCGATACAATCCAGAGCCGTTTAATGTTTTATTTATTTTGTCAGACAGATAACTTTATGCAAGCTCCTGCTCGCTCATATCGAGTGCCGATGCAATTACCGCATCCATATCATAATATTTGTACTCGCCAAGGCGTCCGCCGAAGATCACATGCTTCTCCTGCTCGCCAAGTGCCTTGTACTCCTGATAGAGCTTGCCGTTCTTCTCATCATTTACCGGATAATACGGCTCATCGCCGACCTTCCACTCCGAAGAATACTCTCTTGAGATCACCGTCTTCGGAAGTTCATTCCCCGCATCATCCATGCCGAATTCAAACCATTTGTGCTCGATAATACGTGTCCAAGGTGTCTCCGCATCTGTGTAGTTGACTGCGGCATTTCCCTGGAAATTCGGCTTATCCAAAAGCTCTGTCTCAAACCGCACGGAACGATATTCGAGCGCGCCGAGCTTATAATCGAAATACGCATCGATGGCACCGGTATAGACGACCTTCTCCGCCATCGCATCGTACGCTTCCTTATCCGCAAAATAATCCGTCGAAAGCTTCACTTCCACACCTGCAAGAAGATTTTCGACCATCTTCGTGTAACCGCCCATCGGGATACCCTGATAGAGTGCGTTGAAATAGTTGTTGTCAAATGTCAGACGTACCGGCAGACGCTTGATGATAAAGGATGGAAGCTCTGTACACGGGCGTCCCCACTGCTTCTCCGTATAGCCCTTGATGAGCTTCTCGTAGATGTCGGTTCCAACCAGACTGATTGCCTGCTCTTCCAGATTCTTCGGTTCCGTGATGCCTGCTGCCGCCTTCTGCGCTTCGATCTTTGCCGCTGCCTCTTCCGGCGTCACCACACCCCACATCTTGTTGAAGGTGTACATATTGAACGGCAGGCTGTACAGCTCGCCCTTGTAGTTCGCAACCGGTGAATTCGTGAAGCGGTTGAACTCGGCAAACTTTGTAATATAATCCCATACCTTTTTGTTGTTCGTATGGAAGATATGCGCACCGTATTTGTGTACATGGATGCCCTCCACATTCTCCGTGTATACATTTCCGGCGATATGCGGACGCTTGTCGATCACAAGCACCTTTTTCCCTTTTGCAAGTGCCTGCTGTGCGAAGACCGCACCATAAAGACCGGCACCAACGACTAAATAATCATACTGTTTCATTGTTTTACTTTCCCTCCTCAGCTATCCGGATTCCGCTGTCCCTAATACAGGCACACGCAGAACCCGTAGATATTATATAAAAATGTTCCCGCAAGCATCATAAGCGGAACCATCGTAAATACATTCCGGTTCATCCTGTTGTCTATCCGGTCCGGTGCGATTGCCATCAGAATCGGGAACACCGCCGGCAGGAAATACCGCCCCTGGCATCCACCGATCTCCGCAGACGCAACCGAAGTATATGCGATATACATCGCGGTCGCACATGCCACGACTGCCAGAATTCCGCCGGCAAAGGTGGACAGGCGGACACCAAACCCAAGTGTTTCTTCCGGCTGCCGGTCAAGAAACGCCGTAACAACCAGAATAGAAAGCGTCGTACCGACAAATGCACCATTTCCGAAATGGAAATACATCTGCAGATAACTCTGCGCATTTCCCACCGACAGATATTGCTTCAAAAACCGTGCCAGCACACCCATGTATTCACCCGGATGCGCAAAGATATATGCAAGCTGTGCATCCGCATTGACGCCTGTTCCGCCACGCACATCCCCGGCCCCCGCACCATTCGCAAGCACCGGAATCAAGAAGGAGCCAAGCAGTGCCGCACCGACTATAATCACCGGAAGATAGTAACACATACGCATCTTGTTCGATGCGAACTTCTTCTTCGGCATGAACAAAAACGGCAGTGCCATCACGCAGTAAACCGCCTTTGGCATGCAGCCAAGCAGCAGGAATCCAACCATGCAGATGACATTCTTCCATTGTAGCGGGCGATCCGGATTCTGGATTTCCTCGAAATAATAAGCAAATGCAAGCACGATCCATCCTATTACCCACGGATCGTAGGAATAGTTTGCCGCCATGTACAGGTTTGTCGGAAGCAGTCCGAACGCCGCAAGCAGAACCTTTCCGTACCGGATCCGCCGGATCGCAAAATAGATGAGCAGCGCATAGCAGAGCAGATTGAAGAATTTCCCCATCATGAATACATGCACAAATGAAAGTGATAAACCTTCCCCTACGATTGTGCCAATCGCTGCCGGAAGATACGCAATCGAATAGATCGCCCGTTCAAAATAATCCGGGTGGTCTACCTTTTTTTCATCATACAGCGCATTCAGTTCTGCATAATATTCTTTTCTTGATTCCCGGTCATAGGCAAACTTGTCAAAGATGGTTGCCTCGTATTCCTTCATCAGTTTATTCTCTACCTCCAGCCTGGCACCATCGAAGAAATTTGCCTCCTCGATCGTCCGCAGATAATGCACCTCATCATCGTTCATCGTTCCAAGCGTCGCCGGCGATACCCATATCAGGAATCCCCCGAGTATCAGTGCTGTAATCAGATAGAACTGCTCCGGCCTGCTTCCTGCCCAGTTCCGGAATCCATAGAACACAATTCCAAGAAGCAATACTGTAAATATAAGCGCCTGCCTGCTGGCATTTGCCTCCTGTGAAAGGAGCTTTGCCACCACCAGATATTCCAGTACAAAAGAAAGCATCCATGCACCTGCCACAAGGAGCACATAGAAGCCAGCCTTCCGCCAGTTCGCACGTACACACCGGATCCATGCAGCAAATGCCGCAAGCATGCAGTCTGTCATATATGTCAGTCCCGGTACAAATGTCATCAGAACCGGAAAAATACCGATTGCAAACACATTGATGACTACCGCAACCTTCATGTGTGCATTGAATCCCTGATTCGGAACAAACACAAGAGAGCGGTCGAAAATCACCATTCCCGCAATACAGAGAATCAGCCAGATGCCATATCTGCATTTTTTTGAGTATTGTGGTTTCATAAAAATCTCCTTAATCTCTGCGGAACACGTCGCGTGTATAGACCTTCGCCTGCACATCATCGAGCTCCGTGTTATAGCGGTTCGCAAGAATCGCATCACTCTGCTTCTTGAATTCCGACAGATCATTCACAACCTTCGAGCCAAAAAATGTTGTCCCTTCCGGAAGCGTTGGCTCGTATACAATCACACGCGCGCCCTTTGCCTTCACCCGCTTCATCACACCCTGGATCGAGCTCTGGCGGAAATTGTCGGAATTCGACTTCATCGTAAGCCGGTATACTCCGATTGTAACTTCTTTTTCGCTTGCTGCGTTCCACTCGTTATTCGCTCCATAGCTGTAATAACCGGCTTTCTCAAGCACCCGGCCCGCGATAAAATCTTTCCTCGTGCGGTTGCTTTCCACGATTGCCGTCATCATATTCTGCGGTACACTGTCATAATTGGCAAGTAGCTGTTTCGTATCCTTCGGAAGACAGTAGCCACCATAGCCGAAGCTCGGATTGTTGTACTGCGTCCCGATTCTTGGATCCAAGCACACACCGTCGATAATCGCCTGCGTGTCAAGCCCCTTCATCTCAGCATATGTATCCAGTTCATTAAAATACGACACCCGCAACGCAAGATAAGTGTTCGCAAACAGTTTAACTGCCTCTGCCTCTGTAAATCCCATGAACAGCGTGTCGACATCTTTCTTTTCCGCACCCTCCTGCAAAAGCCGTGCAAATGTATGCGCCGCAGCGTCCACCTCTGCATCATCCTTGTCCGTACCGATAATGATACGGCTTGGATACAGGTTGTCATACAGTGCTTTGGATTCCCGTAGGAACTCCGGAGAAAAAAGGATCCTGCTTGTCTGATATTTCTTTCGTACGGACTCGGTGTAACCAACCGGGATTGTTGATTTGATAACCATAAACGCTTCCGGATTTACCTTCATCACAAGCTCGATTACCGCTTCGACCGCCGTCGTATCGAAGAAATTCTTCTGACTGTCATAGTTCGTCGGTGCTGCAATGATAACAAAATCCGCATCGCGATATGCTGTCTCCCCGTCTAATGTTGCCGACAGTTTCAGATTCTTCTCTGCAAGATATTTCTCAATATAATCGTCCTGGATCGGTGAGACCTTATGGTTGATCTGCTCCACCTTCTCCGGGACAATATCGACTGCCGTCACCCTATGATTCTGGGACAGCAGCGTTGCAAGTGACATCCCGACATAGCCGGTTCCTGCGACCGCAATCTTTATATTTTCATATGCTCTCATACTTCATTCCTCCCATATACTCATGCAAAAATGCTCATTCATAGCCAAACATCTATCCTTCCAGTTTCTTTTGATCTCTGCTATTCCTTACTCACTCCGCAAAGCTTCAACCGGATCCTTCTTCGATGCTACACGCGACGGAATCAGTCCACCGATCATCGTCAGCAAAACACTGATTGCCACTAAGAGTACACCACCTGCAACCGGCAGCTTCGCCACGCCGGTAAGCCCTGCGAGATGATGAATCACTGCATTGATCGGAATATTCAGAATCACCGTGACGCCGATTCCGATCAGCCCCGCCACGAATCCAACGATGATTGTCTCCGCGTTGAACACACGCGAAATATCCTTCTTCGATGCTCCGATACTTCGCAGCACACCGATTTCCTTCGTCCGCTCCAACACGGAAATATATGTGATAATACCAATCATGATTGAGCTTACAACGAGCGAGATTGCAACAAATGCCATCAGCACATACGAAATCGCATTGATGATCGTACTGACGGAAGACATCATCGTTCCCACCATATCCGTGTAGGAGATTTCCTTCTCATCTTCACCGTTCGCTTTCACCATATCGTTATATTCTTCGATCACATCGATGATCTTCTCCTTCGACTCAAAATCGACCGGATAGATGCGGATCACCTTCGGATCGTTCTCACAAGCAATCCCAAGTGTCACGAGGTTATCGTCGTAGGTCGCGTTCTCAGCAGATTTCAGATCCGAAAGCGACATGCTGTTTGACACACTCTGCGTCTGTTCCGTCATCGTCTGCATGAACTGCTTCAACTGGTCTGCCGGAAGACTTGCCATATATTCATACAACTGATCCTCTGTCATATCTGCGATTCCCATCTCGCTCATTGCATCCTGTGCCTGCCGCTCGGCCTCCTTCTGTGCCTCTTCATTCAGATCGGCCCCAAATTCATAGCCGGTAAATACATTCTTGTCCGGATCCGCAAGCTGCGCCTTGCCCGCTTCACTGTCTCTCGACAGTTCCATCAGCTTCTCCACGAGCGCGTGAGTATAGCCAATCGTTGTTGTGATTGAATGTACGGTTGCGTCCTCATTCGGACGGACGATGCCGACAACCTTGATATCCAGCCCATTTTTGATCTTATCTTTCAGATAATCCGCATCATCGCTCTTATCGACATAGCATTTCTCCGAAGCATCGTATTCATAGAAATCCGAAGACGGAATTACCTTATAGGTGAGACTCAGCAGGTCATCGTAGGTGTATGAAATATTCGGATATGTCTTCGTCTCCCCCTTCAACGCCGCACGCATCATCTCCTGCATCTCGCCAACATCCCGGATACCAAGCGAATACAGCTCATAATCGCTGATCTCATTGTCCTTCGTCACAACCATCACGACCTCGTCGTAATTCTCCGGCCAATGTCCCGCTACGACATCATACTGGCTCTCGAGCAGCTCCTGGTTGCTGATCATCTCCGACCAGACATTCGTTGTACTCTGCGTTCCTGTCATGCCAAGGTTGTCCATCTCTGACATCGAACCGAAACCGATGCTGTCAAAGACAGTGCTTGGATTGACCTGGTAGACCTCCTTATCCACATCACTTTTATACGCATTGATCGTAATGCCATAGGTGTACATGATATCGCTGGTGTAGTCTTTCATCTTCTGACCGTCCCCTTCTTCGATATAATCCTTGAAGGATACCATGTCATTGACCTTGACTTCACCAAGCATATTCTTCATATAATTTCCGACAAAGTTGTTCGAATACACCTTGTCCATATCATGTTCTTCTTCGCTCTTCATATCCGTACCAAGCATTATGTTCATCATCGCTGACATGTCGATGGACTCATCCGTGATCTCCAGCGGGTAGGTAGAAAGCGTATCTTCCTCCACGCTCTTGATATAATTCCGGAATCCATCCGATAACGATAAGATCAATGCGATACCGATGATGCCGATACTTCCTGCAAATGCGGTAAGCAGGGTACGTCCCTTCTTCGTAAGCAGGTTGTTGAAGGACAGATTCAGTGCCGTAAAATACGACATCCGCTTATGCTTTAAGTCCTTCCTGCTTAATTCCTCATATGTTTCCTTCGCCGCTTCCTCGTCAGAATACGGCATGCTGTCGTCCTTGATCTCACCATCTAACAGTTTGACGATTCTTGTACTGTACTGCTCCGCAAGCTCCGGGTTATGTGTGACCATGATAACGAGACGATCCTTCGCAATCTCCTTTAAGAGATCCATAATCTGTACGCTTGTCTCTGTATCAAGTGCACCGGTCGGTTCATCCGCAAGCAGAATCTCCGGATCATTGATGAGCGCTCGTGCGATTGCCACTCGCTGCATTTGTCCACCGGACATCTGGTTCGGTTTCTTGTGGATCTGATTGCCAAGTCCCACCTTCTCGAGCATGTCCTTCGCCCGGCGTCTGCGCTCGCTCTTCGAGACGCCGGATAAAGTCAAAGCCAGCTCCACATTCTGCAGTACAGTCTGGTGCATAATCAAATTGTAGCTCTGGAATACAAAACCAACGCTGTGGTTCCGGTAGGTATCCCAATCCTTGTCCCTATATTTCTTCGTTGATTTTCCTTTGATAACAAGGTCGCCATCCGTATACTGGTCGAGTCCTCCCACAATATTCAAGAGTGTTGTCTTTCCGCAGCCGGAATGACCAAGAATGGAGACAAACTCATTTGCCCGGAAATTAATACTGACGCCTTTTAATGCCTGTACCTTTGAATCTCCCTCTCCATAGTCCTTTACTATGTTTTTCAGTTGCAGCATGCCATCTTCCCTTCATTTTCTTTCACTATAAACAAAAGCGATTTCTTCACCCTTCGGGTTCCCGAAATCGCTTTCATATTCTTACATCATGTACTCAATCATCTTGTTGACTGCTTCGCCAAACTCCTCTGACTTCTGCTGTGCATCATCGAAATCTTTGCCGATGACACCGTAGTAGAACTTGATCTTTGGCTCTGTACCGGACGGACGGACGCAAAGCCATGCGCCACCTTCGAGCTCGTAATATACAACGTTTGACTTCGGAAGTCCGGTTGGAATAACCGCCTTATTCTTCATATTTGTCGCTGTATCGTTGTCATAATTACGTGCCCAGAGTACTTGTAAGCCTGCAATCTCCTTCGGTGTGTGGGACTTCAGCTGATCCATGATACTCTTAATCTTCTCGAGGCCTTCAATTCCCTTTAAAGTAAGTGTATGGATCGCATCTACATGATAACCATACTTCTCGTAGATATCGATCATTGCATCCCACAGCGTCTTACCGAGAGAGCGATAATAAGCTGCTGCCTCACAGAGTGCCATTGTCGCCACAATCGCATCCTTATCCCTGGCATGTGTACCGATCAGGCATCCATAGCTCTCCTCAAATCCAAAGAGATATGTGCCATTATGTTTTGTCTCAAACTCCAACATCTTCTGTCCGATAAACTTAAATCCTGTCAGAACCTCTACGAGCTTCACGCCGTAGCTCTTCGCCATCTCATTTACAAGGTTTGTTGTAACGATAGATTTGATCAGTGCACCATCCTTCGGCAGACCTCTTGTCGCCTTAATCTGGCTGAGCTCATATTCTGCAAGCAGACTCCCCGACATATTTCCGGTCAGGCAGTGATACTCACCTTCCTTATCCTTCACATACACACCGAGACGGTCTGCATCCGGATCCGTCGCGAGAACGAGGTCTGCATCATGATGCTTTGCAAGCGCAAGTGCAAGCTCAAACGCCTCTGCTGCTTCCGGGTTCGGATAGCTTACGGTTGGGAAATCGCCATCCGGCAATTCCTGCTCCGGAACGACATATACGTTCTCAAATCCAAGCTCACGAAGAATTCTTCTTGCCGGAATATTTCCTGTGCCGTGCAATGGTGTATATACAATCTTTAATTCTTTTCCGTATTCGTCGATGCACTCCTGATGCAGAACAAGCTTTTTGAGCTCTGCCATATATGCATCATCGATTTCCTTGCCGATCACTTCATACAAGCCCTCATGGATGGCTTCCTGCTTCGGCATGGTAATGGCATCCTGTACGGAGATTGCCTTAACTTCGCGCATGATTCCTGCATCGTGTGGAGGGGTGATCTGTGCGCCATCTTCCCAGTATACCTTGTAACCGTTGTACTCTGGTGGATTATGGCTGGCTGTTACATTGATACCTGCCACACAACCAAGGTAACGGACTGCAAAAGAAAGCTCCGGTGTCGGACGAAGCGACTCGAATACATACGCTTTAATACCGTTTGCTGCCAGACACAAGGCTGCTACATCTGCAAACTCCGGTGAACAGTGTCTGGAATCATACGCAATCGCAACACCCTTCGCCTGCTTCTTACGCTGTTTGATATAATTTGCAAGTCCCTGTGTCGCCTTCGCAACAATATAATTATTCATGCGGTTCGTACCGGCGCCAATAATACCGCGCAATCCAGCTGTTCCGAATTCAAGATCCGTATAGAAACGTTCTTTGATTTCTTTCTCATCATCCTTGATGGCTGCCAGCTCCTGTCTTGTTGCTTCATCGAAAAACGGGTTTGTCAGCCATTCTTCATAAACCTTCTTGTAATCCATGTCCATGATGTTCCTCCTACTATTTAGTCGAGCACGGATATCAGATCCGCGTAACTATATTCATCGTCTTTGCCATTATCCTCGGCTTGTATTGTGTAGCTCTTTATCAAATAACCGGCCTTATATAACGTAATCGTATGTGTTCCCGCTGTCTTCTTGATCGACACCGGTGCTATTCCGACATAATCTCCGTCGAAATACACTCCCACGCCTTCCGGTTTTTTAATCGTAATCTTATTTCCCTGTACCGCTGTTTCGGTTGTCTGACCGCTCTGTGTGGCTGCCGCAGTCGTCTGTCCTGCCTGCGTCATCGCGGTTTTGTCTTCCGTCGTCTGCTGTCCGCTTACAGTCGTCTGGTCACTGCCGGTTTCTTCTGTCTCAGTCGTATCTTCCGTTGTCTCTTCTGTGGTCTCCGCCTGCAGTGTGACCCGGAGTGTCTTCACTGTATCACTGATCTTGAAGCTTCCCCGGAAGCTGTCATAACCATCCGCCTGAATCGTAAGCTGATGCTCTCCATAAAGCCCTGTATATGTCCGGTTCTCAATCGTTTCACCATCCACGCAGATTGTCTCTCCCGCATCCTCCGGTGTCACGGTAAATGTCACAGTTCCTGATGGTATCGCAATATCGGATATATCCACATTCATCTCACGATCCCGCGTCACGCGGACCGGCTTCTCACCGGAATACCCGTTCCGGCTGATCCGGAGTGTATACTCACCCTCGCCAACCGCCACCAGCATATCCGCTGTTACCGGCACGATCACGTCCTTCCCAATCTCAACAAATCCACCCACATAGGTTCCCTGATTGAGCAGACGTATATATCCATGTCCTTTGGTGATCACCACTGATAATAACGTTCCGTTCCACACGTACAAGGTCACTTCGTCCTCTGTATTCACATCAATCAGTGCGATTTCCCTGTCACCGTCAAACGCCTTTGCATAATCCGATATTTTAAAGCTTGCGCCATTATAGGCTGCTGTGTTATTGTCTGTCCGGTAGGCAAACTTCTTCACACCGGTGTATGTCTTCACCTTCGCATTCTGTGTAATCTGTACAAGCTTCCCTGTATCCGCATAGTATACGATATCCACAACGCTTCCACACGCAACACCAGAAATGCCGATGTCTGTTCCTTGTGCACTATACACGCCCACACCGCCATGATATTGAAGTTCCACATCCGTGCCATCCTGGACTGACACAAAATGGAGTAGATTGTTATCCATGTCCATGCTTGTTATGATCGCTGTCATCGTAAGCTCTTCATGGCTTGCGGTCACATCTTCCGTATTCTCATACACCTTTACATCATTCGGCTCCGTGCCGCACGCGGTCAGGGTATACGCAAGAGCAAGCATCACCAGCATGCACAATATCCTTCTTCTATCCATAAAACCACCTTAACTTCTGTATTATACAAGATTATTTTGTAAATGTGAAGATTATATATTTATTTTTTCTAGCGAAATTTTTAGATATGATATGCAAATAATTTTCCTAGAAGTTCCTGTTTCTTCTCTTCCTCTTCCGAGATCCGGTTCAGTTTTTCGACCATTTTGGGCGATATCCGCGCTTTCGAACCATTTATGTACTGATTGGACAGCTTATAGAACTTCTCCGGATACCTGTATTTCCTGTATATATACCGGATATCAGACTGCCGGAGTGCACACCCGTCTGCATACCGCTCTAAGATTGCTTCAAGAAGCTGGAAGGAATACCCATTTTTCTCCACTGTTTTTCGTATAAAATAATACAGATCCTGCAGCTGGTTTCCCACATGATACTTATCAAAATTAATCGTTGCCACATACCGGTTTCCGCCCGTCTGGCAGATCAGCACACTGTGATGGTTATAGTTTCCATGACAATATCCAACATGATTTCCTTCCTGAATTTGTTTCTCTGTTCCTGCCTGTGCTGCTTCTTCCCGTTCACACTGCAGTCCCTGTTCATAGAAATAAGAAAAAAACTTCAGGAACAACGTCTCAAACTCCCGCTTCGGGCTCTGCTTCATAATATAATTATAGACCCGTTTCATCTCCCGGTTCCGGCGGCGTACATCATTTTTCTCCCGCAGCTGCATATCCTGATCAGCTTCTCTCCACACAACAGCGCCCGCCCTGTGAAATTCCACCAGATTGTCGACTGCCAGCATGATTTCATTTTTGCTGCCTACGTTCATTTCCCTGCCATCGAAATACATGCGCATCACAAAAGGATTCCCATACCGGTCGCAGGTGATAAGTTCTCCCTGTGTATTCTTCACCAGGCGGTCAACATGCGCAAACCCTGCCGCATACAAGCGCTCCTTGAATTCATACTCCGAAAGCAGGCGGTGTTCACCTGCCGCTGCCGCCCGCAGCTGCCATATCCCCTTGTCCGTATACAGCAGAGAAGCACCTCGTCCCCGCCCCATGTGATCGATCGTCACATCGTAGAGTTCATACACTTCCGACATCTTTTCAGCCACAAAAAATCCCCTCCCAACATCAGTCTTGTTAATTGTATGCCGGGAAGGGCTGATTCATTCCGATTGACGGTTCGCATCTATAGATACGATTCTTTGACAATCGCCAATAATTGTTCTCTTGTATTCAATTCCGGGGCATCCAGCACCCGGTTCAACAGTTCTTTCAGGATCCGTCCCATATCCGGTCCCGGTTTCACACCTAATTCGATCAGATCTTTGCCGCATATGGCGAGCTCCGACATCTTCAGGCATTGTTTCTGCTCCATGATCTCTGTGTACATCTCCTGCATATGCGCGATCACGTATTTACGCTGTTCGAGATTGCAGTCGCTCTGCCCCGCCATGTCGCCCTTCCGGATCGCCAGATAATCCTCGAAATACTCCGCCCCGAGCTGTGCGATAAACTTGCGGAAGCTTTTTATCCCAGGTCCTTTGCCGGATAGTCCGTAATCATGATTCCGCACCAGCCTGCACACCTGCCCAATCGTGTCATTGTCCATCTTCAGCCGTCGCATGATGATCTCTGCCCGCTTCGCAGAAGCTTCCGGATGTCCATAGAAATGATCCACCCCATTTTCATCCGTTGTCTTACATTCCGGTTTTCCGATATCATGAAACAACGCTGCATAACGAAGCACCGTCGTAGCCGGCACAGCCTCCATCACTTTCAGAGTATGATGCCCTACATCATAGAGGTGATACTGGTTGTTCTGCGGTGTCTGCATCATCACATCAAACTCGGGCAGAAACACCTTCGTAAGTCCGAGTTCATATGCTTCCTCCAGCCGTTCCGGGTGATCCGAGACAAGCATCTTCGTAAGCTCTGTGCAGATCCGTTCCGCGCTGATATCCTTCAGGAAACGTGCCTGATTGCGCATCGCTTCGCGTGTCTTATCCTCAATTGCAAAATCAAGCTGCGCCCCAAACCGGACCGCACGCAGGATACGCAGAGCGTCCTCGTCAAACCGTTCACAAGCGCATCCGACGCAGCGGATGATTCCCCGCTTCAAATCCTCCTGTCCGCCGAAGATATCGATCACGCCCTGCTCCGGGTTATATGCCATCGCATTGATCGTAAAATCCCGCCGCTTAAGATCTTCTTCGAGGCTTGCCGTGAAGCATACCGTCTCCGGTCTCCGGTGATCCTTATACTCTCCATCGACACGATAGGTAGTCACCTCGAATGCGTAATCGGTGTGGCTCACATTTCCCGCATCCTCCGCGGTAAGAATATCCCGGTTCACGAGTACCGTCACCGTTCCGTGTTGGATTCCCGTGTCGATCGTTCGCGCAAAGATTCGTTTCACCTCTTCCGGCTTCGCTGAAGTTGTAATATCCCAGTCATGCGGCTGCTTGCCAAGCAGGCTGTCACGCACACATCCGCCAACCACATACGCCTCATATCCATGCTGATTCAATTGTTGTAAAATATATGCCGCCCCTGTCGGAATCTCTATCTTCATATGCATCCCCCATTATAATAAACCACAACCCCGCCGGAACCAGCAGGGTTGCAGTTATCGTATTTATTAATATGCCTTACCGAAATAAACCATATGCTTTGCAGGTTTGCCGCAATGTACACATACATCGCCAAGCTTCTCCTGCGCAAACGGAATACATCTCGTTGTTGCGCCAGTCTCGTCCTTGATTGCTGTCTCGCAGGCTTCCTCGCCACACCACATAGCCTTGATGAATCCCTGCTTCTTCTCCAGAATATCTGTGAACTCGTCCCAGTTTGTTGCAACATGTGTATTCGCATCCCGGTGCGCCTTTGCCTTTGCATACATATCATCATGCATCTGTGCAAGCAGTGCCTCGCAGGTCTCTGTCAGCTTGTCAAATGGTACGATGGTCTTCTCTCTTGTATCACGGCGGACAACAACTGCCTGTCCTGCCTCGATATCCTTCGGTCCAACCTCAACACGAAGTGGAATACCCTTTACTTCCTGCTCTGCGAACTTGAATCCAGGGCTCTTATCAGAATCGTCAACCTTCACGCGGAAGTTGGATGCGAGCACGCTGCGGAGCTCCTCTGCCTTCTCGAGCACGCCCTCCTTCTTCTGCATGATCGGAACAATCATAATCTGTGTCGGAGCTACCTTCGGAGGAAGCACCAGTCCGCTGTCATCACCATGTACCATGATGATAGCGCCGATCATTCTCGTTGTCATACCCCAGGATGTCTGATGTACATACCGAAGCTTATTATCCTTATCTGTATACTGAACGCCAAATGCTCTTGCAAATCCATCCCCGAAATTGTGGCTCGTTCCGGACTGCAGTGCCTTGCCATCATGCATCAGCGACTCGATCGTATAAGTTGCCTCAGCACCTGCGAACTTCTCCTTATCTGTCTTGCGTCCCTTGATAACCGGAATCGCAAGCACATCCTCACAGAAATCCGCATACACATTCAGCATCTGGATCGTTCTTGCCTCTGCCTCTTCTGCTGTTGCATGTGCGGTATGGCCTTCCTGCCACAGGAACTCTCTCGAGCGAAGGAACGGTCTTGTCTCCTTCTCCCAACGGACAACAGAACACCACTGGTTATATACCTTCGGGAGATCACGGTAGCTCTCGATTTCCTTAGAATAGAAATCGCAGAACAATGTCTCAGATGTTGGTCTGACGCACAGACGCTCCTGCAGTTCATTCAAGCCACCATGTGTGACCCATGCAACCTCCGGTGCGAATCCTTCGACATGATCCTTCTCCTTCTCGAGCAGGCTCTCCGGAATAAACATTGGAAGGTATACATTCTCTACGCCGGTTGCCTTGAATCGCTCATCGAGATTCTTCTGGATCAGTTCCCAGATCGCGTAGCCTGCCGGTTTGAAAACCATACATCCCTTTACGCTTGTGTAATCACACAGTTCTGCCTTACGGACAACATCCGTATACCACTGTGCAAAATCCTCATCCATTGCTGTAATATGCTCTACTAATTTCTTGTCCTTTGCCATTTCTCTTTTCCTTTCTATATCCTCTTTTCCGATTCGGCAATTGTGATACAATTTCTGTAACGCGGTATTCATCATACACAATTTGCCGAATCCCTTCACGTGATTGTGTATATCCAGTCACACGAGAGTTTCCTTATCTTATATTATTCAAACTCATCTAAGTCAAGCACCTCGAAGGCCTCGCCCTCCGGTTCCTTCTTGATCACGATTTCTTCCCCGGTGATGGGATGTGTAAATTCCATCCGTGAGGAGAACAGGCCGATCTGCTTATACTTGCGCTTCGTCTTCGTGAATTCCGGGTTATATTTCGTATCACCCCAGATGCCACAGCCCCGGCTTGCAAACTGTGCCCGGATCTGGTGATGTCTGCCGGTCACGAGTTCGATCAGCACATAGCTTAAGGTTCCGTCATCGGTATCCATGACATCGAGTACATCATAGAAAAGCTCCGCGCGCTTGGCGCCTTTCTCACCCTTCTTCGCAACCTTCGTCATGTTCGTCCGTCCATCCCGCACAAGGTAATCGACCATCTCACCGTCCATATCCGGAAGCTCACCGGTAATCACTGCCTGATAATATTTCGTAATCTCGCCATCCTGCTGCATGTCCGAAAGCTTCGCTGCCATCTCCGGGGTCTTTGCAAATACCATCACACCCCCTACGGGTCGGTCAAGCCGGTGAATCGCCGCCACATACGGCTCGCCAGCATCCTCGTCTTCGTTCCGGTCATACAGATAATGCCTGACTCTGGTAATCATATCCTCATCATTTCCGCGGTCTCCCTGCGACAATACGCCATAAGGTTTCACGCACGCGATCAGATATGCATCCTCATATAATACTTCTAACTTCATAGCATCCATCCATTCTTAAAATACACGTCTGTATTTCCTGTTATATCTGCACATAACTAAATGGAATTATACAAGAGTTGTCCTCGTTTTGCAACAAGCGGACACAGAAAGTTTTTATTACCTGTAGTATAAATACCACTTATTACCGGCGTTTTTTCCAGAGGCCCCGCCGCACCTTCGTCGCTGCCGCCTCCGCATTTGCCTGCCGGATTTCACGAAGCACATCATCCAGTCTTCTGTAACGTGCCTCCTCCCGCTCTTCCTTCTCCCGCATCACAGCATCAAACTGCCGCATCACGTCTGCAGTCACTTCTTCTTTAATCGAGGATGTAATAATGTCCTTATTCTCCCGAAGTGCCGTTGCGATCACCCGGTTCATCACGCTCTGGAGCTGCGCCTGCTTGAAATCCACTACCTTCGGATCATTTTCCGCTACCGCCTTCTCCATCCGCTCCAGCATGGAATCCTTATCTTCATCGATTCTCGTATGTACCGGCTGCAATTCTACCGCATTTTCCTTCCCCGTGGTTCCATCCACAGACTTCATATTATATCTCTGCGCCTGATGTTTGGTTGTTCGTCCGTCCTCGTCCGGTTCCGGTTTTTCCATCAACACAGGATCCTCCCCAGCCCCTGTCTCTGCATCCGCACGTTTCCGTACTTCCTCTGATTCCGTCTCTGTATCCACCTGTTTCCGTGATCTCTCCGGTTCCGTCCCCATCTCCGCATGCTCCTTCATCGCCCGCTTCGCCCGAATGATTGCATCCCGGATATCCTTCAGGGTCAACCCTTCCTCCTTCATAGCCTTCACGCTCTCGAACATGCGTATATCCCGTTCATCATAGTACCGGTGTCCCTGTGCATTGCGCTTGATATCCAGTTGCAGTTCATTCTCCCAATATCGAAGTACATGTGTCTCAACATGTAATTTTTTTGCCGCTTCTTTAATTGTCATACTCCCCATCTCTCCTTCATGTTTTCTACAAAATCTTACTGTTTTGTAATTTTTCCCGTTCTTACATTAACACAAATCTACAGGAAATTACTTGATTTTCGTGCGCTTTCTCTTGCGGTATTTCCGTCTTTTTCGACAGATACGGCTTGAAAATGCACGCCCTCGCTTAAGATCATCCAGCCACACTGCATATTCTGTCTATTTCACGACATAGAGGATTGCGTAACCCTTCATTTTCTAGTATGATGTTTTTGTATGACATTTAAAAATCTGCAGATACTATAACGTACTGCAAATCATAAACAACGGAGGTTTCATATCGATGTGGAAAAAATTCTATAAACGCATGACTGCATTTGCACTTGCCTGTGCAATGTCCGTGATGCTCGCGGGATGCGGAAATAACGATGATAAGACGAAATGGCAGTTAGGCTCTGCCATTTCCGAAGATGAGCTGACAGAGGATGCCATCTCCGATGGTTCAAGCCCGGACGATGCTTCTCCGATCGACGCCTCTTCCTTAGACGACTGCGCCTACGCGCTTCCGGATCCGACAAGCGAGGAAGCCATCGCCGAGCAGGAACGGTTTCACACATACCTGATGGATAATTTCAAGGAGAGCGTAACCAGCGATACTGTAACCTTACATTACACCGTTGCCAATCCTGCGGATTACGATCTGGAAGTACCAACCGCAACCTTTGGAGATGCAGACGTGTCCGAAGAGGCAATGGCGAAGGACAAACAGGAGACTGTCGACGAACAGACAGAGCTTGAAAGCTTCGACTACGACCTGCTGACCGGTTCCCAAAAATACACCTACGACGTTCTGAAGGATTATCTGGCACTCAATCTGGAATCCTACGATTACACATACCTGTATGAACCGTTTGCCTATACGAGCGGTCTGCAGACGAATATGCCGATCAACATGTCCGAATACAAATTCTACAACGAAGGAGATGTACAGGATTATCTGGCACTGCTCGGGCAGATGTCCGACTATTATGACGCTTACCTTGCATTAGAGGAAAAGAAGATTGAGAAGGGCACCTTCATGAACGATCATTCTGCAAGCGAGGTTGTAAGACAATGCAAAGAATTCATCCAGACACCGGAAGAGAACCTACTGATTGCAACGTTTGAAGATAAAGTGCGTGGCGTAGAGGGCTTAAGCGAAGAACAGATTCAGGACTACATCACCCGGAACCATGATACCGTCATCAATTCTGTTATCCCTTGTTACGAGAAGGTCATTGATTTCTTCTCGATTCACGAAGGAGATGGAACGAACGACCTCGGACTGGCACATCTCGACCACGGTACAGATTATTACGCATACCTGCTCAAGGACAAGGTCGGCACCGATAAGACACCGGAGGAAGTCATCGACTGTCTGGATAACAAGATTTCCGATGTCCTGAATGAATATCAGACAACTGCCCTTGCAAACTATTCCGCATACGAGCAGTACTTCAACGATGCATCCGACGATCTGTATGCCGGAAATGATCCGCTTGAAACGATCAATTACTTCAAGGATGCATTTGCAGACAGATTCCCTGCGATGCCGGATGTCCACTATAAAGTAGAAAATGTACATGAATCATTAGAGGACATTGTAAGCCCTGCCTTCTATGTAACCACACCGATCGATGCCTATACCGAGAATTCAATCTACCTGAACATGGGTAGCGACGGCGCCGGAAACCTGTGGTCTACACTGGCACACGAAGGAATCCCGGGACATATGTATCAGTTCACGTACTACCTGAACACCAAACCGGAACCGATTCGTGCGCTGCTTAACTTCAACGGCTACAACGAGGGCTGGGCAACGTATGTCGAGATGATGAGCTATGAAATGTTCCAGAATTACCCAGATCCATGCTATGCAGATTTTGAACGTATCAACAACGAGCTGAACCTGCTTGTGAGCGCCCGTGTCGAGATCGGCGTGAACTACGAGGGCTGGGATCTCGAAGCAACGCAGAAATATCTTGCTGACAACGGGTTTAATTCCGATGGTGCGCAGAGTCTCATGGATTATGTCATCGCCGAACCTGTCAACTACCAGATGTATGTCATGGGCTGGCTCTCCTTCGAAGAGCTGCGGGACTACGCAGAATCTGCCCTCGGTGACAAATTCGACGAGCAGGCATTCCACAAGGTCGTTCTCGATGCCGGGCCTTCCCAGTTCTATCTGATTGAAAAACTGGTACAGCAGTACGTGAAGGATAATTTATAAGCGCATATATCTATAAGTTAATACTTTCAGCAACGCAAAAGAGCCGGATTACTCCGGCTCTTTTGATGTATCACAAACCTAAAATATCATTCATCACCTGTGAAAACTCCCGGTACTCGGAAACCAACGCTTCCAGCCGTTCTCTTCCCTCGTCCTCCAGATGATAATACATTTTATTTTTGGGCTTCGGGCGTGGCGAATGTTTTATGTGCGGGGATGGTTCTTTCTTCGGACAAATTGCCCAACCTATCACATTAGAATTTCTGGCATTGCAAACTCCAACGTGTTCATATCATATTTTAACATGTAAATCAGAACATTTAGAGCTTCTTAGCTTTCATACATTGTATATGGAATGAATCGAGAAAGAAATATATGTTTGAGTACATCTTTATTTTGCAATGTGAGAAATTCTATATAGAGATACTTGTATTGAATGTCCATTATTAAGAACCGTCCCCCCACATAAAACAGGGTAAAAAATAACCCGCGTCAGCCGACGCGGGTTACCTTTATTTATAAGCGATTCAATTACTCAGCCTTAGGACCAGCAGCAACCAATGCCTTACCAGCATCGTTTGTTGTGTACTTCTGGAAGTTCTTCTGGAAGTGGCTCTGGTAGAGGTTCTGCAGTTTCTTCTCTTGGAGCATCTAATTCAGCAGGTAGTGGTTCAACTTCAGAAGTTACTGGAGCAACTGGAGCAACTGGAACTACTGGTGTTTCTTCAGGAAGTGGTTCTGGTAGAGGTTCTGCTACTTCTTCTCTTTCAGGTTCAACTGAAATAGGTTTAACTTCTTCAGTTTTAGTTTCTTCATGAGCAACTTCACGAGTTTCATTTACAGCTGGAGAAGTAACACCATATTGTAAATCTCTCATTGTTCTATATAATGAAGCCTTTCTACTATTTAATTCAGTAACTCTTAGTCTATCACTTTCAAGTTCTTTTAATGAATCATTGTATAATTTCATGAAACTTTCAGATTTTTCTAGTTCTGGACCTCTTTGTACATTTACAATTGCTTCATTTTTTTCAATTCTCTTTTGAATTTCTCTTAATTCTCTTCTAATTTCAATAGTTTCTCTGCCACTTTCTAAATATCTAGTATTTTTACTTTCTAATATTCTATTAAGTGCATTAACTCTATCATATACTGTGTCAGTAATTCTATCAATTATTGTTCTTTCTTCTTCTGTTAGTTCACTATGACTTTCATCATAATTCCAAGCAGCATCTTTAACAGAGTCAAATGATTCGATCATTTGACTAAGTTCTTTGATACCCATATCATTTGAATCAATATTAATTGCTTCATATTGATCTAATAAATTATCTAATCTGTTTTCTAATGTATTTAATTCATTCATGGACTATTTAGCCTCCTTTTTATTTCTAATTAACATTTTTACTTTATATTTTAATTCTCCATTAGACATTATATCTTCTAGTTTTTCTACTTTATATCCTTTATCATTATAGATTTTTATCATTTCTGGTAAAGTTACATATTCAGTTCCAATTTCTTCAAAACTATTTTCATTAGTACCTTGAATTTCTTGTAATTTGATTTTTGTTTTACTTTCTATTTTTCTATATCTTGCTGATGCAGGCTTTTTAGCACTCCAAGATGTAAATTCAGTCCACTTAGAGTCTTTTGTTTTAGTGGCATCTGGATAACCACTTGGAGCAGTTGCACTATATCCACTTACTCTCTTAGCACCTTCTTTATACCACTTATAAGCAGTAGCTTTAGTACTTTCATCCATTAAAGCACCTTTAACTGGAGCTTCTGTATAATATACTTTTTCATCTTTAGCATTGCTCTTTCCTGATGGATAATATGTCTTAGTTCCGCCAGTTACTTTATACCAGTAATAAGCAGCCAATCTAACACAAGTATATTTTTCATTTGATGTACATGCAGTATTATTTCTACTTACAACACATCTACCAATTTTTGCTCCTTCTTTACCTTTAATGATGTCTTGTTCAGTTGGTGAATTACTTTGTACACAAGAATCAAATTCATCAATTTGTTTTGGGAAGTTCCTACTATCACCAGTTCCACATTTTTCAAGTGAATACTTAGTATATTTTCCATCACTACTTTTACATACATAATAATGTTTTACTGGATAGCTTCTTTCATATGCTACTTGTTCGCTTTCTATATCTTTATTTGGATATCCAGCCGGAGCAGTAACACTAAATGATTTACTTCCATTCTTCATATAATATTCTTTTGTACCACTTGTAGAAGTGTACCATTTATATGCTGTAGCTTTATCACTACTTAAGTTAAATCCATCTGCAGGAGATACTGTATAATATTCTTTTACATCTTTAGCATTTGTTTTAGTACCAGTGCTTGTGTAATAAATCTTATCAGTTAAATTCCAAGTATATTGTAAATCCCTATATCTATAATACTTAGTTGTTTTCAATGTTTTATAAGTATTATATTTGATTTCATCTTCCCATAGTTCTTCTACTTTTCCAAGCTTTTGATCACCTTTCTTAAGAACCATAGGTAAATACTTAAAGTCTATATATGATTTATCAGCAATAACATCATTTATTGTTCCTTCTTTTGATTCATCATATTCTTTGTCAGATTCTTTATCAGTACATACTAGCCAAGGTACAAAATGTAATTTTTCATTTTCAAGTCTACATACTTTAACAATAGTTGTTTCATTATTACATTTACTGAATTCATCTGGATTAACAAGTCCTCTTTCACCTAATGTTTTTAAATCAACATTTACACAATCACCAAT
>OIYT01001008.1_pt1 | contig 22082 bp, 16 predicted proteins | sample 1588201 | NCBI WGS metagenome assembly OIYT01 (sample SAMN03283260) | human gut metagenome | biome: human-associated habitat; material: feces | host: Homo sapiens | place: USA | collected 2013
GCGAGATTACGCTGACTGACGAAAACGGCAATGTGCTGGACGTTTACACCGTTGACCCGAAGACCGGTACTGGTACGGATTCTTCCAACGCAGAAGTCAACCTGCCCCAGACCGGAAACAATTCCATGACAAACTGGCTCCTGTGCGTGGGTGCGGCATTGTTCATGGCACTCGGATTCGGTGCGGTGAAGGCGTCTGGCGTCCTCAAACGGAAAGAGGATGAGTAAGAGCAAAAGGCAGTGGATGATGTTCCTTTCGGGACTGACTGCTTCCAAAACAGCAGGACATTTCAGGGACAGCGGAAACAGCAGTACACATTGAAAATACGTACTCTGAAAACGTGTGAAAAGCCCGATGTATCGCAGTTTTGCGGTATATCGGGCTTCCTTTTTTCAAGAAAGTCAGCAAGTTTAAATTGATTTTTTTACCAAAAAAGTAATATGTACGCTTGAACTTTTCGACAAGCTGTGATATAATTACAGTAAATCATCAATCACATTGAAAACAACGGATATGTCGAAGATATAAAAATACTGATGAGCCGCCATTTGACAAGCCATTTGATTTATCAAAATGTTTGACCCGAAAACAAGAAATGCGTTGATTCAAACATGCATAACAGCTTCATTTGTTTATAGGAAGGAGAAGCAATTTATGACAATCGATGAAATTTTAAAACTAATTGACATTGGGAGTTATGCAATGCCCGTGTTTCAGCGTGGTTACGTCTGGAATCGAGAGCAAGTTCGAAAGCTGATGAATTCTCTATACAAGGGCTATCCAATCGGTCAGCTTCTAGTTTGGAATACATCCACGGACCCGACACTCTCCCGCGGAAATGGAGAATTGACTCCGGGGAATGTGAATTTGATTCTTGATGGACAGCAAAGAATTACAACATTGTACGGAATTATCAAAGGGATTCCGCCGAAATTCTTCGATGGAAACGCCAATTCATTTACCAACCTCTATTTTCATATAAACGAAGAAATTTTCGAATTCTATCAGGCTGCCAAGATGAAAAATGATAAGGCATGGATCAGTGTAACTGAATTAATGCAGCAAAATGCTTCTGTTTTTATGCAAAACAAAATTCAAGAAGATCCGCAGAGCATGGATTTTTGGATTGGACATCTTGCAGTTCTGGTGAAACTGAATCAAATTAAAGAAATTGATATTCATATTCAGACGGTGGCCGGCGAAGATAAGACAATTGATGTAGTTGTTGAAATATTCAACAATGTCAACAGCGGCGGAACCAAACTCAGCAAAGGCGATTTAACGCTTGCGAAGATATGCGGCGAATGGCCAGAAGCAAGAGAAGAGATCAAAAGCGTTTTGGATGATTTTCATAGAGCTGGCTATGATTTTACAACAGAGTGGTTTTTACGAGCAATCACAGTATACCTGACTGGTCAGCCATATTATAATGCAATGAGTCAAATGCCGATAGAAGCTATAAAAAATGCAATTCCTGAAACAAAAAAACGGATCGGGACTTGCTTAGATCATATTGCTTCTCGCTTGGGATTAGATCATGGACGTGTGCTCGGCAATGTTTTTGCAGTTATTACCATGCTCGGCTATCTCAAATCGCAAAACTGGAAGCTTGCGAACAGTAAAGAATGGGATAAGCTCTTATATTGGTATGTCCATGCCTTCCTTTGGGGCAGATATGCTAGTTCTACAGAGAGCACCCTTGCGCAGGATTTAAAACTAATTAGTGACGGAAAAGGAACGGACGGACTCATCACTATGCTGAAACAATCTCGCGGAAATCTAACAATTCGACAAGAAGATTTCTGGGGATGGAGCACTGGCGCAAGATTCTATCCGTTACTCTACCTATTGACACGTATGAACCGTTCTCGTGACTGGGGTTCAAATCTGGAATTAAATTGTTGTTTATTGGGCAGCAATTCATCTCTTGAGGTACATCACATCTTCCCGAAAGATCTTCTGTATAAGGCTGGAAAGTCAAAGGCTGTTGTAAATTCTTTGGCAAATTACGCATTTCTCACCAAGGACACAAATATCGAAATCTCTAACCAGAAACCAGAAGAATATTTTCCACACTATATTGCAAAATGTCCTGGTGCTATGGAAAGTCATTGGATTCCAATGGATTCAAACTTATGGAAAATTGAACATTATGAGGATTTTTTGGAAGAACGCCGCAAACTTTTAGCAACAGCTGCAAATATGATACTGGATTCATTATACAGCGGCGAAATCGCAGAAACCGCAATAGATTGCTGTGCAATGAGAAATTATGTTTCCATAACAGAAGCAACCGATGAGATTGAGCGGCTCTGCCTATGGATGAAAAAACGCGGACTGAATGAAGGAGTTCCAAACCATGAACTGATAGATGAATCCGGCAACGTGATAGGAATCTTGGATTTGGCATGGCCACAGGGAATACAAAACGGACTGAGTGAGCGTATTGCCATATTGCTAAATGAATCAGCAGATGTCCAGGCAACGGTAAGCAAATATGGTTACCGCTATTATACAAGTATTGAAGAATTCAAGGAATATATAACTTCAACATTTGCTTGATTGCAATGAAAACGTTTTTCATTGCTCTCCACAGATTGATTTTCTCCCAAAAGCAAGGTGCCACGCTTGCGCTTTTCCACATGTTATGCTATAATCATAATAAATCATGTGTTAATCACAAATTACGGCGCAAACAGGAGATAAACCGATGAAGATAAAACCATTGATATCCATTCTGGCAGCGACAGCAATCGCATGCACTTCCCTTGCCTTTTCCCCATTGGCAGCCAGCGAAATTCCCATCTCCGCAGAAACAGCACAGGCAACCGATGATGTGTTCTACGACAATTTTTCCAGCGGAACACTGGATCCTGACAAGTGGCTTGTTGCATACAAGAACTGGGGCGGGAAGGTCACAGAGAACGGAGAAAAAGTCGACTATAACGGCGGAGTCCTCCCCCAGAATGTTTCTGTACAGAACGGAAAGTTGATTTTGACCGGAAACGGAAACCTCTACCAGGGAGCACTCAAAGGCGTCAACAAAGACGGTTCCCAGCGTGCAGACGGAAAGCGGACGGGGGCAGCGATTGCGACGAAGGAATACTACGCCTCGGGCAGTTATGAAGTCGTGGCAAAGGTCTCTCCGGAGCTGGGCGCCTGCTCTGCAATCTGGACGTTTGAATACGAGGAGGATTGGGACACCGGCGAGATCACCAACCACGAAATTGACATTGAGATGCCCGGCAGACCCAGTGCGGAAAAAACAAATCAAAGTTACCGGTATGCGCTGTGCAATACTTGGGTCGGCGAAAATGAGGGCGAATACAAAACCGGCTACACCGACATTGGCGTCAATCAGGCGGACGGCGCATTTCACAAGTATCGGTTCGACTGGCATACCGGCGATGAAAACGAGGAGCCGAGAGTGGAATTCTATTTCGACGATGTGCTGACCTACACCGCAAAAGAATCCATTCCCACCAACGCCGGCAGACTGTGGATCGGGCTGTGGTTCCCGAACGGCTGGGCAGGAACGCCGGACTTTGACACCTCCGATTTTGAGATCGATTCCGTAAAGATCACGCCGTTTCACGAGAGTGGCGACACGGCGCAAAATGAGACCTATCCGGAGGACGGCTGGGGCAGCCTCGAAGATATCTCTCACGGCACTTCGGTGCGGGGCGATGTCAATGCCGACGGAACATTCGACATTGCAGATATCGTGCTTTTCCAGAAATGGCTTCTCGCTGTTCCGGATGCGAAGCTCTCCGACTGGAAAGCTGCGGACTTCTGCGAAGACGGGAATCTGAACGGCCTTGACATTTGTGCCATGCGGCAGGAACTGACTTCCGGTAACACATCTCCCACCAATCAGGTCTATGTGAAAAATACAGAGGAGCTGAAAACTGCTCTTGAAACTGCAAAGGCAGGCGATGAGATCATTCTTGCCGAGGGCGACTATGTTTACAGCGGCGCAACACCAAAGGGATACATGTTCACCAGTTCCGCCGACGGAACCGAAGAACAGCCGATCGTGATCCGCTCCGAGAATCCCGAAAAGCCTGCTGTCCTCTCCGGTTCCTCCACTGCGGAAAACTACGTGTTCTCCATCTCCGGCGACTGGTGGGAAATTCGGGATCTAAAGGTCACGAATGCCCAGAAAGGCATCATGCTGGACAACGCCAATCACACAAAGATTCTGAACTGTGAGGTGTACAATATTGGTTCCGAGGGCATTCACCTGAGAGATAACAGTTCCTATTGTCTGATTGAAAATTGCAGCGTCCATGATACGGGGGTAGTTTCTCCGGGATATGGCGAGGCGATCTACGTCGGCAGCGCCCAGAGCACCACCGAATACGGCCACGACTGTCATTACAACACCATAAGAGGCTGCAAACTCGGGCCAAACGTCGCAGCGGAACACGTTGACATCAAGGAATACACCATTGGAACAACGGTGGAAAACTGCACCTTTGACGGAACGGGAATGAGCGGGGAAAATTACGCCAAGAGCTTCGTCAACATCAAGGGCAACGACTGCGTCATCCGAAACAATGTCGGCTATCGAAATGGCTGCACCGCAATCCAGCGTGCATTCGAACAGAACAATGTGGTGGATGGCTGGGGACAGAACGCTTCGGTATACGACAACAAGGTCTACATGGACACCGCAACCAATGCGCTGGGCAAGAAAATGTATTTCTTAAATGCATGGGACTGCTCCGCCACTGTCTGGGACAACTTCATGGCTTACGAGGGTGAACTTTTCTCCATAGATAACGAAGATGACCAGTGGGATTATTACAACTGCAACCTGCTCACCTACGGAAGCGGCAGCTGAGGCAGCAAAGCATAAAAACCAATCCAATTAGAACCGATGAGATGTGTTCTCTAGGGGCAATGGTAGCCCGGCAGAACGAAGCATCCTGTCGGTTCTTTTTATTTTTGAACTGGCGCTTGAAACCGTTTGTAAAATATGGTACAATGGACATATGAAAAATCCAGTCGAAAGGATGAGAAATATGAATGAAATCCTGCGTGCCTATCAGGGCGACGAAAATTATGTCTTTGTCAGCTACTCCCACAAGGACAAGGACGAGGTGTACCCCATCATCCGTACTATGCAGGAAAACGGATACAATGTTTGGTTTGATGAGGGGATCGCACCATCAAGCGAATGGGATGAGTACATTGCCAAACACACTGATGGCGCAAACTTCTTTATTGCAATGGTATCCCCTGAATATCTGGTGTCCTCTTTCTGCATCAAGGAATTAAAGTTTGCATGCAATTATCTACACAAAAAAATATTGTTGATCTATCTGGAAGAAGTTGAATTGTCCCTCGGACTACAGCTCACAACAACGGATTTGCAGGCAATCAAAAAGTATGAGATTCCCGATACCTCCTATTTTTATGCCAAGTTGTTTTCCACGGAAGCACTCGATTCCTGCAAATCGCAGAACATCCGCTTTTATTCCGGCAATACAGCTGATAAAACGGATGATGCGTTTGAGATTGAGAACGGTGTACTCAAGAAGTATCACGGGGATTCGGATATTGTTGTAATTCCGGACGGAATCACACGTATCGGAGATTGGGCGTTCTCATTTCACAAGTCCCTGACTGCGGTCAAGATTCCCGACAGCGTCGCTAGTATTGGTGATTTCGCATTTTATGAATGCGGTGCACTCACATCAATCGGTATTCCTGACAGTGTGACCAGTATTGGTGACAGCGCATTTCAGGCGTGTGAAGCACTTACCGCAATCAAAATTCCAAACAATGTCACCCATATTGGGAACAAAGCATTTAAATGGTGCAAATCTCTCAAATCAATTCATATTCCAAATGGTGTTATAGCTATCGGAAATGAAGCATTTGAAAGTTGCTACGCACTTACCTCAATTGAAATCCCAGATAGTGTGACAAGTATTGGAGATAGAGCATTTGAATGTTGCAAATTTCTTAAATCCATTCATATTTCAAATGGTGTTACAACTATCGGAGATAAAGCATTTGGAAATTGCACTGCAATTACCTCAATTGAAATTCCAGATAGTGTGACAAGTATTGGAGATGGAGCATTCGAATGTTGCAAATCTCTCAAAACAATTCATATTCCGGAGGGCGTCACAAGCATTGGAGATAAAGCGTTTGACAGTTGCGATAAGCTTATCTCAATTGAAATTCCCCAAAGTGTTACATGTATCGGAAAAAACGCATTTCCTCTAGATACAATGCGCACAATTTCATCGCCCATTTTTGATTTTCATGTAGCGGACAGTGCACTAATATTAAGTAGCTATTACGGAAATTCTGAAACCGTTGTGATTCCGGAAGGGGTGACAGGTATTGGTGATGCTTCATTTGCGCTGTGTGAATCCCTTAAATCAATTCATATTCCGGAGGGCGTCACAAATATTGGGGAATTAGCATTTTCGAACTGCAAATTCCTCAGCTCAATTCATATTCCGAATAGCGTCACGAACATCGGAAATAGCGCATTTTTTGGCTGCAAAGCGCTCACCTCAATTCATATTCCGGAGGGTATCACAAGCATTGGCGAATCAGTATTTTGTTGCTGCGAATCCCTTAGCTCGATTCATGTTCCGAACAGCATCATAAATATTGGAAATGAAGCATTTCAGGGTTGCAGCGCACTTACTTCAATTGAAATTCCAGACAGTGTCGCAAGCATTAGAAATAAGGCATTTGCGTATTGCGAGGCCCTCAACTCAGTTCATATCCCAGAGGGTGTTACAAGTATTGAAGAGGGCACATTTTCTGGATGCAACGCACTCACAGCGGTTCATATTCCGAATAGCGTCACAAATATCGGAAATAACGCATTTCAGGGTTGCTATGCACTTGCCTCAATTGAAATTCCGGATAGTGTCACAAGAATTGGAGACAAGGCATTTTCCGGATGCAATACACTCACGGCAATTCATATTCCAAATAGTGTGACAAGCATTGGAAATAATGCATTTCAGTGCTGCAAATCTCTCAAAGCACTTCATATTCCGAATAGTGTCACAAGTATTGGAAATGAGGCGTTTTGGAATTGCAAAGCGCTCACCTCAATCGAAATTCCAGATAGTATCACATGTATTGGAAATGGAGCATTTCAGGGGTACAGATTCCTCAAATCCATTCATATCCCAAATGGTGTTACAAGTATCGGAGATGAAGCATTTGATGGTTGCTACGCACTTACCTCAATTGAAATTCCAGATAGTGTGACAAGAATTGGAGATAGGGCATTTGAATATTGCAAATCTCTCAGATCAATTCATATTCCGGAGGGCGTCACTAGCATTGGAGAATGGGCGTTTTATGGCTGCGAAGCACTCAGCTCAATCAATATTCCAAATAGTGTGACAAGCATTGGGGAAGGTGCATTTAGAGGCTGCTCTTCACTTCGCTCGATCAAAATTCCTCGTAGCATAAAATGGATCAAGCTCTTTAAACATACGATCTTCAACTCCACCACCAAAATCATCCGTGTTTAAGCAATCCCCGTGGAACTCCCTTTGCAAAACACGGCGTAATCCCCCTCCAAGCTCAACAGAAAGGATGGGAAATATGAAAGAATCCCCCCACCCCCACCAAACGGACGAAAGCTCCCTCCGCAAAGACTGCGGACAAGTTTCGCCCATCACTGACTTCGAAATCGAGGACGGCGTATTCAAGAAGTACCTCGGAAATGCCGAAACCGTTGTGATTCCGGAGGAAGTAACAAGTATCGGGAATGGTGCATTTGCGCGGTGTGAATCCCTCAAATCAATTCATATTCCGAATGGGGTAGCAAGCATTGAGGCGTTTGCGTTTTATCATTGCTCCGCACTCACCTCCGTTCATATTCCGGATGGTGTGACCAGCATTGGATATGAGGCATTTTCCGACTGCAAAGCACTCCCCGCAATCGAAATTCCGGATAGCGTCACGAGCATTGGATATGGTGCGTTTTCCGGATGCCGTGCACTTGCTTCCATTCATATTTCAGAAGGGATCACCAGAATTGATGCGGATATCTTTCAAGACTGCAAAGCACTTCCCTCAGTTCACATTCCGAACGGGGTAACAAGCATTGGGGAAAATGCGTTTTCCGGATGCTGTGCACTTACTTTCGTTCATATTCCAGACGGTGTCACAAGCATTGGGGAAAATGCGTTTTATCATTGCTCTGCACTTTCCTCCATTCATATTCCGAACGGAGTAACAAGGATCGAGGATGAAACATTTTCTGAATGCAAGGCACTTACCTCCATTGAGATTCCGGACGGCGTGACAAGCATCGGGGAATCTGCGTTTTATCACTGCTCTGCGCTCACCTCTGTTCATATTCCGGACGGTGTCACAAGCATTGGATATGATGCATTTTCCGGATGCCATGCACTTCCCGCAATCAAAATTCCGGACAGCGTCACAAGCATTGGATGCTTTGCGTTTTACGAATGCCATGCACTTACTTCCATTCACATTCCGGAAGGGATCACCAGAATTGATGTGGATACATTTTACAACTGCAAAGCACTCACCTCAGTTCGCATTCCAGATGGCGTCACCAGTATCAACCCCTCCGCATTTTATGGCTGTGAAGCACTTTCCTCGATTCACATTCCGGACAGCGTGACAGTAATTGAAAATGAGGCTTTTTGGGGATGCTATGCGCTCTCCGCAATCGAAATTCCTGCCAGCGTCAAAGAAATTGGAAAACATGTGTTTCCTTCCAATACTGCCATCCGAAACAAATCATCGCTCACTATCCCGCCTATTCCCGAGTTCGAGATAGCACATGGCACATTGACCCGATATCTGGGACATTCTAATTCGGTTGTCATTCCAGACCATGTCACCCATATTGGGGATGGTGCATTTTGGGACTGTACATTCCTTACCGCAGTCAAAATTCCAGATGGCGTCACCAGCATTGGATATGATGCATTTTTAAACTGTGAAGCACTCACCGCAATTCGTATTCCGGATAGCGTCACCCGCATTGAAGATGAAGCGTTTCGGGGATGCAACTCGCTGAAATCTGTCAAAATCCCCAAAAGCGTTACATACATCGGAGATGATGCTTTTCCTCCTGCTACCAAAATCATCCGTGTTTCAGAAACGCCTTAAAACTCTTTTGCAAAACACGGCGTAATCCCCCTCCAAGCTCAACAGAAAGGATGAGAAATATGAAAGAACCCCTACGCCCCCACCAAATGGACGAAAGCTCCCTCCGCAAAGACTGCGGACAAGTTTCTCCCATCACCGACTTTGAAATTGAGGACGGCGTATTAAAGGAATACCTCGGAGATTCTGAAACCGTTGTGATTCCGGAGGGGGTGATAACAGATATTGGGTCTGACGCATTTGGGTATTGCGGATTCCTCAAATCAATTTATATTCCGGATGGTGTCACTAGCATTGGGGAATTGGCATTTTCGTGGTGCGAATCCCTCGAATCAATTCATATTCCAAATAGTGTCACTAGCATTCGAGATTTGGCGTTTTATAAATGCCGTTCACTTCCCTCCATTCATATTCCGGACGGGGTCACAAGCATTGGCGATCACGCATTTGATGGATGTGATTCCCTCGAATCAATTTATATTTCAGATAGTGTCACTAACATTGAAAGTTGGGCGTTCTCTGATTGCAAATCACTCGCTGCAATCGAAATTCCAGATAGTGTCATCAGTATTGGAGATCAAGCGTTTTTTGGATGCGAAGCACTTACGTCCGTTCATATTCCAGACAGCGTAACAGAGATTGGAGAGGAAGCATTTTTTGGATGCTATGCACTCTCTTCAATCGAAATTCCTGCCAGCGTTAAAAAAATTGGGAAACATGCGTTTCCTTCCAACACTGCAATCCGAAACAAATCCTCGGTCATGATTCCTCCCATCTCTGATTTTGACATAGAGCACGGCACAGTAAAGCGATATCTTGGAAAGTCTAACTCGGTTGTCATTCCAACCGGTGTCACCAGCATTGGAAATAACGCATTTTCCAGATGCAACACACTTACCGCAATCGTAATTCCAGATGGCATCACCAGTATTGGAGAGAAAGCATTTGAGTTCTGCAAATCACTCACCTCAATCGTAATTCCAGATGGTGTCATCCGTATTGGAGATGACGCATTTGCATGCTGCTTCTCACTCCCCTCAATCGAAATCCCAGACAGTGTCACTAGCATTGGAGATGACGCATTTGCGTGCTGCTACGCACTTGCCTCAATCGAAATCCCAGACGGTGTCACTAGTATTGGAGAGGGCACATTTGCATGCTGCAAATCGCTCACCTCAATCGAAATCCCGGATAGTGTCGCTAGTATCGGGGATGAAGCGTTTACGGATTGCTACTCACTCACTTCAATCGAAATTCCAGATAGCGTCACAAGCATTGGGATTTCCGCATTTTGGAAGTGCTTCTCTCTCAAATCCGTCAAAATCCCAAAAAGTGTTACGCATATCGGAGAGGACGCTTTCCTTTCTGACACCAAAATCATCCGTGTTTAAGCAATTCATTGAAACATCTTGAAAATATGGTACAATCAATTTATTCAAATCCGACAGAAAGAACGAGAAAGATGAAAGAATCCCCCCACTCCTGCCAAATGGACGAAAACTCCGCCCGCAAAGACTGCGGACAAATCTCCCCTATCACCGACTTTGAAATCGAGAACGGCGTATTAAAAAAGTACCTCGGGGATTCTGAAACCGTTGCGATTCCGGAAGGTGCGGTAACGAGTATCGGAAATGAGGCGTTTTTGAAATGTGAAGCACTTACCTCAATTGATATTCCGAATGGTGTCACAAGCATTGGAAACTACGCATTCAGCGAATGCAAATCGCTTTCCTCCATTTACATCCCAGATAGCGCCACAAGCATTGGAAACTATACATTCAGTGGATGCCAGTCACTTTCCTCTATCTACATCCCTGATAGCGTCACAAGCATTGGAAACTACGCATTCAATGCGTGCACAGCACTTTCCTCGATTCAGATTCCGGACAGCGTGACATCCATCGGAAATTGCGCATTCAATTTTTGTAAATCACTTGTTTTTGCCAGAATCCCGAAGTATATCACCCAGCTGCCTCTCGGACTTTTTTCAAATTGCGAATCGCTCGCATCCGTGCGCATTCCAGATCATGTCACAACGATTGGACGCTGTGCATTTTATGCGTGCAAATCCCTTGCCTCCATCAAGATTCCGCCTCATGTGACAAGCATCGGAGATTTTGCGTTTTACGGCTGCACCGCATTCACCTCGATTCAGATTCCAAACAGCGTGACAAGCATCGGAGATCGGGCATTTGCCGACTGCGCACCCTTTATCCCCATTAAATTTTCCAACATAGGTGCGCACATCGGAAAGGACGCTTTCACTGCCGCCGACAAAATAGACATATGAAAATCCAGTCGAAAGGATGAGAAATATGAAAGAATCCCCCCACACCTGCCAAATGGGCGAAAACTCCGCCTGCAAAGACTGCGGACAAATCTCCCCTATCACCGACTTTGAAATCGAAAACGGTATATTAAGGAAGTACCTCGGAAGTTCTGAAACTGTTGCGATTCCGGATGGTGTCACTAGAATTGGCAATAGCGCATTTGAGTGGTGCAAATCTCTCCGATCAATTCATATTCCAGACAGCGTCACAAGTATTGGAAATGATGCATTTGGATGGTGCGAAGCACTCACCGCAATCGAAATTCCAGATCATGTCACAAGCATCGGAGAAAATGCATTTGCATGTTGCCACTCCCTCAAATCGATTCATATTCCGGATGGTGTCACAAGCATTGGCGACTGCGCATTTATGTTTTGTGACTCCCTCGAATCAATTCATATTCCAGAGAGCGTCACAAGCATTGGAATCCATACTTTTTTGGGATGCGAATCACTTACCTCAATTCATATTCCGGATGGTATCACAAGCATTGGGGACATGATGTTTTGCAGATGCCGTTCACTTACTTCAATTCATATCCCGGACAGCGTAACGCACATTGGAAATAAAGCATTTTTTGGATGCTATGCACTCTCTTCAATTGAAATTCCCGCCAGCGTTGAAGAAATTGGAGAACGTGTATTTCCTTCAAATACTGCAATCCGCAACAAATCCTCGGTCATCATTCCTCCCATTTCCGATTTTGACATAGCGCACGGCACAGTAAAGCGATATCTTGGAAAGTCTGATTCACCGATCATTCCAGACAGCGTCACACGGATTGGAGATTATGCATTTGAGGACTGTCTCGCCCTTACCGCAATCAAAATTCCGGACAGTATCACTAGCATCGAAAAAAGCACATTTTTTGAATGCAGTGCACTCACCTCAATTGAAATCCCAAATGGCGTCACCAGCATTGGAGCAATGGCATTTTCACACTGCCATAAACTCACCGCAATTCAAATTCCGGATCGTGTTACAAGCATTGGAGCAGATGCGTTCGAATATTGCGAATCACTCACCGCAATCAAAATTCCAGATCGTGTCACAAGCATTGGATATGGTGCATTTGACGGATGCTGTTCGCTCACTTCTATTCGCATTCCAGAAGGTATCACTAAAATTGATATGAGTACATTTTTCGGCTGCAAAGCGCTTACCTCAATCGAAATTCCGGATAGCGTTACCATTATTGAGGAGCAAGCATTTACGTTGTGCGAATCCCTCAAATCGATTCATATTCCAGATGGTGTCACCAGTATTGGAGATGAGGCATTTTTTGGCTGCGACTCGCTCGAATCCATCGAGGTTCCCAAAAGCGTCACACACATCGGAAGAAACGCTTTTCCCGTTGATGCAAAAATCATCCGTGTTTGAGAAATCTCTTGAAATCCCTTGAAAAATATGGTATAATCAATTTATCCAAATTCGACAGAAAGGACGAGAAAAATGGAAAAAATCCTGCGCTCCTATCAGGGCGACGAAAGCTATGTCGATGACGAACCTACTGTTCCTGAACAGTCTTGTAAATCAGCATCCCCCATCACCGACTTCAAAATCAAAAACGGCGTATTAGAGAAGTACCTCGGAAATTCTGAAACCGTTGTGATTCCGGAGGGAGTGGTAACGAGTATTGGGGATGAGGCGTTTTGGGAATGCAAATCACCTACCTCAATTTATATTCCAAATGGTGTCACTAGCATTGGGAATAGTGCATTTTCTGGCTGCACTTCACTTATCTCAATTCATGTTCCAGATAGTGTCACTAGCATTGGGAATAGTGCATTTTCTAGGTGTGAATCCCTCGAATCAATTTATATTCCAAATAGTGTCACTAGCATTGGAGATTGGGCATTTGTTAGTTGCACTTCACTTATCTCAATTCATATTCCGGATAGTGTCACTAGCATTGGCAATAGCACATTTCTGGAGTGTGATTCCCTCGAATCAATTCATATTCCAGACGGTGTCACTAGCATTGAGGATAATACGTTTCATAGATGCCATTCACTTACTTCAATTCATATCTCAGACAGCGTGACAAAGATTGGAGATGAAGCATTTTTTGGATGCTATGCACTCTCTTCAATCGAAATTCCTGCCAGCGTTGAAAAAATTGGAAAACATGCGTTTCCCTCCAATACTGCAATCCGAAACAAATCCTCGGTTGCCATTCCTCCCATTTCTGATTTTGACATAGAGCATGGCACATTAAAGCGATATCTTGGAAAGTCTAACTCGGTTGTCATTCCATCCAGTGTCACCAGTATTGGAGATAGCGCATTTGCATTCTGCAACACACTTACCTCAATCGAAATTCCAGATGGTGTTACATGCATTGGGAACAGTGTATTTCAGTTCTGCGAATCACTCACATCAATCGAAATTCCAGATGGTGTCACTCGTATTGGAGATAAAGCATTTGTGTGTTGCGAATCACTCACCTCAATCAAAATTCCAAGTAATGTCACAAGTATTGGAGATAAAGCATTTGCGTGGTGCAAATCACTCACCTCAATCGTAATTCCAGATGGTGTCACCTGTATTGGAGATAAAGCATTTGTGTGTTGCGAATCACTCACCTCAATCGAAATTCCAAATGGTGTCATCAGTATTGGAAATAGCGCATTTGAATCCTGCAAATCACTCACTTCAATCGAAATTCCAGCCAGTGTCATCAGTATTGGAAATGAAGCATTTTTGGGGTGCAAATCACTCACTTCAATCAAAATTCCAGATAGTGTCACCAGTATTGGAAATAGCGCATTTAGATGGTGCAAAGCACTCACCTCAATCGTAATTCCAGATAGTATCACCAGCATTGGAGATTGGGCATTTTGGGGATGTGACTCTCTCAAATTGGTCAAAATTCCAAGAAGTGCTATTATCGAAGAGACCTCTTTCCCATATCACACCGAAATCATCCGCATCTAACCCGCTACCTCCCATTCCCAAAAGCTCCCGGCGCCCTCTCCCGCTGGGAGCTTTTGGCTTTTCGGCGCACGGCATTTTCCGAAAAGATATTCCCGCTTTCTTGATTCTTTCCACCCCATGTGATATAATGAAAACACAAAGAGTCTACGCTGACTCACGACAATTGGAGTTGATTGATTTATGAAAAAAGGAATTGCACTGCTCTGTGCGCTGCTTCTGTCCACGACCGCCCTCCCCCAGACCACGGCGTTCGCTGCGGCAACGGACACCGCAGCATCCGGCGACCTCAACGCCGACGGCGAATTTTCCATCGCTGACGTGGTGCTGCTCCAGAAAAAGCTGCTGGCAGTGCCGGATACCGTTCTGGCGGACTGGCAGGCGGGCGACCTCTGCGCAGACGGCAGGCTGGACGCTCTCGATCTCGGTGCGATGCGGCAGGCGCTGACCGCTGCACCGCCGGAAACACCGGACACCCCCGATGCACTGGAACAGCTGCGTGGCATGGACTACGAAACGGCGGTTGCCAAGGGCTACATCGCAAGAGCGGAGTACAACTACCAGATCTCCGGCGCACTCAAACAGACCGCTGAGGAGGCGCTGGGACGTGCGCTGGACTATTCCATCGACCGGTTCTACCTCGTCAGCAACGACGCCCTCGGACTGGACGACAGCACCCGATACCTGTACCACTCCGGCACGGGAACGGTGTTCCCCATCACGGAGGAAACCAGAATGAACTGCGCCACCTGGTACTGGAAGGGCAGCAAGGCTGCGCTCTACGGCATCGACGACAACGAGGAAGTACAGAACGAATTTCTCGATGCCATGGAGTTCTACGGTGTCACGGAGATCTATTATTCCAGCGGTGCCAACAAGCTGGTGAATCAGGCGGACACGGTGGCGACCTTTGTCAAGAACGCCTATGCCCGAAACATGAAAGTCTACCTGCTGACCGGCGAAAAGACGTGGCTGTATGAGGATACCTATGATACCGCCATCTACCGTGTCTTTGACCGTGTGGAGGAGTACAACAGCATGGTGGATGCCGACGCCAGACTCGCCGGCGTATCCTATGACGTGGAGGTCTGGACGAACTCCAGCTTCGACTGGAAGAACAACAGCGATTCCAGAAAACAGCAGGTCAGGTTCATCGAAACGGCACAGCAGTACGCCGATTCCAAGAACCTCTCCGTCTCCTATTGTCTGCCGTTCTGGATCGTGCGGTACGACTATACCGATGATGACGGCAGCACCCGAAACGTCTACGATGCCATCACCAGCATTGCAACCAGCACCATTCTCATGGCATATCGGGACACGCCGGCTGCCGTGGAAAAACTGGTGGCGGAAACCCTGACCAACGCTGACAACTCCGCCCTGTATTACAACGAGAAGAACGGCTGCAATCTGGAAATCGGAGTACAGGCAGACAAGAGCAAGGAGGGCGACTACGTCTCTTTCTACGAGGAGGAGCTGGAAAAGCCCGGCGCAGTCGCAGCCGCCATTGCACAAATGCAGTCCGATCTGGCGGAGCACCGATTCCACACTACCTATGCCATTCATCAGGCAACCGCCCTGTACGAATTCTATCTTTCCACAAAATAAAGGAGATATCTGAAATGACCCACCAAATTCCTGTCAATCCGCATGCAACCCCGGAGGCAGCTGCCCTGCTCCGGTATCTCTGCCAGACCGCCGGAACCAAAATCATCGCCGGACAGCACACGCAGACCAATCCCATGGAGGAAGTCGCCTATCTCAAGGAGGTCACAGGACGCACGCCGAAACTATGCGGGTTTGAGCTGCTCTCCTACTCCCCCAATCTTCCGGACGACACTGCATCCGAACCGTGCCTGACGGAAATTCGGGAGAATCGTGGCACAGTAGACACGGCACTGCGCTGGGCAAAGGAGACAAACGGCATCGTCACACTGTCTTTCCACTGGTTCTCCCCCATCGGTGGAAAGGACAAGAGTTTTTACGCCGAAAACACCGACTTCGATGCGGAACAGATTCTGCACCCTGGCACGCCGGAGCGTACGGCATTCTTTCACGATCTGGATGCCATCGCAGTTCAGCTGAAGCGCTTTCAGGCGGAGAACATCCCCGTACTGTGGCGGCCGTTCCACGAGTCGGACGGCACTTGGTTCTGGTGGGGTGCCAAAGGGCCGGCGGTTGCCAAGGAGCTGTACCTGCTGATGTACGACTATTACACCAACCACCACGCTCTGAACAATCTGCTCTGGGTCTGGAACTGCCGGCTGCCGGAGGGATACCCCGGAGATGACTTTGTGGACGTGGTATCCGTGGACATCTACCTGCCGGAATACCGTGCCACCGACTACGCCGAAGACTACCGGCAGCTCATCGCAGCCACCAGTTCCCATAAGGTCGCTGCCCTGGCGGAAGTGGGCATTGCGCCGGATGCTGCCATGCTCGCCGAAAGCCATATCCCGTGGGCGTATTTCATGACATGGTCCAAGGAATTCTGCATCGGCGAAACGCACAACACCAAGCAGCAGTTCCGCAGCGTCTACCAGAGCGATAATGTCATTACGATGGAAGCGGAATGATTGTTTCTCTATTTTATGATACACGAAAAAGCAGGAGCACTTTTCTCAAAGTACTCCTGCTTTTCGCACCCTCCACACGGAGGGCGGTATTTGCCCAAACTCCATTATCGCATAATTTCAATCCACGCCTCCAAACAGGAGGAACGACATTTCACCAATCGGTGACACTTTAGTATACCACAAAAGCGGCGAAATGTCAAATGAAACCGCTTTACCGACACCGGCTCTTACAGTCCCAGATCGTCGTAGATCTCTTCCTTTGTATCGCTTCTCGATGCAAATTCCTCGATATCCTCGACCATGGTAAAGTTGTCCAGGCTATAGGCATCGTCGTATTCCGGCTTGATCGAGATCTCGGTATATTCCCCATATGCAGTGTAGCAGCAAGCAGATATGCAATTCATAGAATACTGCGTTTTATCCCACGCATCATAGAACAATTTTGCAATGGGAACGCATATTTCCCGTCCCGTATTGCTCGAATAGAAATAATCCTCAGATTCCTGAACCGTATACGGAACCGCACTGCCCATAAATGCCACATCGCCGTTGCTGTCAAACAAAACATTGATGCTCATTTCTTCCTTGTCGCTCATTTCTTCCGTTTCTTCGCTATATATATCAGCGGAAACAGAATAGGTCTCGCAGTAATAATCATTTCCGTTGATGGTATCTTCACCGGAAGATACAAAGCTCCACTTCTCCGGCGAGAGATTTTGCGGAATTTCCGGAATACTTTCCGCAGGATAACCCTGGGGATTCAGACGATACTGTTCGCCGTTTTCATCCCAGCCATTCACATACCGATATGTTTTGGTCATGTTTTCAAGATTGACCAGCAACCCGCCAAAATCTCCTTCCATATCCTTATTTTTTTCGAGAAGTTCATAGGTAGAAAACCACCAGGCCGTGCCCATATTGTATTCTTTTCTATTGCCGATCACTTCATCTGTTGCATGCAGATATTTTTCGCCTTTCACATCACGGGCAAACGTAAGCCCCTCGCTGCCCTGCGTGATGGTGATCTTCTCTTCGTCTGCGATCTGGTTCAAAATGTCCAGAAATCTCGTTTCCCCTTTTTTCGCCTTGTACACCTTTGCCGCAACAGGCATTTCTTCTCCATCCTCGCCAAGGGTAAATGAGGATTCACTCTTGTTCTTAGCGCCCTTGCCCGACTTCGATGCACTTCCATTCGACTTCGAATCGGAAGAACCGCAGGCGGTAAGCGCCGTGCAGCAGATAGTGAGTGCTGCGAGCATTGCAATTGTTTTTTTCATCCCGAAAACTCCTTTAATCCATATTTGCCTTATAATACTGAGAATCCAAAGACCAGTCGCTGGAATCGGCCTTGTGGAGTTCCTCATACCGTGATCTACAGTACTGTTTGTACTGTTCCTCCCGCTCCTCCTGGGCAGCATATTCCGCCTCATTGCTTGCCGTCTGGTCATCCCGCCATCTCTGCAATTCCGCCATCTGCTGTTCCGCAGATGTTCCATATGACGAGGAGGAGCCGCCTCCCAGAAGATATGCACCGCCAAGCACCGCAGCAGCACAAATCCCCGCCACTGCCAGCGCTTCCTTGACGTCTACGGACTTGTAATAGCTGACAACATTCAGTTCCATCTGATCGCCGCCGCCGTCCTCGGCAATTCCTGCGCCAAGATATTTTCCGTTGGAATCGTATTCCACAAAATTCGTCTGCCCCACAAGTGTGCCGTCCTGAAAATAGGCTTCCTCATAGTAAACGTCGTTGCCCTCCCACGATTTCCGGTAGAGCGTGCCGTATCCATTGGGCTCGCCCGCCGAAAAATCGCCGGCGTATACGGTGGCGAACTGATACAGCTCGTCATTTCTCGAAAACATCTGCATGCCGGAACCGCAGGGCAGACCATACTGCCATTCGCCGGTGTACTGATATACGATGTTGTCCAGATGATTGGTGTAAATGTCTTTTCCCACAAAGGTGCCCTGTCCGGACGGCCCTGCGCCCTTCCAGTAGCCGGTGTATTCGCCCTCACGGCTTCCGATCAGCACCGGAAAATTCTCCACATAATAGGAGGATGCGGTACAGCTGTGCTGCATCCCGTTATAGATCCGGCTTTGGAGTTCGTCCGCTGCCTCAATGTAAGTCGCTCTCTCCGGATCGTAATTCACAATGCGTTCTGTCGCCTTAATGAGGGAAATGCGGTACTCCAGCAGTTCCCGACAAGCACTGCACTGGTCGGCGATGGCATCCAGGGAGAACTCCCCGCTGTCCGCCGTCTGCGCCTGCGATGTATAGCCGTCGTCATAGGCGTAATCGTCGTCGTCGTACGCATCATCGTAGTACTCGTCATCATAATACTCGTCGTCATAATTTTCCGGATCTTCGAAATCGCTCTCCGACTGCCCGCCCCGATTGGCAGACTGCCCCTTTGGTCTGACACCGGACAAGCTGCGCTCCGCCACAGAGCTGCTGGATTTTTCTTTCTCCGAACAGCCTGTCGCCGGTACGAGCATCGCAAAAGCCGTGACCAACGCCACAATTTTTTTGAGTTGCATGACATCTTCCTTTCCATTATCCCATCCCAAACAGCGCCAACCCCGCAGGCGCTTTTCCATTGTTTTCTTTCGTCATCCGCACTGAAAAATCTTTTTTCTTGTCATCATAAATTGTATTTTTTCGTTTATCTCTCGTCAATTTGGGGCTTTCTCTTACATTTTACCTCAAAAAAAAAAAAAAAAACGGTGAATGAATTATTTCCGATACGTAAATTTCGGGAGGTATTGACACATTTCAAGATACGCCGAAATGTATATCCTATTTTTGAGAAATGTACCGTATGAACTGCTCCGGCAAAAACAGAGGATGCCAGACTGCACTGCCTTGATTTTTCTGCAAGCTGTTGTGTTTTTCACGATTTCATGATATAATGGAAATAACTTCAAATTTAAGGAGAATTGCCATGAAAAAAATCATAGTTTGTTCCGTTTTCGATGCGTTTGAATACGTCATGGATCACTACTACCCTTACGGCATGGAGGATGTGTGCGCAAAGAACGATTGCTATGCGGTCATCTCCATTCAGGACAGCCACACCAAAGGGTTCGGCGTACAGTTCCAGAAAAACGTCTTTTGCAAAGACGTGCTGACGCTGCTTTTCGATGATATTGTGACAGAGGTAGAGGGCGCCGTGCTGTTTCAGGACGAGATGGCAGACCGCATTCTCGACTTCGCCGATGCGAATCAGGAGGTCGATACCTTGCTGGTACACTGCTATGCCGGACAGTCACGTTCCAAAGCCGTGGGGAAATTCCTGTATGATGTCTACCATAAAAAATACCCGTCTCTTGTGCTGGAAACAGCAGAGACGGGCGTTCCGAATGAATATGTGTACGATGTGCTGGATGCTGCACTGCTGATCCGGCGGTTGCAGATGCTGGGGATGTAGGGAAAGGTGGTTTGAAGTGTGGCAGATGAAATGGACGGGATATGGTTTTGCCACCGCTTTCTTGCGTGAAAAACGGTGGCAAAGAGGAGCTGTTTGAGGAATGATGGAACGCCAGAGGGCGACACACCACGCCAATTTCAATCCACTCCCTCCGTGTGGAGGGAGACCGTCATCCTCATACCAGCGGATACAGTCCGCCGTATTTCAATCCACTCCCTCCGTGTGGAGGGAGACCTTCGGATGAGATGCTTTTTCTATATAAGATTTCGGAAACACTATCGATTCTCTTCAAAAAAGAAAAAAGGCTTTTCGGCAAGGCGGATTGTTTCCTTGTTGATTTCTTTCGCTTTTTTCACAATTTCCAGCGGTGTGTTTTTGGAAAAGGTTCGTGTTTTTCCTTTTATCATATATTTACGCCATTCCATTGGATAATCAATCAGCATTTTCATTTCCTCCTTTGTGCAGCAAAGCTGCCACAACATCACGGGACATTTTTCTCGGCTTTTTGCTGCAATATTCTGCCACGCATTCTGCAATAAATTCGTCGAGCGATTCATCATCTATAAGCCCATAAATGGACAGTGCTTCTTTTTTCAATTTCATTATAGCATCTTCGTCTAGCCCTGTCAATCTTTCAAAAAAATCGTTTCGGATGTCACGGACTTTTTTCAGTCTTTCATCATAATCCGGAACAGTATCTTTCAAATGCTTTTGCAATGCGTGGCCAAGCTCATGGCGAAAATCGTGATACGGGGAGGAACTTGACCATTTCCCCGCTTTTTTCATTTCAGCAGCAACTTTTGAAATTGTATTTTTTCCATCTTTGCCACCTGCGCCATAAATTGAGATTATGCCGTTGTTGTCATTGTAAGTAACCCAAATTCCGTTGCTTTTATATGGTTCTATCAAAACACTTCTTACACCGGGCGCTTTTCCATTTCAATCCACTCCCTCCGTGTGGAGGGAGACCCCACTGCTGACACTGTAATATCGCAGCACATGGGATTTCAATCCACTCCCTCCGTGTGGAGGGAGACCATCACGCATCACCTTAGACGGGGAAGCGATGCCATTTCAATCCACTCCCTCCGTGTGGAGGGAGACGAGGAGATCGAGCGGATCAAGGAGGCAAACCATGATTTCAATCCACTCCCTCCGTGTGGAGGGAGACCTCACTGCGGCGCAAAGATGAGGGGAGTGGACTATTTCAATCCACTCCCTCCGTGTGGAGGGAGACGGAAAACTATGAGAATATGTATTGGCAATATCACATTTCAATCCACTCCCTCCGTGTGGAGGGAGACGTACCCAGACCAAAAGCTATCCGGCGGAAGAGGGCATTTCAATCCACTCCCTCCGTGTGGAGGGAGACTTTACCGACCTGTTTTTCCATCACTACGGACGGCATTTCAATCCACTCCCTCCGTGTGGAGGGAGACAGCGCGCTGAAAAGCGTGAGATTTGGGGCAAAAATATTTCAATCCACTCCCTCCGTGTGGAGGGAGACTAAGATTTCAGAACTCAGAAAATGTTCTGAATCAATTTCAATCCACTCCCTCCGTGTGGAGGGAGACTATAGCAACCAAATGCCGACCAAGCTGACAACGATTTCAATCCACTCCCTCCGTGTGGAGGGAGACGATGATTGAATACAACTTGCACAGCCGGAACATCAT
>OIYT01001015.1_pt1 | contig 21933 bp, 17 predicted proteins | sample 1588201 | NCBI WGS metagenome assembly OIYT01 (sample SAMN03283260) | human gut metagenome | biome: human-associated habitat; material: feces | host: Homo sapiens | place: USA | collected 2013
GCAGTGCCGGCTCGATCTTGGCGTATTCTTTCTGAATACGGCTCAGTTCCATCAGGATGGGCAGCAGATCGCTTTCGCTGTGGATCTCCAGTCCCGTTTCTTCGCCCAGAATCCGATAGAAGAGCGCAGCGTCCAGCGAAACGTCCACGATGACGCTGCCGGTGCCCATGTGGATTTCCCGAATGGCAGCACCGGTGATGTAGGGACAGGTGCAGATTGCCTCGGCGAACGTGTCGGTGTCACGGATGGTGTGCACCTCGCCGGCTGCCTGCCGGATGCAGGAAAAGACGGATTCCCGCAGCCAGTGGTGTTTTTCCAGCTCTGTGATCCAGTGGGGCATACAGATGTTGATCTCCTGAACGGGGAACACCCGAAGCAGCTCCGTGAGGATGGTGCGAATGTCGGCTTCGTCCAGATCCGGACAGCTGACGGGGATGACCGGCGCATTGTAGGTTTCCCGCAGCTGTTCTGCCAGCGCCTGCGATTCCTTGCTGTGTGGATGCAGACAGTTCAGCAGGACGGCAAAGGGCTTTCCCAGCTCCTGCAGCTCCTCGATGACCCGCTGTTCACACTCGGCGTACTCGGCACGTGGCAGATCGGTGATGCTGCCGTCGGTGGTGACCACCAGTCCGATGGTGGAGTGCTCCGCAATGACCTTTCGTGTGCCCACCTCTGCCGCCATGTTGAAGGGGACTTCCTCGTCAAACCACGGGGTGTGTACCATGCGGGGCTGGTCGTTTTCGATGTATCCCAGTGCGCTGGGGATGATGTATCCCACGCAGTCGATCATGCGCAGCCGCAAACGGGCAGCCTCGCCCAGCGTCAGCTCCACAGCTTCCTCCGGAATGAACTTCGGCTCGGTGGTCATAATGGTGCGTCCGCCGGCGGACTGGGGAAGTTCATCCACTGCCCGTTCCCGTCTGGCTTCGCTGGGAATGTTGGGGATGACCAGCTGTTCCATAAAGCGTTTGATAAACGTGGATTTTCCGGAACGTACCGGCCCCACGACTCCGATGTAGATGTCGCCGTTGGTGCGCTGGGCGATGTCAGCGTAAATTTCACTAGCCATGCACTTGTGCCTCCATTTTGATTTGGTTGTATTAGGGCTTGTTTGAAAAATCCGTACATTTTTCAAACAACCCCTAGTGAACAATGGGAATGAAGAGCATTCCGGCGTTGGCAAGCTGCTCCTCGGCAAGCTCGTTTTCCTCCATGATGGCGTCTACACTGGTGTGGCAGCGCTTGGCGATGTCCCAGACGTCCTCGTGTTCCACGCCGTAGTAGAGCTTCAGCGCATAGTCGCCGTCCCGCACCAGCTTGTTCTCTCCGTCCACTTCCAGATCGGACAGGCAGACGTGGCGGGCAGAGGGACAGAGCGCCCCGTGCAGCAGCAGATTCGCCTGCACCGAGATGGTGCCGTCCGATGCCAGATGATAGGTGCAGTCCGCCGGCTCTACCTGTGCACGCAGAACAGCGTCCGCCACGGAGGTGCCGGGGTCGGCATATGCCTCAAATGCCTCTTCCTTCTCCAGCAGAACCGGCATTCCCTCGGCGTCCGCTGCCAGGAGACTACAGCAGAGCATGCCGCTGACACGAATGCGGTTGGTATCGGAGAGCAGCTGCATGTTGATGTTGCGCACCTGACACTGGAGGTCGTAGATGCACTCCGGAATGCGGTCGCCGGGACGAATGACGGCGCTGCACGCCATGGAGCTGTGCACCGGCTCCGGTGCCATGTCGATCTGCACGGAAACCGGTGTCTGCTGGCAGGGATAGCAGGTGGAGAACGCATCGGTGACCAGCTGCACCGATGCCGTCTGAATGGCGGTGCAGCAGAGCCGCAGCTCGATCTCGCATTGCAGCACCTCGGCGGAAGGCTTGAGGCCGCAGCGGATGACCTGCGCTTCGGCGCTGCCACGGTAGCTCTCATCGATCTGTTCCATGTCCACGATCTGGCTGTAGGGGAGGGTGAACTGCATGGACTCCATACCGCCGGAGCCGTCGTCCTTCTGCCAGGTATAGAGCAGCTGTACCTCGGCATCGCCCTTGACGATCAGCTTTCCGGCGAGAATCGAGGTCTCCTGATGCACCAGACGCACGTTATTCCGAACAATGGAGCGGATGGGCGGTTTGGCTGCGCCAAGCTCTACCTCCTCGCTGAGGGTGATGTTTTTGACGGCGCTGCGCTTCTGGGCGGCGTACTCCACCGGAATTTTGCGCAGCTGGACGTGCATGCCGAACACATCCCGAATGACCTCCTGCCGGCGGTCGCCGGTGACCCGAATCTGTACGGAAACGGCACCTCTCGCCTCCAGACGGCGGGGGCTGACGGCACGGCAGTTGGAGTAGGTGATGCGTGGCCGAAGTGTCAGCGTGGGGTTCTCTGCGGTGCGGGGCAGCTCGGCGCTGCGGGAGAACATCATCTGCTGGGAAACGCATTGCAGCAGTGTGCTTCCGGCACCGCAGTACAAAATGCGGATATCGACCCGCAGTTCGTAGGTGATGCGGTCAGAGGCGGTGGTATAGCTGACGATGGTGGGGTGCATCTCACAGCCGATGATGCGGAAAATATCCGGATCGTAGTCCGGCAAGACGTAGTCCAGTTCAACGCTTTGCTCCTGTACATCGTCCAGAATGGTTTCGGTGACAGGGATCATCTCCCGATTGATTTTCAATTCCATGTGGAACTCCTCCTTTTCGCCGTCCGGCGGCGTTCGTTTGCTCTATCCTATGCAGACAAGCGAAGGGTTAGACCAGCCTGCACAGAGCAAGTTGCAATTTTGCCCTGTCTATGCTATAATAAAGCAGAGAGAAAAGAAATTGGAGGTAACATCTATGGTTCTTGCCATTGATATTGGAAATACCAACGTGGTGATCGGATGCTTTCAGGAGAAGGAGATTCTGTTTGTGGAACGTGTTTCCACCAACCAGAACGCCACACCGCTGGAGCTTGCGGTTTCCATCAAAACCATTCTGGAGATCTACCGGATTCAAACGGAGGAGATCGAGGGGAGCATCATCTCCTCTGTTGTGCCGTCCATCAACAACTCCATGCGAAAGGCGATCGAGAAGATCGCAAGCTGTCCGGTGCTGGTTGTCGGCCCCGGCATTCGCACCGGACTTCAGATCGCCATTGACAATCCGGCACAGCTGGGCAGCGACCGTGTGGCAGACGCTGTGGCAGCCCTGCACGAGTACGAACCGCCCATCGTCATCATTGACATGGGCACTGCCACCACATTCTCCGTCATTGATGCCCAGCGGCGGCACATCGGCGGTGTGATTGCGCCGGGCGTGGGAATCTCCCTCAATGCCCTGACGGAAAAGACGGCGCAGCTGCCCAAGATCTCTTTTGAACCGCCGAAAAAGTGTATCGGCAGCAACACAGTCGCCTGCATGAAGAGCGGTATCCTCTATGGCGCAGCCGGCTGCATTGACGGGCTGCTGGATCGCATTACAGAAGAGCTGGGGGAAACACCGACCTACCTCGCAACAGGCGGACTGTCGGAGTCCATCATTCCCCACTGCCGGCATAAGATCCTGACTGATCCGCTGCTGCTGCTCAAGGGATTGCAGCTGATCTATGAAAAGAACATGGGCAAAGAAACCGAAAAGTGAGCGGAAGAGCGGCCGCAGCCGGATTTGCGCCGGTGTGCGAAAAACGCTGGACAAATTTTCTGGCATATGGTATAATAGAAAGCGGTACGGCATCGAATTTCGGTGCTGCATCCCAAAATGAATGCAGGAGGCTAATCTGATGAAATATCTGGTAGTATTGTGTGACGGTATGGCAGACTATCCAGTGGAGGAACTGGGAAACAAGACCCCGCTGGAGGCAGCGGATACCCCCAACATGGACAGACTGGCAAAGAAAGCAACCGTTGGTCTGGTCAAGACCGTGCAGGACGGCATGAAGCCGGGCAGCGATGTGGCAAACCTCTCGGTTCTGGGCTATGACCCTATGAAGTATTACACCGGCCGTTCTCCGCTGGAGGCCGGAAGCATCGGCATCGACATGAAGCCCACCGATGTTTCGCTGCGCTGCAATCTGGTGACACTGAGCGATGAGCCGAACTATGAGGATCGCACCATGGTGGACTACTGCGCCGGCGATATCTCCACCGAAGAGGCACGCATCCTGATGCAGGCAGTGGAAGAGGCACTGGGCAACGATACCTTCCGGTTCTATGCCGGTGTTGCCTATCGGCACTGCCTGATCTGGGACCACGGCACCACCGATCTGGGCGGACTCACACCGCCGCACGACATCACAGGCAGACCCGTCAAGACCTATCTGCCGCTGTGCCACAGCCAGAATGCAGCACCGCTGTATGATTTGATGGTGCGTTCTTACGACGTGCTGAAAGATCATCCGGTCAATCTGGAGCGCATCCGGCAGGGCAAGCGTCCGGCAAACAGCATCTGGCTGTGGGGCGAGGGCGTTCGTGCCAACCTCGATCCGTTCTATGAGAAGTATGGTCTGCATGGCTCTATGATCTCGGCAGTTGACCTGCTCAAGGGCATCGGCAAGTTCTCCGGCATGCGTGTGGTAGAAGTCGAGGGTGCTACTGGCTACATCGACACCAACTTTGATGGAAAGGCAGCTGCGGCAATTGCCGAATTCCGGAACGGTCAGGATTTCGTCTATATCCACGTGGAAGCACCGGACGAGTGCGGACACCGTGCCGAGGTACAGAACAAGGCGAAGGCGATTTCCATCATCGACCACAAGATTCTGGGACCGGTTGTGGCAGAGCTGGAGAAGATGGGCGATTTCAAGGTTCTGGTCATGCCGGATCATGCTACACCGCTCTCTCTCAAGACCCATACCAACGACCCGATCCCGTTCCTGATCTATGACAGCCGGAATCCGAAAAACGGGCCGGATACGTTCAGCGAGGCAACGGCAAAGGCAACGGGACTGTACGTGGACGAGGGCTTCCGCATGATGAAGGATTTCGCAGCAAAATAAGGAGGCTTTGACGGAACAAAGTGGGAAAACGTTTTTTTCAGAGTTATCGCTGGGTGCTGCTCAGCATGCTGGTCACGATTCTGGTTCTGGCAGCGGCAGCGGGCTATACCATTGGCGTTGTCAGCAAAAATCAGGCGGTCTCTCAGATCGATGTCAACATCGGTTCTGTGGAAGCCTACCTGCAAAAAAATGAGAATCAGGCATCTCAGCTGACAGAGGAGCTGAAGGAGGATTATATCTCCAAAACACGGACAACGGCGATGATTCTCTCGGAGGACGCATCGTTTCTGACGGACGACCGGACGCTGGAGGAGCTGCGTGTGACCGTCAATGCCGACCGCATCAGCGTTTCGGATGACAAGGGCAACATCACTGCAAGTACCGACCCCTCCGGCGAGGGCAGCACCGTGCGGGAGGAATTTCTCTCTCATCTCTCAGACAACGTCTATACAGATGTTTTGTTTTTGCTGGACTCGGATTCGCCGACCATTGTGGCAGCGTCCACCCTCGGGGAATCCGGCGGTCTGGTGCAGATCACATTTCCGGCTGCCTCGACAGTGAATATTTTGCAGGAGGCAGACCTTGCCAACACCGCTTCGGATATGCCGCTGTATGCCTCCGGAGAAACCGCCATTGTACAGGCAGATACGCTGGAGTACATCAGCTGTACCGATCCCCAGAAGATCGGACAGAAGATGACGGAAAATCTGTTTCAGACCAGACACAAGAGCGGTACGCTGGATGTCAAAACAGACGATGGCGATGCGGCAATGCTGCGGTATCAGACTAGCGGCGACTATGTGATCTTCGCCACAGTGCCCTATTCGGACATTTACCACATGCGAAATGTGGTGGTGGGATGGATTGCAGCCGGCGGTGTGCTGATGGCTGTGGTTTCCTGCCTGTCGCTGCGGATGCAGCTGCTGCGGGAAGAGAAAAAGGAAAAGTAAAGTAGATTGATCCAATCCAAAAAAAGCGGACGCTGGCAGTTCTCCAGTGTCCGCTTGTGTTTTTTGATGTATGGTTTTACGCCGGATTATTCCATGACAACGGCATTTCCCAGGAGCTTGAATTCCCGACAGCTCTTGCACAGGTCGTTGAGGAAAGCGGCGATGCTGCGATCCCGCAGGTTGCCCTTGAAGTCGATGTGGAACACAACGTCGAAGCTGCCGTCCCGAATGGGGCGGCTCTCGATTTTGGTCATGTCCAGACCGTACAGGAAGAACTTGTTCAGGATGCGGCTCAGGCTGCCCGGCTCGTTGGAGAGGGTCAGCATGACGGAGATGACGGATGCCTCCGGTGCGACCTGCATATCCTTGGTAATACAGATGAACTGGGTGAAGTTGGGAACCACGTTGGAGATGCGGGATGCCAGAATTTCCAGATGGTTGTGCTTGGCGCAGTCGGCGGAGCAGATGGCTGCGATGGTGCGGTCGCCGGACTCTGCCACCATCTGTGCCGAAACAGCGGTGTTGCTGTCCTCGTGGCGTGGCAGGTGCCGTGCGTCCAGAAAATCGCTGCACTGGGAGAGTGCCTGCGGGTGGGAGTAGACCATCCGGATGTCCTCCAGCCTGGTGCCGGGGAGGGCAGCCAGACAGTGGGTGACCTCCACCTGATTCATGGCGGTGATGAAGAAACTGTACTTGCCCATGAGGTCAACGGTCTGAGTCACCGTGCCGGAGGTGCTGTTGTAAATAGGAAGCACGCCGTATTCCAGTTCGCCGGCTTCGACCGCTGCAAAGACCTGCTCGAAGGTGGGGTAGAAGGCAATGTCACGGTTGGGGAAAAAGGCACGGGCAGCAGTCTCGGAGTTGGCACCGGTGATGCCCTGACACCCGATTTTCACGGCAGTTTCCATGTGCGGGCAGGCGATCTCCGGCGCAGCCTCCGCAGCCACCAGCATTTTCTGCTGGAGCTGTGAACTGATACTCATGATGTTGGAAAACAGTGTGCGGGAGGCAGCACCCAGTCCCTCTGCGGCGTTCTTTTCCACACGATCCAAAATCAACTGCTCCCGATCGGCTTGAAATACAGGCATGTTGTGGGCTTTTTTATACTGTGCCACCTCACGGCAGAGCTGCATGCGCTGTTCAAACAGCTGCTGCAGCTCCCGATCCAGCTTGTCGATTTCTACACGAATTTCATTGAGTTCCATGTTGGCGTTCCTTTCTCCTGCCTTTGTTTGTACGGCGTTTGTTCTGTCGAAGTCTGCTGCGCATCGATTCGACACGCAAACGGTTCCATTTTCATTATACACAATTTTTTTTCAAAAATCAAGATAAAAATTTGAATAGCTATTGAAAAGGAAGGGCGTTTTGTGCTATAATGAAATGTACGTGCGTTGCTGTCGGCGGATGCCTGCCGCCGCAGCCTGCGTGGAGAATCGTTGGGAGGAAGCATTTTGCGGATATTAGGAATTGACCCCGGCTATGCCATTGTGGGGTTCGGCGTGGTGTCCTACCACGGGGCGGAGTTTGTGCCGCTGGAATACGGTGCCATTACCACGGAAGCAGGAACACGGTTTGCCGCACGGCTGAATGCCATTTACGATGATCTGGATTTTTTGTGCAGCCGGTTTCGGCCGGACTGCATTGCCATAGAGCGGCTGTACTTCAACTCTAACCAAAAAACTGCCATCGACGTGGCACAGGCACGTGGCGTCATTGTGCTGTGTGCGGAAAAGCATGGCATTCCCATGTTTGAATACACGCCTTTGCAGGTGAAGATGGCGGTGGTGGGATACGGCAGAGCGGAAAAGCGGCAGGTCATGGATATGACTCGCCGGATCCTGCATCTGGCACAGATTCCAAAACCGGACGATGCCGCCGATGCCCTCGCCCTTGCCATCTGCCACGGCCATAGCGCTACCGGCGTGCAGGTGCAGCAGCGGGAGATCAGAACAGGAGATACCGTATGATTTATAGTGTACATGGAACACTGCTTGCCAAAGAGCTTTCTCTGGCGGTGGTGGAATGCGGCGGCGTAGGCTATGCCTGCCGCACGACCTTTACCACGCTCTCTCAGCTGGGGAACGTGGGAGAAACGGTCTTTTTATATACCGCACTCTCGGTGCGGGAGGATGCGGTGGAGCTGTTCGGCTTTGCCACAAAACAGGAGTTACAGTGCTTTCGCCTGCTGACCACTGTTTCCGGTGTCGGTCCCAAGGCGGCGCTTGCCATTTTATCCGACCTGCCGCCGGATCGGTTTTTACTGACAGTGGCGGCCGGGGACAGCAAACAGCTGACACGCTCCAAGGGCATCGGCGCAAAGACAGCGCAGCGCATCGTCATGGAACTGAAAGACAAGATCGCCGGAGAGTCCATCGGGCTGCTCTCCGGTGATATGGCAGCTGCGGCATCGGTGACAGCGGCTTCCGGCGGCGGAAATGCCGGCGAGGCGATCGAGGCGCTGGTGACGCTGGGCTATACACAGGCGGAGGTTGCGCCCGTTGTGGCGAAGCTGGATCCGTCCCTCTCCTCTTCGGAGATGATTCGCCGGACACTTCAGGAGTTCGGCAAGAAACGCTCGTGAAAAGCGTACAGAAAGGAGCGTGAAACAGGATGATCGAAACTGGGGATATGCAATTTGAATCCCGCATGGTGACACCGAAACAGGTGGAAGAAGACAGCGAGGTGGAAGTTTCCCTGCGCCCGCAGTCCCTGCTGGAATACATCGGACAGGACAAAGTAAAGGAAAATCTGGCGGTCTATATCGAGGCTGCCAAACGGCGTGGCGACCCGCTGGATCACGTGCTGCTGTACGGCCCTCCGGGACTGGGCAAGACCACGCTTTCGGCAATCATTGCCCACGAGATGGGCGTCAATCTGCGTGTGACCACAGGCCCTGCCATTGAAAAGGCAGGCGACCTTGCGGCAATTCTCACCAACCTACAGCCGAATGACGTGCTGTTTATCGATGAGATTCACCGTTTGAACCGGCAGGTGGAGGAGATCCTCTATCCGGCGCTGGAAGATCATGCCATTGACATTATCATGGGAAAGGGCCCCTCTGCACGTTCGCTGCGGGTGGACTTGAACCCGTTTACCCTAGTCGGCGCAACCACCAGAGCCGGGCAGCTCTCCAGCCCGCTGCGGGACCGGTTCGGCGTGATTCTGCGTCTGGAGCTGTACACCACAGAACAGCTGACGGATATTGTGCGCCGGAGCGCTATGCTGCTGAAGATTCCGTGTTCCATTGACGGCGCCACGGAAATCGCCGGCAGGGCACGGGGAACACCCCGTATCGCCAACCGCCTGCTGAAGCGTGTGCGGGACTTTGCCGACGTCATGGGAGACGGCGAGATCACACAGGACATCGCCCATATGGCGCTGGACCGTCTGGAAATTGACGAGCTTGGTCTGGACAGCAACGACCGCCGTATGCTGGAGATGATTATTAAGGGCTACGGCGGCGGTCCTGTGGGACTGGAAACACTGGCATCGGCGCTGGGGGAGGAAACCGTAACGCTGGAAGATGTCTGCGAGCCGTACCTGATGCAGCTTGGCTTTCTGGCACGCACCCCAAGGGGACGCTGTGCCACAGCGCTGGCATATCAGCATCTGGGGTACGCCATGCCCAATTCCGGCGGCGGTGTCGAGGGACAGATGACGCTCTCGGCAGACGGCGAATGAAATTCATAAGAGTTTGACAGCAATTTGAAGATACATGTAGAAAGGGAATGAATGACCATGGGTAGATTATTTGGAACAGATGGTGCAAGAGGCGTTGCAATTACAGAATTGACCTGCGAGATGGCAATGCAGATCGGGCGTGCTGCGGCGCTGGTGCTGACAAAGGAAACCAAGCATCGGGCAAAGATCTTCATCGGAAAGGACACCAGAATTTCCTCGGATATTCTGGAAGCCGCACTCTGCGCCGGCATTTGTTCGGTTGGTGCGGAGGCAGTGCAGCTGGGCGTGGTTCCCACACCGGCTGTGGCATATCTGGTGCGCACCAAGGGTGCAGATGCCGGCGTGATGATCTCCGCATCCCACAACAGCGTGGAATTCAACGGCATCAAGCTGTTTGCCTCCACCGGCTATAAGCTGCCGGATGCCACCGAGGCAGAGATCGAAGCGCTGATTCTGGATCATCCGGAGCAGATTCAGCTGCAGTCCGGCACGGCAGTCGGTGCAATCTCCATCTATGACAGCGCTAGAGAGGACTATATCTCCTATCTGGCATCCTGTGTGCATACGGACTGCTCCGGCATGCGTGTGGCACTGGACTGCGCAAACGGCAGCTCCTCCACAACGGCGGAGTCCCTGTTTACACGCCTTGGCGCAGAGGTGCACATGCTCAGCGCATCGCCGGACGGCACCAACATCAACAAGAACTGCGGTTCTACCCACATGGAGAACCTGATGGAATACGTCAAAACACATGACTGCGATCTGGGACTCGCTTTCGACGGCGACGCAGACCGCTGTCTGGCAGTGGACGAAAACGGCGTGCTGGTGGACGGCGACAAGATCATCGCCATCTGTGCCAAGGCACTCCAGCAGGAGGGCAAGCTGAAAAACGACACCGCTGTTGTCACTGTCATGACCAATCTGGGCTTCTTCCACTTCGCCAAGAAGTACGCCATCGACGCCAAGGCGACCAAGGTCGGCGACCGGTATGTTCTGGAAGAGATGCTGGCAGGCGGCTACAACATCGGCGGAGAGCAGAGCGGACACATCATCTTCCTGGATGAGGCGACCACCGGCGACGGCGAACTCTCCGGCATCAAGCTCATGGAGATCCTGAAAAAATCCGGCAAGGCAATGAGCGAGCTGGCAGGCGTGATGGAGACATTCCCGCAGGTGCTGTACAACGTCACCATTCCGGCAGCCAAAAAGGGACACTGGCAGGAGGACGCCGAGATCGCTGCCCTCATCGATACTTATACCAAGGAACTGGGCGACAACGGCAGAATCCTGGTGCGGGAGAGCGGAACAGAACCGCTGATCCGTGTCATGGTAGAGGGCAAGGATGCCGTGCAGATGGAGAACGCCGCACAGGCAATTACCGCACAGGTTCGGATTTTCGCCGGCGCATAATTGAGAGAAGATAGGAGAAACCCAAAATTGAGAGCAGCAAATGGTTGGAAACAATATCGGATTCTGGATACCTCAGAACAGGAAAAATTGGAGAGCTGGAACGGCGTGACGCTGGTGCGCCCTGACCCGCAGGTCATCTGGAAAACACCCCGGCGGCTTCCGGCGTGGAGAAGTGCGGACGGACACTACAGCCGTTCCTCCTCCGGCGGCGGAAGCTGGGCATTTTCCCGCAAGCTTCCGGAGTCGTGGAAGATGCAGTACGCCCCCCTCGGACTGACCTTTAAGATTCAGCCCACCGGCTTCAAGCACACCGGATTATTTCCGGAGCAGGCGGTCAACTGGGAGTGGATGGCAGAGCGCATTCGCAATGCCGGCAGACCTGTCTCGGTGCTGAACCTGTTCGCCTATACCGGCGGTGCGACCCTTGCCTGTGCCGCTGCCGGCGCATCGGTGTGTCATGTGGATGCCTCCAAGGGCATGGTGCAGTGGGCACGGGAAAACGCAGCCCTCTCCGGCCTGACAGAAAAACCCATCCGCTGGATCGTGGACGACTGCGAAAAATTCGTGGCACGGGAGATTCGGCGTGGCAGAAAATACGATGCCGTCATTATGGATCCGCCCAGCTACGGCAGAGGGCCGGGCGGCGAGGTCTGGAAGCTGGAGGAGAATATCTACGATCTGGTGGAGCTGTGTTCCGGCGTATTGTCGGATGACCCGCTGTTCTTTTTGCTGAACAGCTACACCACCGGACTTTCTCCGGCAGTCATGGGCTATTTGCTGGGCAGTGTGCTCAAGCCGAAGTTCGGCGGCGGTGTGACCGCAGACGAGATCGGACTTCCGGTGGAACAGAGCGGCATGGTGCTGCCCTGCGGCTCGACTGCCATCTGGGAGAGCGGAAAATAAGAGCGGCACCGCACAAAACCTGTGCGGAATCGCCAAAATTCGGAAAGCGAGGCGGATGCATGGAAGTACGCATTGCGGCAGAGCACCTGTCGTTTCACTATACCGATGAGGAGAACAAGGCGGCTTCTCCGGAGATTCTGAAAGATCTCTCTCTGACGCTGGAGCCGGGGACATTTGCTGCCGTGCTGGGACACAACGGCTGCGGCAAGTCCACGCTGGCGAAGCACATGAACGGAATCCTGTTGCCTACAGGCGGAAAAATGTGGGTCGCCGGCATGGATACTGCCGACGAAACCAAGCTCTATGAGATACGGCAGCGTGTGGGCATGGTCTTTCAGAATCCGGATAACCAGATCGTCGCCACCATTGTGGAAGAGGATGCGGCGTTCGGACCGGAGAATTTGGGGCTTCCGCCGGAGGAGATCCGCCGGCGTGTGGACGATGCCCTGAAGGCGGTGGGCATGTATGACTACCGCATGCATGCGCCGAGCCAGCTCTCCGGCGGACAGAAGCAGCGTGTCGCCATTGCCGGCATCATTGCCATGCGGCCGTCCTGTATCGTGCTGGATGAGCCGACCGCCATGCTGGATCCCAAGGGCAGGCGGGAGGTCATGAAGACCATCCGCCTGCTGAACCGCAATTATGGCATTACCATTGTTCTGATTACGCACTATATGGAAGAGGCGGCGCAGGCAGATCGGGTGATCGTCATGGACGAGGGAAACATCCTGCTGGATGATACGCCGGAAGAGGTGTTCTCCCATGTGGAGCAGATGAAGCAGATCGGGTTGGATGTGCCGCAGGTGACAGAACTGGCCTATGAACTGCGGCAGGCGGGGATTCCGCTGGATTCGCACATTATCACAGAGGACGCCTGCGTGCAGGCGCTGCTGGAACAGCTGGGAAGTTGAGGTGAGCGTTTGGCAACACTACAGACAAAGGGGCTGACCTACTGCTACAGTGCGGGAACGCCGTTTGAAAAAGTCGCCGTTGACCATGTGGATCTGGAGATTCCGTCCGGTGCATTTGTGGGACTCATCGGGCACACCGGCTCCGGAAAGTCCACGCTGATCCAGCATCTGAACGGACTGCTCCGCCCCACGGAGGGAACGGTTCTGCTGGACGGCGAGGACATCTGGGCGGACAAGAAAAAAATACGGCAGGTACGCTTTCGGGTGGGACTGGTGTTTCAGTATCCGGAGTACCAGATCTTCGAGGAGACCGTCGCCAGGGACATCGCTTTCGGTCCACGGAACATGGGACTTCCGGAGGAAGAGGTACAGGCACGGGTGCGGGAGGCAGCGGCCATCACCGGACTGACGCCGGCAATGCTGGAGCAGTCGCCGTTTCTCCTGTCCGGCGGACAGAAGCGCCGGGTGGCAATTGCCGGCATTATGGCGATGCGGCCGGAGATTCTGATTCTGGACGAGCCGGCTGCCGGACTGGATCCGCGGGGACGGGAGGAAATTCTGCGGGAGATCGCAGAGTACCGCCGGCAGACGGGTGCCACCATTGTGCTGGTTTCCCACAGCATGGAGGACGTGGCGCAGTATGCGGAATCCATTCTGGTGATGAACGCCGGAAAGATATTCTGCTATGATACCGTTTCCAACGTCTTTCGCCGGTCGCAGGAATTGCAGGCCATCGGGTTGTCTGTGCCGCAGATCACACGGGTCTGCACGGCACTGCGGGCGCACGGCGTTCCGCTGTCGGAGGACATCTACACCGTAGAAGAGGCAAAGCGGCAGCTTTTGGCGCTGCTTCGGAAAAAGGAGGCGCAGGAAACATGCTGAGAGACATTACCATCGGGCAATATTTTCCCGGAAACAGCGTGGTGCACCGCATGGATCCACGCTTCAAGATCGTGATGACGCTGCTGTTTATTGTGATGCTGTTTCTGGGGGAGCATCTCTATTCGCTGGGCTATGGGCTAGTGTACTGCCTGATCGCCCTGCTGCTCTCCCGCATTCCGGTGAAAATGATCTGGAAGAGCGTCCGTCCGCTGCTGCCCATTCTGCTGATTACCGCAGCGCTGGACATGTTCTTTCTGGACGAGGGAACGGTATACTTTCACTGGCACTTTCTCAAGATCACCTCGGACGGTGTGAACACGGCGGTGCTCATGGTGGTGCGGATCATCGTGCTGCTGGTCGGCTCATCGCTGCTGACCTATACCACCTCGCCCATCGCCCTGACCGACGCCATTGAGCGGCTGCTGGCACCGCTGAAACGGCTGCATGTGCCGGTGCATGCTTTCGCCATGATGATGACCATCGCCCTGCGTTTTATCCCCACGCTGCTGGAGGAAACCGACCGCATTATGACGGCGCAGAAGGCACGGGGCGCAAGCTTCAGCGAGGGGTCGATGCTACAGCGTGCCAAGGCACTGGTGCCGATTTTTGTGCCGCTGTTTGTGTCCTCGTTCCGGCGGGCGGAGGAACTTGCCACTGCCATGGAGTGCCGCTGCTATCGTGGCGACGAGGGACGCACCAAAATGCGGCAGCTGCACGCCGCCGGCAGAGATTATGCGGCGATGACCGTGACGCTGGTTTTTCTGGCGGCTGCCGTTGCAACGAAAATCATCTGGTAAGGAGTGTATCGTAAAGCTATGACACAAATTCAATCTGCCGCACCGGAGAAACCGGACAAGCAGAGCAGGACGAAATTCTATCTGATTCTTTCTTTCCTGATTCCCGTGGTACTCATGGGAATCGGGTTTCTTCTGCAAAAGGTGCACCCTTTCGGCGACCGCCAGATTCTGGTGGTGGACTGCTGGCATCAGTACTATCCGTTTTTCCAGCTGCTCCACGAAAAGCTGCGCCACGGCGGTTCGCTGCTGTTTACATGGGACTCCGGTCTGGGGAGCAACTTCCTGCCCATCCTGTCCTACTATGCAGCGAGTCCGCTGAATCTGCTGGCAGCGCTGGTGCCGGACTCCCTGCTGCGGGAGGCGTTTACGGTGAACCTTTTGCTGAAGATCGGCTGTGCCGGCGGATTCTTTGCCCTGTTTCTAAAGGGCACATTCCGCCGCAATGACTTCTCCCTCTGCATCTTCTCGGTGATGTACGCCCTGTGCAGCTATCTGCTTGGCTACTACTGGAATGTCATCTGGGTGGATACGGTGGCACTTCTGCCGCTGGTGGTACTGGGAATGGTGCAGCTGGTGCGGGACGGCAAATACCGGCTCTATGTCATTGCGCTGGGGCTGTCTCTGTTCACGAATTTCTACATCGGCATGTTCACCTGCATCTTCGCTGTGCTGGCGTATCCGTGCCTGTGTGTGTTCTATCTCAAGCCACGGCATCTGGCTGGCAGAACGCTGATGATGCTTGTGGCGTCGCTGCTGGGCGGCGGACTGGCGGCAGTGCTGCTGATCCCCACTTATCTGGCATTGCAGCTGACTCACAGTGTGGATAATGTTTTTCCCACGGGCTGGGAGTTCTACGAGAACTGGCGGAATCTCTTCGCCAACCTCATCAGCTATCACGAGCCGACCAGCAAGGACGGCCTGCCCAATCTGGCGTGCGGTATGCTGCCGCTGGTGCTGATCGGGCCATTCCTGCGTGCCCGAAAGATTCGGATTCGGGAAAAGGTGGCTGCGGTGCTGGTGCTGGCATTTTTGCTGGTGAGCTGCAATGTCAACATTCTGAACTATCTCTGGCACGGCATGCATTTCCCGAACATGCTGCCGTTCCGGTTCTCATTCCTGTTCTCCTTTGTGCTGCTGACGCTGGCGTACCGGGCGTTCCAGCTGCTCTTGGAGGAACGCTTCCGCATCTGGGATATTGCGGCGATGCTGGTGCTGGCGGTGGCCGTTTTTCTGTGCTCCTATTCCGTACAGGAAAACCATGCGGTCTACTGGTCCTTCGCCACGGCAGTGCTGTACGTACTGATCGCACTGCTCTATTTCCGGAAGATTTTCACCCCACGGCTGATGTATGCGGCGCTGTCGGTGGTGCTGGCATTTGAGATGTTCCAGAACGTGAAGCTGGGAACGGAGACTGTTTCCACCTCGGACTATCCCTCTTACCCGTCCTCGCAGCAGTACGTGGAATTTCTGGAACAGAAAATCGACGAGCAGACAGGGGACTCCTTTGCACGGACGGAGATGTCCAATTGGTTCACACTGAACGATCCGGCGCTGTACAACTACCACGGATTGTCCCAGTTCTCCTCCACTGCCAACGAATCCGTCACCAGCTTTCTGCATGCGCTGGGACTGCCGGCATCGGAGGCCGGCAACCGCTACTATTACGCCGGCGGTTCGCCCATTACCAACTGGTTTACGGGGATCCAGTATCTGATCTGCCGCACCGGCTCGCTGCTGGACACGGCACACTGGCAGATGCTCGCCATGGAGGGCACTTCCACTGCCTACCAGAATAGCTACGGCTTGCCGGTGGGCTTCGTGGCGGAGCGCTCGCTGGCGGACTATGAGGGAAATCCCAACGGAAATCCCTTCGAAAACCAGAACGAACTGTTCCGGCTTGCCACAGGCATTCAGGAACCGCTGTTCACGCCGGTGGATGTGCGTGACGTGGGACACGAGGGTGTAGAGGTCACACGGGGCGGCTATGGCATCTATACCTATCAGGTGGACGCTGCTGCGGAGTCCCGCATTCTGCGCTATAACTATCAGACGCAGACTGAGGCAAACCTCTACGGCTACCTCTCCACCAGCAATACCGCCAGCGTGACCGTTTATAAGGACGACAACTATCAGGGCAGCTATTCCCTCTCCAGACAGCCCTACATCTTCCCCATGGGCACCTATCAGGGCAACGAAACCGCTTCGCTCTCCGCAACGCTGAATGAGGAGGCGAGCGCCGGCGGTGTGACGGTCTATGTCTACCAGCTGAACGAGGCACTTCTGGAAAAGGCGTACCAGATGCTGTCCGCCGGCGGTGTTAACGTGACAGAGTATTCCGACACCAAGCTTTGCGGCACGGTGAACGCTCAGAAAGACGGGCTGTGCTACTTCTCCATTCCGGACGATTCCGGCTGGAACGTGCAGGTGGACGGGGAGACCGTTTCCAGCGTCAAGGTTGGCGGTGCAATGCTCGCCGTTCCGGTGACTGCCGGAACGCACACCATCCGGCTGACCTATTGTCCGCCGGGATTTCCGGCAGGCGCTGCCATCTCTGTGGGCAGTATTGCAGTGCTGATCCTGCTGTATGTGTGGGAGCGCAAACGGAAAAAGCCCCTGTTGCAGCCAGTTCCGGCACGTGTCGTTTCGGCACAGGCAGAAGCACAGGAGGAGCCGGAAGTGCAGCCGGAGCAGGAGCATGCGCCGGCGGAAGAGGCACAGATTTCAGAGAAACCGGAGGAAGAGAAAACGTGAGAAATTTGAAGGTCATGATGGCGTTTCGTGGGACAAACTACCACGGATTTCAGCGCCAGCCCAATGCACTGACGGTGCAGGAGGTGGTGGAGGGGGCACTTTCCAAGCTGCTGAACGAACCGGTGACGATCTACGGCTGCTCCCGCACGGACACCGGCGTTCACGCACAGCAGTTCTGCTTCTCCATGCAGACGGAAAAGCCCCTGCCGCCCCGTAATTTCATTCGCGGGGCATGCGGCTATCTGCCGGAGGATATCTCCATCCTGTCGGTGGAGGATGCGCCGCCGGAGTTCCACGCACGGTATAGCTGCCGTGCCAAACAGTACATGTACCGCATTCACAACAGCGAGAGCAAGAATCCGTTTACCACAGATCTGGAGCTGCACTACCGCCGGCCGCTGGACATCCGGCTGATGCGGGAGGCTGCCTCCCATTTTGTGGGCACTCACGACTTCGCAAGCTTTTGTACAAATCTGACAGAAAAGCAGACCACCGTCCGCACAATCTATGACATCACTGTAGAAAAGCAGGGGGACACGGTGATTTTGCTTGTCAAAGGAAATGGATTTCTGTATAATATGGTTAGGATTTTGGTGGGGACACTGCTGGGGGTCAATGAGGGCAGATATGCAGTCTCGGAGCTGGACGAGATTCTGGCATCCCGTGACCGGCTTCGTGCCGGCATGACGGCACAGCCCCATGGACTGTCACTGTACCGTGTGTTCTATGATTGACGCACAGACGAAAGGAGAACACAAAAAGCATGTCATATGATTCGGATGATGTCATCGAAAAACGGAGAAAACGGCACCGGATGCGGGCACTCCGGAATTTTGCCATATTTTTATTGATCGCCGTATTCTGCGGTTATCTCTATGTCCAGCGGGACATGTGGGTGCCGAAGCTGGAGGGGATCGGAAGCCGGTATCAGTCCGTGACACAGAATGACGGGACGCTGGCGGAGGGAAACTTTCCGCTGACCATCTCCGGCAATGCCGGCTATCAGGCGGAGCTTGTGGACGACACGCTGTTTCTGCTGCACGATGCCTATCTGGATCTGTATTCCATGCACGGTGATTCCAGAGACAGCAGACAGCACGCCTACCAGGATGCCGGCATGGCGTCCTCGAAAAAGTATGCAGTGATCTTTGAGCGTGGCGGAACATCTTTCCGTCTGGACACCAAGAACAAAAACATCTATACCAAGACGGCAGAGGCGGACATTATTTTCGGAACAGTCAGCAGCAACGGCAGCGTGGCACTGGTCACGGAGTCCGACGCTTACACCTGTTCCATCGCCGTCTACGACAACACAGGCAAGCGGATCTACCAGCGGGACTGTGTGGAATATGTCACAGACATTGTCTTTCGCAACGACAACGCCGGCTGCTGCTTCACCTCGGTGACGGCGGAGAACGGCGTGCTGCAAACCACAGTGACCAGCATCCAGTTCAACAAGAAAGAGGCACAGTGGAGCTCGCTTCCGCTGGAAACGCTGGAGGTCAAGATGGGCTATAATACTGCCGGCGACACCTTATGCGTCATCGGCGATACCGCCTGCGCATACTATAGCAGCACCGGCGAACTGCTCAGCTCCTACACCTATTCCGGCAAACTGGTGGACTACGGTCTGGAGGACGGCAGCGCTGCCCTTATCGTGGAGGATAACGAGAAGCGCCAGACCAATTTGGTTCTGATGTACCGCTCGGCGGAGAGCCCAAAGGCAGTTGCCATTGACGATTCGGCGGAGTGCGTGCGTGTGTCCGGCGGAGATGCTGTCGTCATGTATTCCGGCGATATTATCTCGTATGACTTTGACGGAAATGCGCTGGCAACGGTTTCGCTGGGGGATTCCTACACCTCCTTCCTGAAACAGGACGGCTACGTCTTTCTGCTGGGATACCACAAGATCGACCGTGTGGACTTCAAGGAGTGAGTTTCTGTGAAAGAGTGGATGAATCAGACGTGGTGGCTCTACGATCTGACCGTGATCGCCATTGCCGTGCTCTGTATCTGGGGCGGCTGGAAGCGTGGACTGCTCCGGACGGTGGCGGGATTGCTGGGCTATGTGTCCGCCGGGCTTCTGGCGGGACTGCTGGCACAGCCGGCTGCCGCCTATGTCTATGACCGATGGGTCGAGCCTGCCTGCACGCAGGTCGTGGAGCAGCAGCTCGCCAAATATCAGGTGTCGGATTCCCTGCGGGGCTTGCTCTCCAATTACGGCATTCAGCTGGATACGGGACTGCTGGAACAGGTGGCGTCTGACTCGAACACCGCCGCAGATCAGCTTTACGGTACCCTCTCCAGCCAGACAGGCGTTCCGGCGGAGCTGCTGCAAAGCGGCGTAGTGATAGCGGTGGAGTCGGCTGCCGCACAGATGGATGACGGCAGCGTGCCGTCGTGGCTGCCGAAGGCATTGAAGACAGACAGCAGCGATGTGACCCCCAAGGCGCAGAATCGTCTGGCACGAATGGCAGCGGCGCTGCTGTCGGGGGATGAGGCAAAGGCAGCGGATATGCTGGTGCAGGAATATGTACAGCCGGTCACAATTCGGCTGGTTAAAATTTTCATGTTTTCTGCGCTTTTCCTCTTGATTTCTGTCGTATTACAAGGTATAATAAAAGGGATATCCTATCTGCGCCGGGTGAAAGAAATCCGCACGTCGGATCAAATCGCCGGTGCAGCATTGGGAGCGGTGCAAATGGCATTGTTTTTGGGGCTGATGGCAAAGCTGACGGGCTGGCTGGTGACAGCCGGCAACGGCACACTGCCCTTTTTCAACGGGGACGCCATTGCACATACGATCCTCTTCCAGAGAATCTTCCGTATTTTTTGAGGATATCAGGGAGCTGCCTCTCGCCTGGCGCTTCCGGAATATAACAAGGCGAATTCGGCGCAGCTGCCGGGCTTGCTGACAGAAGAAAGGTGATAGATACAATGATGATGTGCAGTCGTTGCAAAAAGCGTCCTGCGGTGGTTTTTATTACCTCGCTGCAAGGAGCAGAAAAGAAGAACGAAGGCCTCTGTTTGGTTTGTGCAAAAGAACTGAACATTCCGCAGGTCGATGAATATATGAAACAAATGGGTATCACCGAGGAAGAGCTGGAGCAGATCTCCAACCAGATGATGGATCTGATGGATGGGGAGAACTTTGAGATGGGCGGTTCCGGTGTGCTGCCGCAGTTTTTCCAGAGCATGCAGAACATGTTCAAAAATCCGGATGCCAGCGAAGAGCCGGATGCAGCTTCGGCAGAGGTTGCAGAAGTGCCGGACGGCGAGGAACCGCCGGCACCGGCTTCCACCGATGGACGCTCGGAATCTCCCCGGCGGGAACGCCGCTCCAAGCGCAAGAAGGAGCTCAAGTTCCTGGGAAACTATTGCACCAATCTGAGCCAGCGTGCCGCAGACGGGGAACTGGATGCGATCATTGGCAGAGATCGGGAGATCGAGCGGGTCATTCAGATTCTGTCCCGCCGTACCAAGAACAACCCCTGCCTGATCGGTGAGCCGGGTGTCGGCAAGACCGCCATTGCAGAGGGCATTGCCCAGCACATTCAGGCTGGAGACGTTCCGGCACAGCTGAAAGACAAGAAGGTCTATCTGCTGGATCTGACCTCGCTGGTTGCCGGCACACAGTTCCGTGGTCAGTTCGAGAGCCGTGTCAAGGGACTGCTCTCCGAGGTGAAGCAGGAGGGAAACATCATCCTCTTCATTGACGAAGTGCACAATCTGGTTGGCGCAGGCAACTCGGAGGGTGCCATGAACGCCGCCAATATCCTGAAGCCCGCCCTCTCCCGTGGCGAGGTGCAGGTGATCGGTGCGACCACATTCGAGGAGTACCGCAAGTACATCGAAAAGGATTCCGCACTGGAACGCCGTTTCCAGCCGGTCACCGTCAATGAGCCGAATGTGGAGGAGACCATCGAGGTGCTCAAGGGCATCGCCAAGTACTATGAGGCATACCACAGAGTGCACATCTCGCCTGCAATGCTGCGCCTGTGCGCCGTTCTGGCGGAGCGGTATATTACCGACCGGTTCCTGCCGGACAAGGCCATCGACCTGATCGATGAGGCCTGCGCCCAGCTGCGGACCGAGATGGACTCCATGCCCACAGAGCTGGACACCATCAACCGGAAGATCATCCAGCTGCAAATCGAGGAAGAATCCCTGAAAAAGGAAGAAGACGAGCTCAGCAAGAGCCGTCTGGCTCAGATCCAGAAGGAGCTGGCGGAAGCCCAGGACGACTTCAAGACCAAGAAGGCCCAGTGGGACAACGAGAAGAACGCCATCGGGAAAACCCAGCAGCTCCGGGAGCAAATCGAGGAGCTGAACAGGCAAATCGAGGCTGCCGAGCAAAGCTATGACCTGGGCAAGGCTGCCGAGCTGAAATACGGCAAGCTGCCTCAGGCTCAGAAAGAGCTGGAGGAGCAGGAGCGCCGCATCCAGAAGGGTTCTGATGGTGCTCTTCTTCGGGACAAGGTCACCGACGAGGAAATCGCTAAGATTGTGGAGCGGTGGACCGGCATTCCCGTCAGCCGCCTGGTTCAGGGGGAGCGGGAGAAGCTGCTGAATCTGGAGTCGATCCTCCACAAGCGTGTGGTCGGCCAGGATGAGGCTGTCCGCTCCGTTACCGAAGCCATCCAGCGCAGCCGCGCCGGCATTCAGGACCCGAACCG
>OIYT01001017.1_pt1 | contig 21905 bp, 19 predicted proteins | sample 1588201 | NCBI WGS metagenome assembly OIYT01 (sample SAMN03283260) | human gut metagenome | biome: human-associated habitat; material: feces | host: Homo sapiens | place: USA | collected 2013
AACGATCCAAGCCTGTTCGGCGCGCAGAAGAACATGTCGCTATTCGGTCCGCGCGTGCCTGTGCAGCCTACGGAACGCCAGCTTATTGCCGTCATGCCGGAGGCGTTGATCGTCGTCGATTCGCTGGCGTCGGTCAAATATGTGTCCCCGGGCGCGCAACGTTTCGGCATTGTTGAAGACCATGCGGTGACGCTCGCCGAAATCCGCGATATTCTGCGATTGGTGTCGACCGACAGCGTGGTGCGTGATCGTGAATTGTCGATTCCGTTGGATCGCGCCGCTCGCGCCGCCGCAAAGAACACGAACGGCAAGGGCATTGAGGCGGGCAAGTTCCGCCCTTCCGACACGCTGTATCTGCATGTGCGCGTCGGCCAGATTTCCGACGATCTGTTTGCGATTTTCATTTCCGACATGAGCGAGCAGCGTCGTTTCGAAATCATGCGTCGTGATTTCGTGACGAATGTTTCGCACGAATTGAAAACGCCGGCAGGTGCGATTTCTCTGCTTGCCGAAACGATTGGCGATGCTGCAGACGATCCCGATATGGTGAAGTATTTCGCAGGTCGCGTGTCCAAGGAATCCGAACGATTGACGGAATTGGTGCATCGTCTGATCGACTTGCAGAAGGCGCAAAGCGCGGCTGCGGTGCTGAATGCGGAACGGCTTTCCGTGCTTGCTTTGGTACGCGAGGCGATTGTTGAAAACCAAGTGAATGCTGAATCGAAGCATATCAGCATGGTGCTTTCGCTGAATGGCAAGCAGAAGCTGGTGCACGTCGAGGGTGCCGAAAACGCTGTTGACCGGGATGACGTGTTCATCAACGCCGACCATGAAACCATCAAAACCGCGGTGAAGAACTTGGTGGAGAACGCCATCAACTATTCTCCGGAACACACCACAGTCGCGGTAGGTGTCGGCAGTGGCGATGGCAAGGTCTCGATTCGTGTCGTCGATCAGGGCATCGGTATTCCGGAATCCTCGTTGGATCGTATTTTCGAGCGATTCTACCGTGTCGATCCCGCGCGCTCCCGCGAAACAGGGGGTACAGGATTGGGCTTGGCCATCACCAAGCATTGCGTGCAGGATTGCGGAGGCACTATCGCCGTGTGGTCGCGTGAGGGGGAGGGATCGACCTTCACCATCACCTTGCCCCAGGCGAAATCGGAGCAAGACGAGGAATCTGCGAAATCTGAAACCGCGGAAATTAGTGAATCAGAGCAGCTTCCAATCGAATAATTCAAGCAAAACGAATAATTCAAGCAAATAACCAAATCAATCAACGTTCCAATCAACAAGAGCACACAGAGGAGAAGCACCAATGACGCGCATTCTGATCGTCGAGGACGAGGAATCGTATCGAGAGCCGCTGGTCTACCAGCTCACCCGCGAAGGCTACGACGTGTCCGCCGCTGCCACCGGTGAGGAAGGATTGGAACTGTTCACCAAAGGAGGCATCGATCTGGTGCTGCTCGATCTGATGCTGCCCGGGCTTGACGGCACTGCACTATGCCGCAGAATTCGTGAGCAAAGCCGTGTGCCGATCATCATGCTCACTGCGAAAAGCGCGGAAATCGACAAGGTGGTCGGTTTGGAAATCGGCGCGGACGACTACATCACCAAGCCGTACTCGTTCCGCGAGCTGCTGGCGCGGGTGCGTGCGGTGCTGCGACGCAACCAGATGGTGGCCGACGCGGCGGAATCCTCCGATGACGATATTCCGCTGATCTGCGGCGACATTTCCATGAAGATCGGTCAGCATGAGGTGATGGTGCGCGGAGAGAACGTGTTCTTCCCGCTGAAGGAATTCGAGCTTCTCGAATATCTCATGCAGAACAAGGGCCGTGTGATGACTCGCCACCAGCTGATCGACCGTATCTGGGGGTCCGATTACGTTGGCGACACCAAAACGTTGGATGTGCACGTCAAGCGTGTCCGCTCCAAAATCGAGGAGGATCCGGCGCATCCGAAATATCTGACCACCGTGCGCGGTTTGGGATACAAAATCGACGTTCCTGCGGAATAACATTCGAACGTCAAGCAAGTGCCAATCAAACAACAATCGAATGTGGCATTGTGTCAATCGAATGACGATCGAACATAAGTGAATATGCCGTTATCTGCAATCGGTGAATGGAAATGACGAAAACGTCCGAAGTGTCGTAGAGTGTTCATCTTCCGTTCACCGATTTTGGTTTTGCAGGACCAAAACCACCAATAGGCTTGACATTGTCATGAAGAACGATGGCGACAACAGAATATGAAATGTCAGAAACATACGCCATCAGAATGTTGACAGAGGGAAAAGAATAATGCGTAATTCCATTCTCGTACGCTCCATTGCAGCTGTGTCCGGCATTGTGATGCTGGCTTCCGTCGCGGCTTGCGGCGACAACACTGCTTCCAACACTGATTCTTCGGCTAGCACCGACACCAAGACCACCGAAACCGTGTCCGGCAACTTCTCCGGCGCTGGCGCTTCCTCCCAGCAGGCTGCTGTGGAAGCTTGGATCGCCGGCTTCCAGGGCACCAACCCGGATGCCAAGGTCGCTTACAACCCATCTGGTTCCGGCGCTGGCGTTTCCACCTTCCTGACCGGTGCCACCGCATGGGCCGGCTCCGATGCCGCCCTGTCCAATGACGAGGTCGAGCAGTCCAAGAGCGTGTGCGCTTCCGGCAACGCCTTCGACATCCCGGTCTACGTCTCCCCGATCGCAGTGGTCTTCAACCTCAACGGTATCTCCGGCAAGGGTAAGACCCTGAACATGGACGCCGACACCATCGCCAAGATCTTCGACGGCAAGATCACCAAGTGGAACGATGACGCCATCAAGCAGCAGAACCCGAAGGTTGACCTGCCTGATCTCGACATCACCGTGGTGCACCGCTCCGACAAGTCCGGCACCACCAAGAACTTCCTGAGCTACGTCAAGGATGCCGCTGGCGACGCTTGGGGCTATGAGCTCGGCGAGAACTGGCCGAACGAGGTTGGCCAAGGCGCCAAGGGCACCTCCGGCGTGATCTCCACCGTGCAGCAGGCTGACGGCACCATCGGCTACGCCGACGCCTCCCAGGCTGGCGAGCTCGGCACCGTTGCAGTGAAGGTCGGCGACAATTACGTGCCGTTCTCCGCTGAGGCTGCCGCCAAGGTTGTGGATGCCTCCCCGCTCGACGAATCCGCCACCGGCGACAACCGTGTGGTCGTCAAGCTCGATCACAACACCACCGAGGCCGGCGCCTACCCGATTGTGCTTGTCTCCTATGACATCGCCTGCCCGGCATACAAGGATGCCAACACCGCCAAGTTCGTCAAGTCCTGGCTCACCTACGTGGTCAGCGACGAAGGCCAGCAGACCGCTGCCTCCGCAGCAGGCTCCGCTCCGCTGTCCGACACCATGCGCCAGAAGGTCCTCAAGTCCATCGACGCCATCGAAACCAAGTGAGCTTTGGTACAGTAAACGATAAGCTCTCGGTGAACGGCAACTGACCGTCTGTTTCAGGCCGCAGCCGCAACATGAAAGCGGGTGCGGCCTGAAACGGTACTTGTAGGTGAAACGGAAAACGTAACCATCGAACGTCATCATGACGCAAGTCATCGCAAGTCATCGAACGTCATCGTAGACCTGTTCAAGTAATCGCAAGTTAAGGAGAACCCGTGAGTTCGCAAAGCAAAACGGCACAGCAGCCGGTGAGCGGCAAAAACGCGGACAAGGTGTTCAAGGGCGTGGCCTACGCCTGCGGCATCCTGATCCTCGTGGTGCTCGCCGCCGTCGCGCTGTTCCTGCTGTTCCGCGCATGGCCGTTGATCGGCGGCGATCAGCAGGCCAATAGCGAAACCATCAGCAACTTCACCGGCGGCAAGGCCTCCAGCTTCTGGGGTTACGTCGGACCGCTGCTGTTCGGCACCGTGCTGATCTCCGCGCTGGCACTGTTGATTTCCTTCTTCGTGTCGGTCGGCATCGCACTGTTCATCTCGCACTATGCGCCGAAGAAGCTCGCTACCGCCTTGAGCTATGTGGTCGATCTGCTTGCCGCAATCCCGTCCGTTATCTACGGTCTGTGGGGCGGCCTGGTGCTGGTGCCCGCCATCTACCCGTTCTGGAATTGGGTGGCCAAGTATCTTGGCTGGATTCCGCTGTTCGCAGGTCCTGCCGCTAATCCTTCCCGTACCGTCGCCACCGTGGCTGTGGTACTTGCAGTCATGATTCTGCCGATCATCACCTCCATGTCCCGTGATATCTTCCTGCAGACCCCGCGCCTTCAGGAAGAGGCAGCGCTCGCCTTGGGTGCCACTCGTTGGGAAATGGTCAAGCTTGCGGTGCTGCCGTTCGGCAAGTCCGGTGTGGTGTCTGCTTCGATGTTGGGCTTGGGTCGTGCCCTTGGCGAAACCATGGCCGTGCTCATGATCCTGTCTCCGGGCCTCAACTACTCCATCAAGCTGCTGCAGGCCTCGCAGAATCAGACGATTGCAGCCAACATCGCCGCGCAGTATCCGGAAGCCAACAATCTCGGCGTGTCCGTGCTGATCGGCACCGGTCTGGTGCTGTTCCTCATTACTTTCGTGGTGAATTTCATCGCCCGTAAGCTTACCGAGAAAGCGAGTGCGTGATGACCGCAGTGAATAACAACGCTTCTCCGATGGACGGTGCCCCCGTCATCGATTTCGACAAGTTCAAGCCGACGCGTTCCTTTACCGCTGCACGTAAGCGCAAGGACCTCGCGATGCGCGTGCTGATTGCGCTTGCATTCATTGTGGCGCTGATTCCGCTGTTCTCGGTGCTGCTCACCACCATCGTCAACGGTGTCAAGAGGCTGAACCTCAACTTCCTGAGCTATAACATGACCGGCGTGGTCGGTGGCAATCCGACGCCGTCCGGTGGTTACGGCGGTATTCAGCACGCCATCATCGGTACTCTGGAAATCACGTTCGGCGCTATGGTCATTTCCATTCCGATCGGTCTGATGTGCGCCGTGTACTTGGTGGAATATTCCAATCGCGGCAAGCTGGCTCGCGTCATCACCCTGCTGGTCGACGTGATGAGCGGTATCCCATCCATCGTTGCCGGTTTGTTCGCATTCTCGATGTTCACGATTCTGATTGGACCTGGCGCCATCAACGGTTTCGAAGGTTCCGTGGCACTGTCGCTGCTGATGCTGCCGACCGTGGTCAAGTCTTCTGAAGAAATGTTGAAGATCGTGCCTCACGATTTGCGTGAAGCGTCGTATGCTTTGGGTGTTACCAAGCAGCGCACGATTACGAAGATCGTGTTGCGTACCGCTTTGCCAGGCATTGTTTCCGGTGCGATTCTCGCCGTTGCCCGTGTGATTGGTGAGACCGCTCCGTTGCTGATGACCGCAGGCTATATCGCCTCCACGAACGTCAACCTCTTCTCCGGCCAGATGACCACCCTTCCGGTGTACGTCTACCAGGAGTACTCCAAGCTCAACGCGAACTGCCCGGCTTCCGCCGACGCTTCCTGCGTGACCACCATCCCGATGGAACGCGCATGGGCCGCAGCTCTCGTGCTGATCCTCATCGTGCTGATCCTCAACCTTATCGGTCGACTCGTGGCGAAGATCTTCGCCGTCAAGTCGGAACGATGAGCGGTAGTCTTACATACAGAAACAACATATAAGGAACCAAAATGGGACAACGTATTGATGTCAATCATCTGAACATCTACTACGGCGACTTCCTGGCCGTTGAAGATGTGAACATCAACATCGAAGCCAACAAGGTCACCGCTTTCATCGGACCTTCCGGCTGTGGCAAGTCCACGGTGCTGCGCACGCTCGACCGCATGCACGAGATCATTCCGGGCGCTCACTGCGAAGGCGAGGTGCTGCTGGAAGGCAAGAACCTGTACGACAAAGACATCGACCCGGTTGCCGTGCGTCGCGATGTCGGCATGGTGTTCCAGCGTGCGAACCCGTTCCCGACCATGTCTATCCGCGAGAACGTGCTCGCCGGTGTGAAGCTCAACAACCGCAAGATTTCGAAGTCCGATGCGGACGATCTGGTTGAGTGGGCTTTGCGTGGCGCCAACCTGTGGAACGAGGTCAAGGATCGTCTTGACAATCCAGGCATCGGCCTTTCCGGCGGTCAGCAGCAGCGTCTGTGCATCGCCCGCGCCGTGGCCGTACACCCGCAGGTGCTGCTGATGGACGAGCCGTGCTCCGCTCTTGACCCGATTTCGACGCTGGCTGTCGAGGATCTGATCAACGAGCTGAAGAACGACTACACCATCGTGATCGTGACGCATAACATGCAGCAGGCCGCCCGTATCGCCGACTACACCGCCTTCTTCAACCTGAAGGCCGTCGGTCAGCCGGGTCACCTCGAGTACTTCACTGACACGACCACCATGTTCAACAACCCCCAGAACGAAGAAGCCGAGCGCTACGTATCGGGACGCTTTGGCTGATCGGCAAAGCCGATTCGCCAAAGCGTAGCGTCGGTCCAGGGCGACGCCGTTAAGCAAACAGTCCAGTGGACTGTTTGTAGGCGGCGCCGAGATGCGACAGTATCGAGGCAGGAAATAGTGCCTTGCCTTGGCAAGGCTCCTTTTCCTGCGAGCTTGCACGCGGCTGATCGGCAAATCATCTCTTACTCCCGCTTACGGGGGATTGTCGCACGAATGTGTGGTCGAAAGTGGTTGTTTCGCTAACCATTTCGATCTCATTCGTGGCGGCCGTTCCCCTGGGCGGGAGTTTTTTGTATGTGGTGTCTGATTGTGACACGCTCTATTGATAATGATTCTCAATTAGGTTATGATGGTGTTATATCACGTTAGAGAGGATTTATCATGCACCGTATTGCGAGAATTGCGATTGCTGCACTTGCTTCTGTAGGAATGCTTGCGTCGGTTGCTGCGTGTGGAAGCGGCCAATCAACATCCGAAAAAAACGGAACCATCGAAGTGGCCGCTTCCGTGAATCAGTGGGGTACCGTGGCGAAAGCCTTGGGCGGCGACAACGTCAACGTAACCAGCATCATCAATTCCACTAATGTGGATGCGCATGATTACGAGCCGACAACGTCGGATATCGCCAAACTGCAGAAAGCGCAAGTCATCATCGTCAATGGAGCCGGCTACGACGCATGGGCGGTCAAAGCGACGCAAACCGCCAACGCAACCATCGTCAACGCCGCTGAAGTCGGCGGGGTGAACGACGGTGAGAATCCGCATGTCTGGTTCTCCGCCGATGTGCGCAAGGCAGTGGCACAGGCGATCACCGAGGCGTACGAACAGGCCGACGCCGCGAAAAAGAACGATTTCGACAAGATGAACGACCGATGGACGGCTGAAGAAAACAACGTCGAAAGCAAAATCGCCGAAGTGAAACAGAAAACGGATGGATTGGCATACGCCGCAACGGAATCCGTGGCAAGCTATCTGGCGGAAGACATGGGTCTGGCCGACGCAACGCCAAGCGGGTACGCGCGAGCCACCGCGAACGAAAGCGAGCCGACGCCAACGGATATCAAGCAGTTCACCGATGCGCTGAAGGCGGGCGAAATCAAACTGTTGGTGGTTAACACGCAAGAGGAAAGCGAGCTGACAGACAAAATCACGGACGCTGCGAAATCCGTGGAAGTGCCCATGGTCGAACTGACCGAGCAAATGCCGGAACAATACGATTCCCTGACGGCGTGGATGGAAGGTCTTGTTGACGCCTTTTCGCAAGCCATTGCGTAAGTCAGTTACATAACAAGTAATACGAGCAAGCAAAACGGGATAACAAGAGGGGCGACTCCGCAGTGAAAGCGGAATCGCCCCTATCGTATTTTCACATCAGTCGTTTCCATGGATACCGATGCGAACCGACATTCGGAATTACAGGATTGCGGTGATGATGAAGTCCAGAATGAACAGCAGCGACACAACCCAGATCACCGGATGCACTTCCTTGGCCTTGCCCTTGCAAGTCTTGATCAGGCAGTAGGTGATGAAGCCGCCGGCGATGCCGTAGGAGATGGAGTAGCTGAACGCCATGAATACGGAGGCGAAGAACGCCGGCACGGCCTCGGAGATATCGCCCCACTCGATTTCCTTCAAGGAGGAAGCCATCATGCAGCCGACCACGACCAGCACGCCTGCGGTCGCGGCGGACGGCACGGCGGAGATGACCGGGGAGAGGAAGGCGGACAGCGCGAAGCAGATCGCCAAGACCACGGAGGTCAGGCCGGTGCGGCCGCCGGCGGCGATACCCGCGGAGGACTCCACGTAGGTGGTGGTGTTCGAGGTGCCGCAGATGGCGCCGATGGAGGTGGCGATGGAGTCGGCGAACAGGGCCTTGTCCATCTTGGAGGAGAAGCCGGAACCGTTCTCAAGAGCCTTCTCGTCCTCGGCGGAGAAGATGCCGGTACGACGGCCGGTGCCGATGAAGGTGCCGATGGTGTCGAAGGTGTCGGACATGGAGAACGCGAAGATGGTCAGCAGGATGATCGGCAGCTTCGACACGTCGGAGAACAGCGCCGGGAAGCCATCCTTGGTGAAGATCACGCCGAAGGTCTGCGGCAGCTGGGCGAAGGTGTCGGCGATGGACACGGAGTTGGCCATGGTGGTCTGGCCCATCGGAATGCCGACGACCGCGGTGACGGCGATGGCGATCAGCATGCCGCCGCGTACCTTGAGCACGGTGAGCACGATGGCCAGCACCAGGCCGATGATGAACAGCCAGATGGTCGGATTGTTCATGACGGCAAGGCCCGGGGTGGCCTGCACGGCATCGCCGTTCTTGGCGTCCGCCTTGGTGGTGAAGGTGAAGAAACCGACGTTGAGGAAGCCGACGTAGGCCACGAACAGGCCGATGCCGCCGCCGATGGCGTTCTGCAGCACTTCCGGAATGGCTTGGATGATCATCTTACGAATCTTGGTGACGGTGATGATGATGTTGATCAAACCGCACAGGAACACCATGCACAGGGTTTCCTGCCACTTGAAGCCGAGGCCGAAGCACACGGTGTAGGTGAAGAACGCGTTGAGGCCCATGCCGGCGGCCTGGGCGTACGGCACGTTGGCGAACAGGCCCATGACCAGGGTGCCGATGATGGCCGCGATGATGGTGGCCAGGAACACGCCGCCCCACGGCATACCGGTCGAAGACAGGATCTGCGGGTTGACGATGATGATGTACGACATTGCGAAGAACGTGGTCAGACCGGCCATGACCTCAGTGGACACGGTGGTGCCGTTCTCTTTAAGATGGAAGAACTTTTCCATATCTCTCTATCTCTCTTGGGTTGGTAGGAACGTTCCGACTATTGCGCGGCGCGTTCCGGCGAGAATTGCGACTCGCCTTATGGAATCATAGGATTCCGAACAAGGCTTAACCGTAGCACTTAAGCAAGTCATGATGATTTCGTGAAGCGCGACACGCCCGGATCTTCGCAAGTCCAAGCATGGCCGTAGGTTATTCATCTGTAAACCACAGACCGTTGGTTGGAGTGCGCAAGTGCTCATGAAGTTTGGTTCGCCAAGCCAGCGCAGGTTGAAGAACATACGCCCACCAAGGGCTTTCCGCTTAGCGGTCGAATGTTGCTCTGCCTGCGTGCAGGGCTTTTTTGTTGCCCGGTGAAACGTTCCTGCTTCACAGTCAATGGTTGACTAAGGAAGGAACGCCATGAAGAGGCCCGAAAAGGAAGCGGTGATCGCCCAGCTTACGGATAAGTTCCGTGACGCTGATGCTATCTACCTGACCGAGTACCGCGGGCTTACCGTTCCGCAGATCTCTGAACTGCGCGAAAAGCTAGGCCGCGATACTTCCTACACTGTGGCTAAGAACACGCTGATTCGCATTGCAGCCAAGGAAGCTGGCGTCGAAGGTCTCGATGAGATCCTCGCTGGTCCGACCGCTGTGACCTTCGTGAAGGGTGACTTCATCGAAGCTGCGAAGACCCTGCGTGACTTCGCCAAGACCAACAAGGCACTGATCATCAAGGGCGGCTTCGCTGATGGCACCGTCTACGATGCTGAAGGCGCCAAGAAGCTGGCAGACCTCAAGTCTCGCCCGCAGCTGCTCGCCGAGTTCGCCGGCGACATCAAGGCTACGATGTCCAAGGCCGCGTACCTGTTCAACGCTCTGCCGACCAAGGCTGTGCGTACGATCGATGCGCTCCGCGAGAAGCAGGAAAAGGCCGCCTGATTTCATTGCGGTTAGCCGCATGAATGATAGTGACCACAAAAGAAAATAATTGTTTTAGGTGACGGTTACCTCTTCAATCAAGCCGTCGCCAAGAATGAAAGGAAGCCATTATGGCTAAGTACACCAACGATGAGCTGCTCGAAGCTTTCGGTGAGATGACCCTGGTTGAGCTCTCCGAGTTCGTCAAGGCTTTCGAAGAGAAGTTCGACGTCGAGGCTGCCGCTCCGGCTGCTGTCGCCGTTGCTGCTCCGGGCGCTGCTGCTCCGGCTGAGGAAGAGAAGGACGAGTTCGACGTCATCCTCTCCGCCGTTGGCGACAAGAAGATCCAGGTCATCAAGGCCGTCCGCGCTATCACCTCCCTGGGTCTGGCTGAGGCCAAGGCTCTGGTCGACGGCGCTCCGAAGGCTGTTCTGGAGAAGGCCAAGAAGGAAGACGCTGAGAAGGCTAAGTCTCAGCTCGAAGAAGCCGGCGCTACCGTCGAGCTCAAGTGATTCGCGCGGTTTGAAGCCGCATATCACGATCTTGAGTGGAAACCCCGTTCGCCACAAGGCGGCGGGGTTTCCGCATATTCGCAGGTTTTTCTTTCGCTGACAATCCAATAAAACCCGATTTGGGCGTGAACGCTTCCATATCGTGCCATACAATGGGGGAAATAGGCGAAAGTTGTCAATTAATTGCGTCATAATCCTGAAATATGTGGCAAGGCATGACACAATGGCAAAGAGTGTTGTGTGTGAAAGGAAGGCCGACAACGGTGAGCGAAGATCAACGAACGGCGCAGCAGTGGACCGTCAAGGTTGATGGAACCGAACTCAAGAAGCTGGAAAGCGGCGAAAGCGTGGAAATCGGTCGTAAGCCGTTGCGTCCTCTGGTGGATGATGGATTCGCGCGACTCGACATTATGGACGCAAACAAATCCATGTCGAAACGGCATGCCATTTTTTCAGTCGATGCGCAGGGCAATGCTTCCGTGCGTGATCTCAAGTCGACCAATGGTTCGTTTGTGGTGGCCGACAATGGCCAATTGATGCGTCTGCCGGCGGATGAGGATTTCCAATTGCCAACCACACCGATGACACTGCAATTCGGTGACGTGCGCGTCACCTTCGAACGAGACATCGCACAGACAGTGCCTGAGACCGAGGACCATGCGTCGGCTTCGGTCTCCAACCTGTTCTCCTACGCGGTGTCCGACGAGGTGCCGCAGGAGCCTGATGCGGTGGATATGTCGGTCGATGATATTCTCAACCTGCGTGCCGGCGAGCCAACCGCATTGTTCAACGCGCGTAACGTCGCCAATCGTGTTAATTTCATGCAACTTGCCGAGCGTCAGTCTTTTGCTCCCGTCCGTTCCAACGAGCCGGATTATGGAGATTTGCCATCCGTTTCGCTGGTGCAGCATAACGTGATCGCAGACAATACTCCGCGCGACCTGTTCGCGGATGCCGTGGCGGAACAGCATGCCGCGGAGGAAGCCGCCAAGAAGAACGCTGCGGAAAACGAACATGAAGCGAATCAGTCGGAATCCGTGCAGGAAGTTTCGTTGCCGATGCAAACCGCAATAGGAAATGAAACTGAGCATGACACGATTCCCGTGAGCAAGCTGTTCAGCGCGCGTCCGAGCAAGCCGATTATCGTGGCGTTGCCGGCTGAAGAAAACAATATGTCGGAACAACAGACAGAAGCATCGCACGAGCAGTCCAACGAAATAGGGGAGCAGTCTGCCGCGATCGTGCAACAGGCAAATGACGAAACTCCAGGCCAGGAGGAAACATCGTCGCAGCAGGCCGATGATGAGCGCTTCAGGCCACATGCTACACAATCGCAGGTTACGAGCGAACCGTCGCCGGACGAAACCAGTGCGTTCAAGCCTGTTTTCGAACCCGGATCAGTGTTCGACCGCGTTTCCAAGGGCGAGCTCGTCAAGCAGGAGCAGACCATCGAAGTCGACGGGCTGACTTCGGATGATGCCAAGCGCACCGACGATTTCACCGTGCAGTTCGAGATGGCGCGTCATCCGGAACTGCTGCCATTCCTTGCCATGAACCCGTCGCTATATGACGATCTGTATGCATGGCTGGGCGCATTGGGCAATACAGACATCGACGTGGCCCTGTCACATAATCCGGGGTATGCGGAATACCGTAAAGCGGTAGGGAAGTGAGCCAACACATGAGCGAAAGCAAAGAGAACGTCACTGAGATGGATCGTATTCGTGGGTGGCGTGAGAAGTATCGTCTTGGCCTGTCACCGTCGCCGCTTGAGGATGTGACGCAGCTGAGTGCCCAACTTGATATGACGCACGCGCACCCGTCCGGCATCGCGCAGCTATTCGCCAGCGGGCATGTTCAGCTCAATTCCTTGTTCCGTGACAATGGCATGTTACGTGCCGCGGGTCGTCGTGTGGAACGTGTGCTTGACGACCGTGAGGCGAAAAGCCGCGTCAGCGGCGTGGGCGAACTGTCTTTGGTGGTCGGCGTGGCCATTTGGAAGGGCAATCAGATGCCGGTGCTCATGTACCCGGTCGAAGTGCGCAAAGAAGGCCGCAATATCGAAAACGGTACGGTGATCGCATTCACAGGGCGTGTGCGTCTGAACGCGGCTTTCGCGGCCGTGCTGCGCGAGAACAACGTCATATTGGATGAGGCCAAGCTGTTTGACGGTTCGAACTATGAGAGCGGCACGCCAGAGACGTCTGCAGTGTTCGCGGCCATTACGGATCGTGCGGCCAACGCGTTCCCCGATTTTGAGATCGAACGGCACATTATTCTCGGGTGCTTTATGGATCCGGCGTCGCAGATGCTGGTGGAAAGCCAGAAGATCATCGATCAGTTGGCCCAAGGTCCGACCGGCAACACCGCTTTGGACGCTTTGGCTGGAGACAAGGCCGCCGCTGAAGCATTGGAGGGGGCTGAGATTCCGGAATACAGCCCGTTCGATGCCGACCCGCATGGCGAGTATGAGGTCGGCGATATCGACAATACCGTCCGATACGCTTCGCAGCTTGCGTCCGCGGGCCATTCGCTGTTTGTGGATAGCTCGATTGCCAACAATACCGCCGAGCAGGCTGCCGCGATCGCGTCCCGTTGCGTGATGAACGGACGTTCCGTGCTTTATGTGCCGTGCGTGACCGATCAGAAACGTCGATTTGTGCAAGCCGTCGCCGCAAATGAGATGAGCGGACAGTTGTTGGATATCGCCGATGACGGTGCCAATGCGGCGATTGATCGTCAGCTGATTGCCGCTGTTGGATTTCAATCCGGTGTTGCTTCGTCTCGATTTGATCAGATTTCCGATGAATTGGTTGGTGTGCGCTCCCGTTTGACCCGTTATCTGGGTGATCTTCACGGCGTGAGCCAGGAGTGGGGCGTATCCGCCTACCAGACGATTCAGAATCTCGCACAGATCGCGGTGCTACCCACCCATCCGACCACGCACGTGCGTTTGAGCAAGCAGACTGCGCATTCCATTGCAGACAAGATCGAGGATTGGGCTGCGAAACTGCAGCGTGCGGGTGAGCTTGGCGAATACACCATCACGGAGAACGACACCGCATGGTACAAGGCTTCGCTGTATTCCGAAGAGGAAGCGGTGAGCGCATACCAGCGTGTGGTCGAACTGTTGCGCAAGGTGCTGCCCGCCACCCGTGAGCAGGTGGCCAGCACGGTGCAGACCTGCGGATTCCCGATTCCGACGACTGCCCAGGAGTGGGGTCGACAGGTCATGGTGCTGAAGAACCTGCGCCGAGTGCTTGACGTGTTCCAGCCGGAAATCTTCGAACGTGACATCGCATCCATGATCGAGGCGACCAAGCCGAAGGCCGAACGCAGGGCTGAAGGCAGTTCCATGGGATTCTGGGAGCGTCGCCGCCACATCAAAGAAGCCAAGGGCATGCTGCGCGTCGGTGCCCAAGTGGAGAACCTGCACGAGGCGTTGCTTGTGGTGTCCAAGCAGGCCGATCAGTGGCATATGTTCGTGCCTCATGGCGGATGGCCGGTGCTGCCCACCAAGCTGGATGACATAATCGAAACGCAGGAGAATCTCAATCGGGATATGACCGCGTTGAATGCGGTGCTTGCCACAACCCCACAGAGAGGCAATCTCGAAACCGTTGATTTCAACCAGGTCGAAGAGCGTTTGAAGGCCCTGTATGACGACAAGCAGGCGCTTGACAATCTGCCGGAGCGTGCCCGTTTGGAGCGTGACTTCCACTCGGTTGGTCTTGACGAGCTGATTGAGGATCTGAACAATCGTGGTATTCCCAACGATGCCGTCGCAGGGGAACTGCAGTTGGCATGGTGGACCACGGCGTTCGAGGATATTGTGAAATCCTCCGCCATCATCTCCAACCAGGATGGTTCGGCATTGCAGGGCGCTGCGGAACGCTTTGCCCAAGTCGATGTGGAACATGTGCGTTCGATCGGGCCGATGGTGGCACAGGAATCCATGCGTCGCCTGTGCGACATGCTGTTCTCGCGTACGCAGGAAGCCAATCTGCTACATACCATGCTTGCCGGCTCCCACAACGTTTCGTTGAATCGCTTGCACAAGGAACATCCGCAGATTCTCGCAGCGGCGAAACCGATTCTTGTTGCGACGCCCGCCACACTTGCGGCGATCACCGATCCGGCGCCGTTGGCTGACATCGTCATCATTGATGCGGCCGCGCATATCCAGTCCATCGAATTGCTGGGCATCATCAGCCGTGCCAAGCAGGTGGTGGTGATCGCACATCGTGAAACAGTCACATCCGATGGTCTGAAGCGTCTTATCGCACTGCTACCGAGCGTGAAAATCGCCAATCGTCCTGTTCGGCGCGCTCCGAAGCTCAATGCGTTCCTGGAATCGGAAGGCTACGGCTCCGTACCTTTCGATGTGGCAAGAGAAGGTGCGCAAGGCGAGATCGCCTACCACTTTGTGGCTGACGCCAACGGTGTGCCGGTCATCACTTCGGGACTGGTGGAAAGCAGCCAGCAGGAGATCGACGAGGTGGTTAGGTTGATCACCAAGCGCGCCGCCGGTTTTACCATTGTGCCCGCATCATACATGCTTACAGTGGTGACGCTTACGCATACGTTCCGCACCCGACTGGGGGCAGAGCTCAAGGCCATCGCCAACAAGAACAAGGCCATGGGCATGTTCCTTCGCCATGTGCGCATCGTGGATATCTCCGACGTGGCCGGAGCGCATGCCACTGACGCGATTCTTGCGATGTGCTATGCGAAAACCTCCCATGGGCGCCTGCTGCAGCAGTTCGGAGCGTTGGAATCCGAAGGCGGGCGAGGTATGTTGCTGGACGCATTGGCCGTGCCGGACCGCCATCTTGACATCGTGTCCGCGTTCTCGTCGTCCGACATGGATGACGAACGTCTGCATCAGGCTGGCCCGAAGATGCTGAAGACCGTGCTTCGTTGGATGGAACAGCTTGATGACAGCGTGGTGCGTCCCGCCGTCAAGATGACCGGCTCGAACGTGCTTCTCAACGATCTTGCCGATCGCATTCGAGCTCGTGGGCTGAATGTGGCCGTCGATTATGGTTTCGACAATGGATCCAAGCTGCCGCTGGTGGTTGGTCTGAACGACAAGCCGTTCGCGTTGGCGGTGCTCACCGACGATGCGCAATTCATGGGATTGCAGTCCACCAGGGAACGTCACCGTGTGCTTTTGCAGAACATCGAATCGCTTGGCTGGTCTGTTATGACCGTGTGGAGCGTTGGCGCGTTCGTGAATCCAGACAAGGAAGTGGACCGCATCGTGGCACGCCTGAGCGACCTGTATCAGGAGGTCAAGTGAGCGTCGACGAGCATTCTCCGCAGGAGTCTTCCCAGGAAACTGACCAGCCTGCCGTTCGCGTGGTGTCCGGCTATTGCGCCACTCGCCGAACGGCACGCAAGCACAAGCGTGTGATCCGCCAGGGCACTGAGCTGTTCGATGCGGACGGCGTTAAGCTCGAACCGTCCGATGTGCTCACCGAACGTCAGCGCAATGCGGATGACGACAAGCGTATTCTGGGTGAACTGCCGCCGCATTGGGGCGTGTTCTCCGAGAGGGGACGCTGACATTCGCGTGGGATTTGCTTCGTTGCCGTCACGAACTGACGATGGCGATAATCGCACTGTACTCTTGAGCCTGCAAAACGGTCGCCGCCTCATGAGGAGGCATGGCAAACACTGCAAGGGTGTTGCCGTCCGCATCGCGCGAGGGTTTCGCGGTCAGGATCGCGCCCGAGCATAGTTCGCGCAGCGTCACGGCATCTGTATCCGGGGATGCTTCCGGTGTTGCCTCGCCGAATATCGTGGCGCTGGAAAGCGTCACGACATCACCAAGCGACAGATTGTCGGCGGAACTTGCCAATCGCACTTCGATCGCCGTGTATCCTTCGGGAACAACGGGAGAGGCGCGTGCCATGGTCGACGTGACGATGCCACCTTCCGCAACGTCCACTTGGGCGATTAGCCCGACGGCATCGTCGCAATCATGGAAAACGTTACGTAAGGCCTCGTCATACGGAAGATCACGCAATGCGAGCGAATCCGCGGTAATCACGCTGCCTTTCGCAATGGGCTGCGCTGCGATGACAACCGGTTGCGTGGAAATCGTCAATCGTACACACTGCAGGGCTGCGAATACGGCAAGTCCGGCACAGACCGCGGCGAGCAGCCGGTGCAATCGTGCATTCCTCCATCGCCGATGGGACGCAGTCCGCGTGCCATCGGTCGTTCGCCTGCCATCCATGTCCTGCAGACGTTGCAACAAATCATGAAAAAAGGTCATCATGCATGCATGATGACCTTACGAATAGCTGTTGCGCAAGCCGAATCAAGGGTTGTGGTCGGAGGATGTGAGTTATCCACAGGCTTCGGCATGTCGCCTTGTTTTCAAAGGGTTGAGCTTGTTTGAATTATGTGATTGAGCTCACTTGGATTTGTCGGTGCGGTAGAAACCGGATCCCTTGAATTCGATTGGCGGTGCGGAATACACCTTGCGGACCTGTTCCTCGCCGCATTCGGGGCAGATGGTGATCGGGTCGTCGGTGAACGACTGCTGCTCGGTGAAATCGTATTTGCAGTTCTTGCAACGGTAATGATAAGTAGGCAAAGTATCCTCGCTTCAATCAGGTTCTCAAATTTCTTAACGGGACATATCCTAGTACGCTCCCTGAGACGGCCGCATGAACGTCTTGTTCACGAATGGTTTATTGGCGAATCTCCGTGAATCTATCCGGCGTAAGCACTCCGTCAACGGGAATGTCGTGCGCTTCATGTGGCACCGGCTTGTCGGTCGGCTCCCAGGGCCAGCAGACCGCTACCACGCGCGATCCGACCGCACGGTATTCAAGTGCCCGATCGTACCATCCTCCGCCACGCCCCAAACGGAATCCCTCATGATCGACGGCAAAAGCGGGAACGATGATCAGTCCAGCGTTTTTCAACGCTTCGGGCCCACATACGCTGTTGCTGGGTTCCTGCGGACGATGTGTGTTGGTGGAGCCGTCGCTGTTGGTCTGATCGCGCAGATCGTGGATGCTGTCAAGCTCGCTCCAACCAATATCCGTGCCTTCTCCAAGCCGTGGAACGAGTACGCGGCAGTTTGAATCGAAAAGCGCCTGCAGCATTGGTGTCATCGACATTTCGCTACCCATGGATGCGAATGCGGCCACCGTGGTGAATGAATGGATGAGATTCGCCTGCCGTGCCTGCTCGGCCAGTTTTCGACCGGCTTCCATCCGTTCCTCGGGGCTTGTCCGTTTTCTTCTTGCGATTGCGTTCTTGCGCCATTGCCTTTTCAGATCGCGTTGCGTTGCGGTTTCGTCACGCGTGCTGTCGCCTGCGACATCGGTTTGCATATTCGGGGTCATATCGCATGTTGTACCACGGGATGGTTGCGCGAAAACGAAAATGTTATGCGCATGGCAGAATGAAAGCGTGACGATTTTGCAATCTTTGCGCGGCATGATGCGTTCGGAATCCAATGCCATCAATGTTCCGCGGTTCATTCAATCGCACGGGCTCCACGTTCCCATAATCCTGCGGCCGCTGACCTTCGACGACTGCGACGAATGGAACGACGTCCGTTGGCGTAATGACGACTGGCTGAAGCCGTGGGAATCCGGAGACCCGTTGCATGGCGCGTCGATGTCGTTCAATGAGTGGGTGCGCGCGATGCGGCGCAACGAGCGAAACGGCACCGGAGTGGTGTTCGCCATTGAGCAGCATGGGCGTATCATCGGCCAGATTTCGCTGGGAGCGATCTGTTATGGCGCCATGCGCACTGGTGTGGTCGGCTACTGGATCGACGAACGTTGCGCAGGTCGTGGATATGCTCCTATGGCCGTCGCGTTGTTGGCTGATTGGGCGATGTTTGATCCTTCCGGACCGCAATTGCATCGCATGGAGATCGACCTGCTTCCCGAAAACGCGCGTTCCCGCAAGGTCGCGCTCAAGGTGGGAGCATGTTATGAGGGTGTGCGCACATCGTACATGTTCGTCAACGGGCAATGGCGTGATCATGAATCGTACGCGTTGCTGCCGGAGTGCGCGCCAAACGGTTTCACCGCACGGTTGATGGGCGAGTGAGCCGTTGACGAGGTTCAACACGCGCTTTCGACGCACATGTTCGACACGCGGGGGCGTGTGCCCCGGAGAATGTCGGAATGTCACCTATTCTTATGAGTTATGGGTTATGAATCGTTAAGCACGGTTGTGGTGCTTGCGATTGTGATTATTCTCATGGCTTTCTGGCTGCCCAAACGGACGGTCAAAGGCATGAAGCGGGTAATCGAGCACCGAGAGGACCGCTTTTCGCCGTCGCTGCATCTGGTGGATGCCGACAGTGGAACGCGATTCTCCGATGAGACCGCCGCAAAGGCGAAAGGGGCAATAATGCAGTCCAACGAGACGCATGAGGGCAAGCTGACCGACGAAAGGATCGCGCATGTCCGTGCCCTTCGTCGTGCCGCGATCCGCAGAAGACGGATTATTGTTGTCTCGATGCTGGTGATCACAATCGTCGTGTTGATGTGCGCGTTTGTGTTGCATTTCAGTCCGTTGTTTGCTTTGATTCCCGCATCGCTGCTTGCCGGAGTGCTCGCTTTGGGGGTGAAGGCCGCCAAGCAGGCCGCAGCGTGGGAGCATAAGGTCGCCAAGTATCGTTCCAAGATGAGGAAGCGGGCTGCGGCGGAGCGTAAGCGTGCCCAAGAGGAACAGGCGGAGCGCTCGCGTTTGCGGGAGCAGGAGCTTGAGGAAATTCGTAGGATCGCCGAATCTCAGGTGCCGACCGATGTTATGCCGGAAGGTGAGATTCGTCAGGCGATCGATCGCGGCAAGGTCGACCGCGATGCTGCCGTAAGCAAGCGTAGGGAGACGCCTGAGGCGAAAACCGATACTGAAGCGAATATTGTGGATGCGCAAGTCGTGCCGAGTGAGACGAACGGTCTGTCCATCCACGATGAGCGGGATGAAATCGCCAAAACCGAGAATGTGGACCCCCGTGACGATATGTCGTCGCCCACCGTGGTGAACGCGTCGCAGGATCTAATTTCGTTTTCGTTGGGCGCGCCGCGCGACGGCAACGATATCGTGCAGGCCGCTCCGGAAAGCATGGAAATCAAATCCACCCGTCAGGTGGCCAAGGCCGTGCCTCCGACTGCGAGTGCGGTTTCCGACAATATCGAGCCGTTGATTGTGCCAACCGACGCGATCAGCAGCATGGATTCCGACGAGGCCGCCGCCCGCGTGGAGGCTGGTGTGCATCTGCGGGACGTGGATGCCGTGGGATTCCACGACGCCGAGGTCAGCGCCGACGTCGAGGCTCCCAGCGTCACCTCCGATTCTCTGGGTGTGGGCTTGGCATCCATTATGGCCCGTCGTGGTGCATGACGGAGGGAAAGCGAACGTACGAAACGCACGAAACGTGCAAACAAGCGTAAAGAACATTAGCCTGAAACCGAATAGTTTCAGGCTTTTTCGTATATTTTGCTCTCAGCGTTAGCACTCGAGTTGGCAGAGTGCTAATAATCGCGCTAGGATATGTCTCAGCGCGGAAGGACGACGCCGTAAGTGATCGTCAGCCTCTTGCAAGCGGGTCCCGGCGCGGTAAGTAACGATTTCTCTTAGAAAGAGGAGGTCCACAGTGTCGATCTCACTCACACCGTTGGAAGACAAGATCATCGTCAAGCAGGCGGAAGCCGAGACCCAGACCGCATCCGGTCTGTTCATTCCGGACAACGCCAAGGAGAAGCCGCAGCAGGGTGAAGTCCTGGCTGTCGGCCCGGGCCGTCGTAACGACGCCGGCGAGCGCATTCCGGTCGACGTCAAGGTTGGCGACAAGGTGCTGTACTCCAAGTATGGCGGCACCGAGGTGCACTATCAGGGTGAGGATTACCTGATCGTCTCCGCCCGCGATATTCTGGCCATTCTTGGCTGAGCGTAGCGCGTAGCTGTTTGAAGACCCCGTCAGCGAACGATTGGTGAACAATCGTTGCCGTTGGCGGGGTCTTGTTGATTTCAAGCGATTGAAGTTCCTGCAATAGGCTGTGCGCGGTCGATGCGTGCCATGTTCATCGGCATTGGCGTGCTGGTGTTGGCGTCGCTGTTCAAACGGTCTGCAGGGAAAGTCCAGAAAAAATGCTCATGTTTTTTCTTTTCGGGATTTTTTTCGTGAGGATTTGCTCTGATTGGCGCTGACATGTGGCTGATAGTGGGAAAACGTTGGAATTTCAACGATTTGAGGCTTTTTGAGCTGTCGCGACACGCCGTATTTGCATTAGTCGCATGGTCTGTGGCATACTAAACGGGTTGCCGGTTCGGGTTCAACCAAACAGGCAGCACGGCGGATTTCCCAAGCGGTCAAAGGGAACTGACTGTAAATCAGTCGCCTCGTGCTTCAGTGGTTCGAATCCACTATCCGCCACGCCTCGATAGCTCAGTGGTAGAGCACTTCCTTGGTAAGGAAGAGGTCGTGAGTCCGATTCTCACTCGAGGCTCTCATGGCGGGATAGCTCAGCTGGCTAGAGCGTACGACTCATAATCGTAAGGTCAAGAGTTCGAGTCTCTTTCTCGCTACAAAGGTCGACGGAACGTCGGCATAGCAACGAACCACAAGAGGTGAACTTAAATGGCAAGCAAGAGCGCCGACATTCGTCCGGGCATCACGCTGGCATGCACCGAGTGCAAGGAGCGTAACTACATCACGACGAAGAACCGCCGTAACACGCCGGATCGTCTTGAGCTGAAGAAGTTCTGCTCCCGCTGCGGTAAGCAGACCGTGCATCGCGAGACCCGCTGAGCGAGTTCAAAGCTTTCAACCCGACCAATTGGTCGGGTTTTTTGTTTTCTCCGAAACCCCTCTTGACACCTTTTCAGCTGCCTTCCCCGCACGCTAAGCTAATCACCATGACTAATTTCGCAGATCTCACCACTATTGCCGTAGGCGGGCCAATCGCATCCTTTATTGAACCGACCTCGCGTGTCGGCGTTATTGAAGCCGTTGAAGATGCCGACGCCAAAGGCTTGCCGTTGTGCGTGATCGGAGGCGGATCCAACATGCTCGTGGCCGACACGCCGTTCGATGGCGTCGTGGTCCGTGATGCGCGACACGCCGTAAGTGTGCTTGATGAGGCAGCGCCTGCTGAAAATGACGAAAAAATCGTGCATGTCAACGCTGAAGCCGGATGCAATTGGGATGATTTCGTCGACTACTGCGTCGGGCTTGGACTGGAAGGTGTGGAGGGACTTTCCGGCATTCCGGGCACCGTCGGC
>OIYT01001018.1_pt1 | contig 21894 bp, 18 predicted proteins | sample 1588201 | NCBI WGS metagenome assembly OIYT01 (sample SAMN03283260) | human gut metagenome | biome: human-associated habitat; material: feces | host: Homo sapiens | place: USA | collected 2013
CAAATACGGCTCGGCGCGCCACGCCGGTTTCGGTCTTGGCTTTGAGCGCTGTGTCATGTATCTGACCGGTATGGGCAACATCCGCGACGTTCTCCCCTTCCCGCGCACGGTCAATAACTGCGAGCTTTAAGCGCACAGCACTGATCCACAGGACTGTCTCAAAAAGAGGCAGTCCTGTTTTTCACCTTGAGCGCGGCGGAAATCTTGCAAATTTCGCGCGGTCTCCTGTCTGCTGTAGGAAAGTGCACACGGAAGAAGTTGACGATAATGATAAGCAAATCGCTTTTCGGCAAAAGTTATAAACAGTCTGCACAGGCTTATGCACAATCTGATTTTCCATTGTATCGTAAGGAAAAGTCGCCCTTCTCCCGCATCGTGCTGCTTCATAAATGAAGTTCTTTCTTTCGCGAAAGTCCTCATTTGGTTTACATAACTCTACTGCGTTGTACGTTTTTTTTCGCAGTTTTTCGTCAAAAAAGTGCAGGCCGCGACCTCGCAGCCTGCACTCATTTTTTCATTAAATTCGCTCGCCCTCCATGGACTTCGTTGCATAGGCATTCAGGGTCTGGTCCGCAAGATTTCCTGCCAAAAATTCGTAGTATCCCTGCGCACCGATCATCGCGGCATTGTCGCCGCAGAGGGACAGCGGCGGCATACACAGCCGCACACCGAGGCGCGCGCAGAGCACTGTCAGCTCTGCGCGGATCGCGCTGTTGGCCGCGACACCGCCCGCAACGGCAAGCGTTTTGCGTCCGGTTTGTTGCAGCGCAAGCTCCACACGGGGGATCAGCATCCGGCAGACCGCGCGGGAAAAGCTCGCGCACAGGTCGTTAACGTAGATCGTCTCGCCCTTTTGCTTCGCGTTATGCACCAGATTGACCGCAGCCGTCTTAAGACCGGAAAAAGAAAGATCCAGCGGGTTTCCGGAAGCATGCGGAATCGGCAGGCGGTAGCGCTCCGGATCTCCGCTCTGCGCCGCTTTATCCAGCGCCGCACCGCCCGGATAGGGCATATCCAGCACGCGCGCGACCTTGTCAAAGCACTCACCCGCCGCGTCATCACAGGTCGAGCCAAGGATCTCCATCTGTGTATAATCCCTGACGTCGACAAACATCGTGTGCCCGCCGGAGACGACCAAACAGAGAAACGGCGGCGTAAGATCAGGATAGGCAATGTAGTTTGCCGCGATGTGTCCGCGAATGTGGTGTACGGGGATGAGCGGCTTATGCAGCGCGAGAGCGGCACCTTTTGCAAAATTCACGCCCACGAGCAGTGCGCCGATCAGCCCCGGCGCATACGTCACGGCGACCGCGTCGATCTCGGAGCGGCTCGCCTTTTTCAGCGCCTGATCGGCAAGTGCACTGATCGCCTCGATGTGCTTGCGCGAGGCGATCTCCGGCACGACGCCGCCATAGAGGCGGTGCAGCGGCACCTGCGAGCTGATACAATCCGTCAGCACCTCTCTGCCGTCGCGCACCAGTGCAACGGCTGTCTCGTCACAGGACGATTCTATCGCTAAGATCAGCATTCCTTCAGCTCCTTTTTCATAATGAGCGCGTCTTCCGTCGGGTTTACATAATATTTTTTGCGTACTCCGGCGACACGGTAGTCGGACGCTTCATAGAGCCGGCGCGCGGGTTCGTTGGAGGCACGCACCTCCAGAAACAGCGTCTCAATGCCGTCTCTGTGCAGAGCCTCCTCCAAATGGCGCAGCAGCGCCCGCCCGATGCCCTGCCTGCGGTACTCCGGCGCAACAGCAAGGTTCATCACGTCCGCCTCCGGCGGCACGCTCTGCGCGCCGATATAGCCCGCAACGCGTCCCTCGCGCTCCTCCGCAAACCATGTGCTGATGGGGTTTTCGCACTCGTAGCGCACGGACGCTTCGCTCCACGGGTCGGAAAAGCATTCACGCTCCAGAGCGGCGACCTGCGCCACGTGGTTTTCATTGAGCGGTACGATCATTTGGCGTCAAACCAGCTTTCTCCCATTTTTGCCTCCGCCACGAGCGGAACGCTGAGCTGCGCCGCGTGCTCCATTTCGCGTGTCACGATCTGCATCACGAGCGGTGCCTCCAGCGCGGGGCACTCAACGATTAGCTCGTCATGCACCTGCAGCACAAGGCGCGCATTGAGCGCCGCTTCGCGCAGCGCGTGCTGTACGCGCACCATGGCCAGCTTGATGATGTCGGCGGCGCTCCCCTGCACGGGAGTGTTGAGCGCGATGCGCTCCGCGCCGCTGCGCACGTTAAAATTGCTGCTTGTGATTTCCGGTATGCGTCTGCGCCGTCCGAAGAGGGTCGCAACGTAGCCGTTCTCGCGGGCAAAGCGCACAATATTGTGCATATAATCCCGCACGCCGTGGTACTTGTCCAGATAATTCTCGATATATTCCTTCGCTTCCTTGCGGCTCACGCCGATGTCCTGCGCAAGGGAAAACTCCGAAATGCCGTAGACGATGCCGAAATTCACGGCCTTGGCATGGCGGCGCATCAGCGGCGTTACCGACGCGAGCGGTACGCCGAAGACCTGCGAAGCGGTGACGCTGTGGAAATCCTCGCCGGAGCGGAATGCCTCCTGCATCGCCTTGTCATCGGCAATATGGGCAAGAACACGCAGCTCGATCTGGCTGTAATCTGCGTCGACGAAGACCCAGCCCTCACGCGGGACAAACATCTTTCGGATCTGCGCGCCCAGCTCCGTCCGTACCGGAATGTTCTGTAAATTCGGTTCCGTAGAGGAAAGTCGCCCTGTCGCCGTGACCAGGTTCTGGAACTTGGTGTGGATTCTGCCATCGGGCGCGATCTCTTTTTGCAGGCCGTCGGCATAGGTGGACTTGAGCTTTGTGAGCATCCGGTAATCCATGACCGCCCGCACGACAGGATGCTTGTCGGCGATCGCCTCGAGCGCCTCCACATTCGTCGAAGGGCCGCTCTTCGTCTTCTTTACCACCGGCAGGCCGAGCTTGTCAAACAGCAGCTCTCCAAGCTGGCGGGTCGAATTGATGTTAAACTCCCCATCGGCGTACGAATAGATGAGCGCCTCGCAGTCGGAAACGCGCTCGGACAGCAGGCGGCTGAACGCGCGCAGCGCATTCTGGTCGACCAGCATTCCCTCCTGCTCCATTTGCGCAAGCACGGAGCAGACCGGCAGCTCGATCGTTTCAAACAGCGTCTGCATCTGCTGCTCTCGCAGCTTTTCCGACAGCACGTCGTACAGCCCCTCGACGCAGGCTGCCTCAATGGCCAGCGCAGTGTCGGCGGGGGTTTCCTGCTGCATGGGAGGTGAAAAGTGGAGATAGTCCTGCGTGAGCTGCGAAAGCTCATATTTTCCGCGCGTCGCGTCGAGCAGATACGCCGCAACGGCCGTGTCGAACACGAAGCCGTCCGCATCAATGCCCACGGCCAAAAGGCGGCGCAGCAGCGGCTTAATATCATGCGCGACCTTCGGATATTGGGCTGAAAACAGCCGTTTGAGCAGCGGAAGATACGCATCGCCCATCTTGTCGCATTGGAGGAGATAGACCTGCGTGTCCGCTTCCTTCGACTGCGGCGCAACAAAAACGCTGTCGATCGCCGCATCTGCGGCAAGGAACAGGAGCGCACCGGAAAAGAGCGGTTCGGCCTGCGCCGCATCCGTGACCTCGATCACGGACGTAGTGCCGGTGAAGCCGTCGTCCTGCGTCGGTTTCTCCTCCGGTTCGAGCGCCGCGTCACGCAGCCCGTAGCGGTCGATCAGCTTCTGAAATTCCAGCCGGACAAACAGGTCGTACAGCGCGCGCGCCTGCGGCGGCCTTACCATGCAGTCCTCCGGCCGGAAGGCGTCGATCGGCGCGTCACAGCGAATGGTCGCAAGGTCATAGGAAAGGTAGGCAGACGCTTTGCCGTTGGTCAGCTTTTCAAAGAGCTTTCCCTTCATATTCTCCGGCGTGAGATTGTTGTAAACGCCGTCGAGCGTGTCAAAGCGCTTGAGCAGATCCGTCGCCGTCTTCGGGCCGACACCCGCGACACCCGGGATGTTGTCCGAGCTGTCGCCCATGAGCGCCTTGAGGTCGATCAACCGGATCGGCTCAAATCCGTACTCCGCAAGGAAGACCTCCGGCGTGTAGTCTGTCGTTCCGGTCTGACCGCCCTGCGTGCGCACGAGTTTGACCGTCACGCAGTCGTTTACAAGCTGCAAGCTGTCGCGGTCGCCCGTTAGGATCACGCATTTCCAGCCCGCTGCGCAGCACTTGACGGACACCGTGCCGATCACATCGTCCGCCTCCCATCCCTGACACTCGAAGATCGGGATGTTCATCGCGGAGAGCACCTGCTTCATGAGCGGCATCTGCGTTGCAAGCTCCTCCGGCATGGGGTGGCGCGTCGCCTTATAGCCGTCATATTTCAGGTGGCGGAAGGTCGGCCCGTGCAGGTCGAAGGCGACGCAGAGCGCGTCCGGTTTTTCCTGCGCTGTGACGCGCTGGAGGATATTCAAAAAGCCGAAGATCGCATTGGTCGGAATGCCTTCGCGGGTGGACAGCGGCCGCACGCCGTAAAAGGCGCGGTTGATCACGCTGTTGCCATCCAAAATCATCAGCTTCATCTGCTCAACTCCGTTTCCACTTTGTTCCCTGCGGGGTGTCAATAATCTCAATGCCGCGCGCCTTCAGTTCATCGCGGATGCGATCCGCCTCCGCCCAGTTCTTCTCCTTCTTCGCCGCGGTGCGCGCCGCGACCAGTGCGTCGATCTCCGGATCGCGCGTGTCCTCTGCCTCCTGCGCACGCAGCTTCTGCGCCGCCTCGATCAGGTCAAGCCCCAGCACGTAGTCAAAATCCTTCAGCGCGGTAAGCTTCGTCGCGTCGTTCGTCTTCGCCTTGAGCACATCGTAAAGCGACGTGACCGCAAGGGACGTGTTCAGGTCGCCGTTGAGCGCGGAGACAAAACGCTCCTTGAGCGCCGCAAACGCGGCCTCGTCCACATCGCCGTCCGGCGTCAGAGCCGCGATGCGGGCAATGAGCTTCTGGTAGGTTACGGCGGCATTATCCAAGTTCTCCCAAGAGAAGACCAGATTTCTGCGATAGTGGCTTTGCAGGCAGAACAGGCGGTAGACCAGCGGGTCGTAGCCCTTCTGCTCCAGCAGCGACACGGTCAAAAATTCGCCCTTCGACTTGGACATTTTCCCGCTCTCCGTGTTGAGGTGGTGCACATGGAACCAATAGTTGCACCATTTGTGCCCCAAATACGCCTCCGACTGAGCGATCTCATTGGTGTGGTGCGGGAAAGCATTGTCGATGCCGCCGCAATGGATATCCATATCCTCCCCCAAGTGCTTCATGCTGATGCAGGAGCACTCGATATGCCAGCCGGGATAGCCGACGCCCCACGGAGAGTCCCATTTGAGCGCCTGATCCTCAAACTTGGACTTTGTAAACCAGAGGACAAAGTCGTTTTTGTTTCGCTTGTTCGCGTCCTCCTCCACGCCCTCGCGGACGCCGACCTCGAGATCTTCCTCGTTATGGTCGTTAAAGACGTAGTACTTTTCCAGCTTGGACGTGTCGAAGTAAATATTTCCGCCTGCCGGATAGGCATAGCCCTTGTCCAGCAGCGTCTGGATCATGTGAATATACTCCGCAATGCAGTTCGTCGCCGGTTCCACGACGTCCGGTCGCTTGATGTTCAGCTTTTCGCAGTCGGCAAAAAAGGCGTCGGTATAGAACTTCGCGATCTCCATGACGGACTTATGCTCCCGCTTTGCGCCCTTGAGCATTTTGTCCTCGCCGGTGTCGGCATCGGAGGCAAGGTGGCCGACGTCCGTGATGTTCATCACGCGCTTGACCGGATAGCCCTCGTAGCGCAGCGCCTTTTCCAGCACGTCCTCCATGATATAGCTGCGCAAATTTCCGATGTGCGCAAAGTGATAGACCGTCGGCCCGCAGGTGTACATTTTCACGATGTCGGGATGATTGGGAACAAACAGCTCCTTCTTGTGGCTCAGGGAATTATAAAGATACATTTTTCTTCTCCTTCATTTGTTTTTCGAGGGCTGCAAGCCGCTCGGTCAAATAATCCAGCTCCGCACGGATGGGGTCCGGCGTGTGGATATGGTCCAGTTTTTCACCGTTCAGCCGCACCACGCGTCCGGGGACGCCGACGACGGTGGAGTTGGGCGGGACTTCCCGCAGGACAACGGAATTTGCCGCGATGCGCGCGTTATCGCCCACCCGAAACGGGCCGAGCACCTTCGCGCCGCTACCCACCATCACGTTGTTGCCCAGCGTCGGGTGCCGCTTTTCGCGCTGCGCGCCGGTACCGCCGAGTGTGACGCCCTGATAGAGCAGGCAGTCGTCGCCGATCTCCGCCGTCGCACCGATGACGATCCCCGTTCCGTGGTCGATCACCAGTCGACGTCCGATCGTCGCCGCCGGATGGATCTCCACGCCCGTGCGGCGCTTGGCGATCTGGGAAATCCAGCGCGCCAAAAACTTGCAATGATGACAGTATAACCAGTGCGCAATGCGATAATAGATCTGCGCGTGCAGACCGTTATACAGCCAGAAGACCTCAAACTTGCTTCTTGCCGCCGGATCGTTGCGCTGATAGGCCTCTATGGTTTCTTTTAACCGCACATTCTCGCCTCCAAACAAAACACCGCCTCCGGAAAAACTCCAGAGGCGGTGGCTACCGCGGTTCCACTCTGATTTCTCACTTGACAGTTACGCTGTCAGCGGGGTCTCCCCTTCGCTCCCGGGCGCACTTCTTCCGCGTCGCGCCGCATCCGCTTTCAGCCGGTGACGGATGCTCTCTGCCGCGCGTGGGACGGAATACTCTTCCCGATCACTGCGATATTCACTGTCAGTATATTACCATTTCAGCGCTTTGGTGTCAAGTTTTTTCCTGCCCGAAACTACTTCAGGACATCCTTGTTTTTCCCAAAATATTCCACGCCGGAATAGAGCGTCGTCAGCGCGATCAAGCCGACGATGACCCAGCAGAGGATGTCCGTAAAGCGCGCGCATACGTGCGCATTGAGCAGGTCGCCAAAGTAGGTGCCGTCGACAAAGAGCAAAATGCAAAGCCCCGCCATGGTCACGGCGGTCTTGACCTTGCCGGAATGCGCGGCGGCGATCACGCGCCCCTTGCCGGAGGCGACCATGCGCAGCCCGCTGACGGCGAACTCACGGAACAGGACGATCATCAGCGCCCATGCGGGAAAGCGCCCCCACTGGCAGAACATCGTCATCGCCGAGAGCACCAAAACCTTATCCGCCAAGGGATCAAGGAATTTTCCAAGATCTGTGACCTGATGATACTTGCGGGCGATCTTGCCGTCGATCATATCGGTCAGGCTTGCAAGGGCAAAGACGCCCAGCGCGACAAAGCGCCAAGCGGGCGCACACTGCGAAAGATACATACACAAAAGAAACACAGGGATGAGTACCAGACGTACCATCGTAAACTTTGTGGCTGTCGTCATTTTTCTTCCTCCCGTCCGGTCAGATCGCCGTCAGACACGCCGTCGATCCTGACCTGCACGAAATCGCCGATCTGCACCGGCTCCTGCGCCGTAAAGAGCACCCGTCCGTCGATCTCGGGCGAGTCGGCATAGGTTCTGCCGACATAGCGCTCCGTCTGCGGGTCATAGGCCTCACAGAGCACCTCAAGGGTCTTTCCGACCATTTTTTCGTTATATTCGTCCATAATGCGCGATTGGAGCTGCCCGATCAGTTCCGCGCGGTGCACCGCCGTCTCTTCGTCCGGATGCTCCATACGCGCGGCCGCCGTCCCCTCCTCCGGAGAGAACGGGAAAACGCCGACACGCTCCAGCTTATGTACGCGCAGCCAATCGCAAAGTTCTTCAAACTCCGCCTCGCCTTCGCCGGGCAGTCCCGTGATCAGGCTCGTGCGGATCACAACGTCGTCGATACGCGCGCGCAGCTTTTCCATCAGGCGATCCAGCTCCGCGCGGGTGCCGCGCCGGTTCATGCGCTTGAGGATCTTATCATTGACGTGCTGAATGGGCACGTCGATGTAGTTTACGATCTTCTCCTCCGAGGCGATGGTGTCGATCAGCTCGTCCGTCATCAGCTCCGGATAGAGGTAGTGAATGCGGATCCAATGCAGCTTCTCGATGCGGCAGAGCGCGCGCAGCAGCTCCGGCAGCATCGGCTTGCCATAAAGATCCATGCCGTAGCGGCTGGTATCCTGTGCGATAACGATCAGTTCCTTCACGCCGTTTTCGGCAAGCGCCTGCGCCTCGGCGACGCAGTCTTCCATCGTGCGGCTGCGGTATTTGCCGCGCAGCGACGGAATGACGCAGTAGGAGCAGCGGTTGTCGCAGCCCTCCGCGATCTTCAAAAACGCGTAGTGCTCCGGCGTCGTCAGGATGCGCTCGGTCTCCTCCTGCGCCGCGTTGATGTCACCGAAGGTACACACCGTATCGCCGCGCAGTAAGCGCTCCACGGCAGGCACGACCTCGCCGTAGCTTCCCGTGCCGAGCACGCCGTCCACTTCGGGCATTTCCGTCAGGATCTCATCCTGATAACGCTGCGACAGGCAGCCGGTCACAAGGATCCGTCCGACCAAGCCCTGTTGCTTCCACTGCCCCATGGCAAGGATATTGTTGATCGCTTCGCTTTTGGCAGAGTCGATAAAACCGCAGGTGTTGATGATCACAACGTCTGCGCCCTCCGGCGACGGAAGGATCTCGTAACCCGCCTGCTGCAAGAGGAACATCATCTGCTCCGCATTGACTTGATTTTTGGCACAGCCAAGAGAGATCATGCCAATCCGTTTTCCCATTGTTCTTGCCTTCCTTTATTCATCTTCCGGCGCATAGCGACTGAGCGCCTCTCGTATTTCCTGCCAGCTATGGCCGCGCCGCATCAGAGCATCTGCAGCCTTTTTGCACGCCGCGCGATCCGGCGTCGTGCCGGCAAAACGCCGCCGCAAAAAGTCGTCGATCGCATCCTCTCTGGGCGGAACGGCGGCAATCGCCTCCTCCCAGAGCGCTTTCGGGATACGCTTTTCAAAAAGCATCTGACGAATACGCGCCTCGCCGTAGCCCTTTTGGACGCCGTTTCGGACGATCTGCTGCGCAACGCGGCTGTCGTCAAGCAGCTTAAGCTCTTTTAACCACTCAACTGCGTCCTGCGCGTCCTGTTCGCTCTCGCCCTTTGCAACCAGACGGTGGCGCAGCTCCGCGCTCGATACCGCGCTTGCCGATATGATCCGCACCGCACGCTCACGCGCACCGGCGCGCGAGGCATCCGCGCAAAGCGCCGCAAAGGACTGCTCCGTCAGCTCGTCGCCGACACACAGCTCGTGATCCGCAAAGACGCTCGGCGTCAGAAGCAGTGTGCTCCCGTCAGAAAAGCGCAGCCGCAGCTTCTTTTGCGGCGAGCGTGTCTGCTCGACCGCCTCAATTCTCATCAAAATCGTCAGCCGCGATGTCTATTCCGCGCGCTGCGGGTCTGGGCTTGGAGCGGATGCTCTGCAATTGTGCCAAATGCTCACGCACCTTGCGCTCCAGCTCGGCCGCAAGCTCCGGACGCTCCTGAATATAGAGCTTCGCGTTGTCACGTCCCTGTCCGATGCGATCCTCGCCGATGGAGAACCAGCTGCCGCTCTTGTTGACCAGCTCCAGCTCCACCGCCATATCCAAAAGCTCACCGTACTTGGAGATGCCCTCGCCGTACATAATGTCAAACACCGCCTCGCGGAACGGAGGCGCGACCTTGTTCTTGATCACCTTGACGCGCGTGCGGTTGCCCACGACATTGCCGCCCTCTTTGATCGTCTCGACCTTGCGGACGTCCAGACGCACGGAGGAGTAGAACTTCAGTGCGTTGCCGCCGGTCGTCGTCTCGGGGTTGCCGTACATGACACCAATCTTCATACGCAACTGGTTGATGAAGATGACGATGCAGTTCGTCTTTGCGATCGTACCGGCCAGCTTTCTCAGCGCCTGCGACATCAGGCGCGCCTGAAGGCCGACGAACGCGTCGCCCATCTCGCCTTCGATCTCCTGACGAGGCACCAAGGCCGCGACGGAGTCGACGACCACAACATCGATCGCGCCGGAACGCACGAGCGCGTCGGTGATCTCCAGCGCCTGCTCGCCGGTATCCGGCTGAGAGACAAGCATCGAGTCAATGTCCACGCCGATGGCCTCGGCATAGACCGGATCGAGGGCGTGCTCCGCGTCGACAAAGGCGACCTCGCCGCCGCGCTTCTGCGCCTCGGCAAGCACGTGGAGCGCCAGCGTCGTCTTACCGGAGGACTCCGGCCCGTAGATCTCGACGATTCTGCCGCGCGGCAGACCGCCGATTCCCAGCGCTGCGTCGAGCGCCAGCGAGCCGGTCGGGATGGAGGCAATGTTCATCTCAGGTCTGTCGCCCAGACGCATGACCGAGCCTTTGCCGAAGCTCTTTTCGATCTGGTGCAGCGCAGTCTCCAGCGCTTTTTTCTTGTCCTCTGCGGGAGCCGGTGCTTCATAGGAAGGTTTTTTTGTAGCCATTTTCAGCCTCTTTTCCGGGCAAGCACTGCCCTTGTAATATCTGCCGTATCTTTTCTCAGTTCTGTGATCTCATAGCCGCTCTGCTCCAAGAGAGAGCAGACCGCGTTTTCCTGCCCGATGCCAAACTCGAGGCAAAGCCAGCCCTCCGGTGTCAGGGCAGAAGTAAAGTTGCGCACGATCGCGCGGTAAAAATCCAAGCCGTCCTGCCCGCCGTCAAGCGCGAGTCTCGGCTCAAAGTCCCGCACGGAGGGATCCAGCGTCGCGATTTCGTCCGTGCGGATATAGGGCGGATTGGAGACGATCAGGTCAAACGTTCCCAAAAAGCCCTGTGCGGGCTGCAAAACGTCGATCGGCAGGCACTTAACGCGCGCGGTGAGCTTCTGATCCTGCACATTGCGGCGGGCAACACGCAGCGCCGCCTGCGACACGTCGCCGAGGGTGACGCGCGCGTCCTTCACACGGTGCGCTATAGCAAGGCCGATGCAGCCGCTGCCGGTGCATAGATCCAAAATGCGCGGATTTTGCTCCAAGAAAAGTGCCTTCTTCACCGCAAGCTCCGTCACGACCATCGTATCATCACGCGGGATGAGGACATCGGGCGTTACAGTAAGCGTCATGTCATAAAAATCCCACTGACCCAGAATATAGGGCATGGGTTCGCCGCGCAGATAGCGTTTGACGAAGGACTCTGCAAGCTCGCAGACCTCCTCTGAAGCGTAGACCGTCCGGTCAGAGATGAGCTGCTCCGGCGTTTTTCCGGAGGCGGCACAGACCAGTTCACGCGCAATGTTGGGCGCGAACCGTCCCTCCTTTGCAAGCAGGGCGCGACGGGCGTCGAGATAGACATCCGCATAGGTCTTTACCATCGGTCGTCCCCCTCCTTTTGGGGAAGGACGAGCGTCAGCGCCTCAATGGCGACCTCCATCATGCCGTCGTCCGGCTCGTTGGTCGTCAGATATTGCAGCCACATACCGGGCGCGGCAAGCGCACGCGTAAAGGCGTTGTCGTGCCGACCGACCGCCTGACTGATCTCATAGCTGATCCCGACGACGATCGGCAGCAGCAACAGTCGCAGCGCCATGCGCACCAATGCGTTGAGAATGGTGGAGGAAAACTCCGGCGTGATCGGCTTGAGCAGGATCGACGCGACGGAAAACACCAGAATCGAGATCATCACCACGACGAAGAGAAAGCTCGTGCCGCAGCGCGGATGCAGCCGTGTCTGCCGCTTTACGTTCTCCACCGTCAGCGGGAGGCGCGCCTCGTAGCAGCGGATGGTCTTGTGCTCCGCGCCATGGTAGGAAAAAACGCGCTTCATGTCCTTCACGCGGGAGATAAGGAACATATAGGTCAGGAAAATAACGATCCGCACCAAGCCCTCCAGCAGGTTGCGCACCAGCTCATTGTCCGTGATGTAGCGATTGATCACCGTGCCGATGAGCGACGGCAGGAGGATAAACAGGCCAACAGAAAATAGGATCCCGATGACCACCGCAATGGTGATCGTCACGCTCTGCGCCTTTTCCGAGGAGAGCTTGCGCTCGAGCCAAGCGTCGAATTTCGACTGCTGCTGCCCCTGCGGCTCGTCCTCGTCCTGCGCATAGAGGTCGGCAGAGTACATCAGTGCCTTCACGCCAATGCGCATGGAGGTGCAGAAATTGAACACGCCGCGGATAAATGGGATCTTCCGGACGGAGAAGCCCTGATGCACCTTTCGCGGCTCGACTTGAGTCTTCAGTCCCTCTTTCGTGCGCACCACAACGGCGGATTTGTCCGGCCCGAGCATCATAATGCCCTCTAAAAGCGCCTGACCGCCGATCTTTGTTTTGAATTTTTCGTTTGTCTCTTTCACAGTCAACCTCCGCTCAGGGGAAGACGGATCGTTACAAGCGTGCCGCCGCCCTGCGCATTTTCCAAATCGAGCGTGCCGTTGTGCATGGTGACGATCTCCTCGCAGACCGCAAGGCCGATGCCGCTTCCACGCGCCTTCGACGCTCCCTTATAAAACTTCTTTTTGACCAGCGGCAGCTCCTCTTCCGGAATGCCGGGGCCGAAATCGCGAATGCGGATGACGACAGAACAGTCTTCCCTGCTGATCTCCGCCGTGATTTTCCCGCCCTCGCCGCCGTGCTTGGCAGCGTTGTCCAAAATGTTGAGAAACACCTGCCGCATACGCGCCGCATCGCAGGGAACCTCGGGGACCTCATCGTCGTTTTCGATGTATTCCAGCTCGATCCCCTCCTGCGCGAGGCGGGTGCCGTACATAAACACTGTGTCTTCAAAGTCGGCGCGCAGATCGGTCGGCGCCACGTTGAGCGTGAAACGGCCGTCCTGAATGCGCGTAAACTCCAGCAGCTCCTCGACCATTCCCGTCAGTCGGCGCGACTCGCGCACGATGATGCTCAGGCCGCGCTTGAGATCCTGCGCATCTGCGGTGCTGCCTGCAGAAAGCAGCGTCTCGCTCCAACCGCTGATCGCCGTCAGCGGCGTCCGCAGCTCATGGGAGACGGAGGAGACGAATTCGGACTGCATCTTTTCCGAACGGCTGATTTTGTTGGACATATCATTGATCGTGTCGGCAAGCTCGCCGATCTCATCGTCAAACTTCCGCTGGATCTGCACACCATAGCTGCCGGCAGCGATCCGCTTGGCCGTCGCCGTGATCTCAGAGACCGGAACCAGAATGGATTGCAGATAGTAGCGGCCGCTGACATAGACGATCAGGAGAATCACCGCGCCGACCAGCGCGATGACGATGCTGAATATCACGATCTGCCGGTTGACCCGCGTCAAACTCGTCACGTAACGCATCACGCCGATGACCTCGCCGTTGGAATAGATCAGCGGACTGGAGACCGCCATGATCTGCTCGCCGGTCGCGGGGTTTTTACCGCTGTAGGAGGCGATCTTTTTGTCGCGGATCGCCGTGGTGATGTCGGAGGTCACCGCCGCCTTTTTGTCAAACTGGCCGTAAGAGGAGGCAATGACACGGTTGGACGTGGAGATAAATTGCAGCTCCATCTGATCCTTCGACTCAAAGCTCTGCGTGAACTTGATGCACGACTGGTAGTAATCCGTATAGGACTGGCCGATATAGTTCTCAAAAAAGCTCGTGCTGGCGCGCGCCTTCGCCGTCATACCCGCCTCGATATTGGAGTAATAGTACGCGGCCACGGTCAGCGACAGCGCGGTAACGCACAGCAAAACCAGCGCAAGGACAAGGCTCAGCGTGTTGCGCAGCCAGCGTTTTTGCAGTCCCTTTGCCTTCTTTACAGTCCCCATTTATAGCCGAAACCCCAAACAGTCGTGATGTAGGTCGGATTTGCCGTGTTGTCTTCGATCTTGATGCGCAGGCGGCGGATATTCACATCGACGATCTTCAGTTCGCCGTTATAGTCCCGCCCCCAGACGGAGGTGAGGATGTCCTCGCGGGACAGCGCGCGCCCGGGATTTTGCATAAAGAGCTGAATAATGGCATATTCCACCTGCGTCAGGCGGATGCGCTGGCCGTTTTTCTCCAGCGTGCGGTTGCGGATGTTCAGATGGAACGGCTCATGGATAACGACCTCCGGATCGGTCTCTGTGCTTCCGCCGATGCGGCGGTAAAGCGCGTCGATACGCGCCGTCAGCTCTGCGGGCGAAAACGGCTTTGTCACATAATCGTCCGCACCGGTCATCAGTCCGGTGACCTTGTCCATCTCCTGTGTACGCGCCGTCAGCATGATAATGCCGATCGTCTTATTGGTCGCGCGGATGTTCCGGCAGACCTCAAAGCCGTCAATATCCGGAAGCATGATGTCCAAAATGGCGACGCCGATGTCCGGATTCTCCTTAATGCGCTCGAGTGCCTCCATTCCGGTTCCCGCCTCGATCGGGTCATAGCCCGCGCGCTTAAGGTTGATGACAACAAAGCTGCGAATGCTGACCTCATCTTCCAGAATAAGTACCTTTTTCATATCTTCTCCTCCCTGCGGCGGACACCGCAGTTTGCTTATTTTCGATTGATCTCGCCGGTCTTCCACTCGACGCGGATATAGCGGAAATTCTCCCGCAGAATATCCAGTGACAGTCCATAGCGCTCCGCACCCGCGTCCAAACGCGCCGCGTAGGTCGTGTCGCCCTTGGTCGAGAGCACGCTCCAGCCGCTGTCCTCCACGGTCTGCCGGACATTGCTGCCGGAGATGGCCGTGAGGGAGAACAGTGAGTAGCGCTTCTCACCCGCGCGATAATAGAAGCGGTAGCAAAGCGTCTTCCCAATGTCCAGCTCGCGCGTGACCGTGAGCCGATCGCGCCACGCCGTCGGAACGGTGAAGAACCAGCCGCCCGAATAGCTGTGATAGGTCAGGAGCTTTTCTTTCTCCGCGCCGTCGGCAGAGAGATTGTACCAGCTGATGAGTTTCTGATCGTCTGAGTAATCGTCCCCTTCTACCGCAGGCAGATCAACGAGCCGCGGCAGCTCGATCAGGCCGTCACCGTCAATATCGCAGCAGTAGACAAAGTAGCCGCGGACGATCTTGACGCTGCGTTCAATGCTGTCTCCCGCGCAGAGGTTGACAAACTCCTCACCGCGCAGGGCGAAAATATCCGTCACCGTGCTGTCTTCTCCGTACTGTGAGGCGACAAAGACCGCCGGAACGTCCACGGAGACCGCGCCATAGATCACGCGCTTGACCGAGCCGACCGGCGTGGTGAGCTTTTGCTCCTGACTGCGGGTCAGCTCGCCATCCTTCCAGCGATAGAGCGAGGCTACGCCGTTGGTCGCGTCGCCGTCCGCGTTGAGCAGGAAAATGTCCTGCAAACCGTCTGCGTTGAGGTCGGCGGTCATGTAGGTCTCATAGCCCGTATTGAGCAGCTCGCAGAGCGCGCCGTCGCGCATCGTATAGACGCACAGAAGCTGGGGCAGCTGGTCGCTGATCTGCCGACCGAAAACGATCTCGTTTCCGGCCTCGCCGTCGATCTGCACATACTGCACCTGCGTAAAGGCGCTTCCGGCCAGCTCAAGACTCGCCATCAGCTCAAACGAACCGTTTTTGTTGTCGAAAACAGCGATCGTCAGGGGCTTTTCGCCGTCCGTCTTCCAAAACGCGACGGCCTCGTCCTCCGGATCGTCATCTAAATTGACCCGCTGCACCGCAAGCTGGTTTTCACCGCGCACCGGCGCGCTGTAGGACGCGCCCTGCGGCATTGCGCTCTCGATGGCGCTGAGCAGGTTATAGTAGTCCACCGACTGTTTCGGCGGTGCGTAGAGATTTTCGGCAGGCTCCAGCAGACAGCCGCCGAGCATGGCGCAGAGCAAAAGCAGCAAGAGCGCCAAACAGACTTTTTTCAACTCTACGCCTCCTTTTTCTTCTTCTCCAATGTTACATTATAGCACAGTTCGTTACAAAAGTGTAGTGGGAAGGTTACAAAATCAAAAAATTTACAATTCTATTTCAGCACCACGCCGTCGTCCCCCAAGAGGCTGCGCAGCTCCCGCAGCATATCCTCGCGGATCGCGCAGGTCGTTCCTCTGCGCAGGCGGGTGTCCGCATAATACAGGATCGCCGTCAGGCTCCCGGGGAACATTCCGAGAATGGCGCGCACCTTGCGGTCGGCAAGACTGTCCTCCGAGGGCAGCTTCAGGTAGAGCTTCTGCGGCTCCGGCGTGGCCACATCCGTCAGCAGAAGCAGGCGGTTTACCACCATCTGCGGCGCTTTTTCGTCACGAACGGACAGACGTCCCTCCGCGATCACCGGCACGCTCTCGCGCAGCAGCGTACCGCTCTGCGCGATAACGTTGGAAAACACAAGCAGCTCCATATCGGCGCTGTCGTCCTCCAGCGTCACATAGGCCATCATGGAATTGTTGCGGGTGGTCTTCATTTTGACCGCCTCCACGATGCCCGCGATGCGCACGACCTGCTCGTCGCGGAACGCGCCGTCGGCATTTTCAAAGGACTGCAAAATGCGCAGCATCGGCACGACACGCAGCTTTTGCAATCGGCCGCGATACTCGTCCATCGGGTGGCCGCTCAGGTAAAGACCGATGGTCTCCTTCTCCATCTGCATCAGCTCGCGCTTGGGCAGCTCCGGCAGGCCGGTGATGAGGTTGGGTGACGGCTCCGGATCGTCGAGCATATCAAACAGGCGCAACTGCCCCGCGAGGTTCCGCTTCTTTGCGTCGGCCGTGCCGTTCATGACCAGCTCATAGCTGTTGAGCATCTCCGCGCGGTTCAGCCCGAGGCCGTCCAGCGCGCCGCACTTGATGAGATTTTCAACCGCGCGCTTGTTCAGATCCGTTTCCTGCATCCGCTCTATGAAGTTTTCAAGCGAGGTAAACGGGCCGTTTGCTTCCCGCTGCGCGACCATCTGGCGCAAAAGTCCCCGGCCGATATTCTTCACCGCGCCAAGGCCGAAACGGATGCCGTCCGGCTCAACGGTGAACTTATCCTCAGAGGCGTTGATGTCCGGATGAAGGAGCCGGATGCCCATGTCGCGGCATTCGGCAATATAGCCCGCCGCCTTCGCGGTATTGTCCAGCACGCTGGTCAGCAGCGCCGCCATATACTCCTTGGGATAGTGACACTTCAAATAAGCCGTGTCATAGGTGATCTTCGCGTAGCAAACCGCGTGTGCCTTGTTAAAGGCGTAGTTTGCAAAGTCCAGAATATCTTTATAGATCGTCTGGGCAGCCGCCTCGCTGACGCCGTGCGCGATCGCGCCCGCAATGCCGCGTGAAGCGTCGCCGTAGATGAAAGCCTTCTGCTCGGCAAGGATGACCTTTTCCTTCTTCTTGGAAATGGCGCGGCGCATATTGTCCGCCTGACCGAGGCTGTAGCCGCCGAGCTTGCGGAAGATTTCGATGACCTGCTCCTGATAGACGATGCAGCCGTAAGTGACCGAAAGGATCGGCGCAAGCTGCGGGCACAGGTAGGTGATCTTTTCCGGATGCAGCTTATTGTCAATGAAGCGCGGGATGGAGTCCATCGGGCCGGGACGGTAGAGTGCGACGATTGCCGTCAGATCCTCGATCGACTGCGGCTTCATGTTCACGCACACGCCCGTGATCCCTGCGGATTCCAGCTGGAAAACGCCCGCCGTCTTGCCCTCGGAGAGCATACGGAAGCTCTCCTCGTCGTCAAGCGGTATCTTTTTTAGATCGAAGTCCGGATGACGGCGGCGGATCTCCTGCTGCGCGTCCTCCATGATCGTCAGGTTGCGCAGACCGAGGAAGTCCATTTTCAGAAGGCCAAGCTCCTCGATGGTCGTCATCGTATACTGCGTGACAATGGTGTCGTCGTTCCGCGCAAGCGGCACGTAATCCGACACGGGATCCTTGGTGATAACAACGCCTGCCGCGTGTGTTGACGTGTTGCGCGGCATTCCTTCCAGCGCGCGCGCCGTATCGACGAGCTTTTTCACGCGCTCGTCGCCATCATAGCTCTCCTTCAGGCGCGGCGAAACGCGCAGCGCTTCGTCGAGCGTCATGTGAAGCGTCGTTGGAATGAGCTTGGCCACTGCGTCCGTCTCGGCATAGGTGAAATTCAGCGTGCGTCCGACGTCCCGAATGGCGGCACGTGCCGCCATGGTGCCGAAGGTGACGATCTGCGCGACCCGATCCTTGCCGTATTTGCGCGTCACGTAGTCTATGACCTCGCCTCGCCGCGCTTGGCAGAAATCCGTATCAAAATCCGGCATGGAAACACGCTCTGGATTGAGGAAGCGTTCAAAAATGAGGCTGTACTGCATGGGATCCATCTCCGTGATATGCATACAGTAGGCCACGATGGACGCAGCGCCCGAGCCTCTGCCCGGGCCGACGGGAATCCCCTCCGCCTTTGCCCAGCGGATGAAGTCGGCAACGATGAGATAGTAATCTACATATCCCATCTTTTCGATCACGCCCATTTCATAGCGCAGCCGCTCCCGATATTCCTGCGGTGCGTCGGGGTAGCGCTCGGCAAAGCCGTCGGCACACATTTTGCGGAAATACGTGAGCGAATCGGAGCCGTCGGGCGTCGCAAACTGTGGCAGATGGTAATGGTTAAACTCAAACTCCACATTGCAGCGCTGCGCAATGCGGACGGTATTTTCAAACGCCTCCGGCACATTGGGAAACAGCAGGCGCATTTCCTCTTCGGACTTGAGATAGAATTCGTTCGTTTCAAAGCGCATTCTGTTGGGGTCATCGACGGTTTTTCCCATCTGGATGCACATCAGGACGTCCTGAATATAGCTGTCCTCACGCGTCAGATAGTGGGCATCGTTCGTTGCAACCAGCCCCAGCCCCGTCTGCGCCGCGATCTTGAGCAGGTCGCGGTTGACCTGCTGCTGTTCCGGAAGACCGTGATCCTGAAGCTCAAGGAAAAAGCTGTCCTTGCCGAAAATGTCGGCAAGCTCCAGCGCATAGGCCTTCGCGCCGTCAAAGTCCCCCATGCGCAGGCGGCGCGGGATCGCACCGGCAAGGCAGGCGGAGAGCGCAATGAGCCCCTCGCTGTGCGCGCGCAGCAGCGCAAGATCAACACGCGGCTTCACGTAAAACCCGTCGAGAAAGGCGCGTGAGACCATGTAACACAGGTTTTTATAACCGGTCTCGTTCTCACACAGGAGGATCAGGTGCTGCGCCTCGTTGTCGATGCCGTGCTCCTTGTCGGTCATTGAGCGCGGTGCGACGTAGACCTCACAGCCGATGATGGGCTTGATCCCCGCCGCCTTGGCGGCGCGGTAAAAGTCGATCACGCCGTACATGACCCCGTGATCGGTGATGGCGACCGCCTCCTGCCCCAGCGCCTTGACGCGCTCCATCAGCGCACCGATACGGCAGGCGCCGTCGAGCAGGCTGTACTCCGTATGCACATGAAGGTGGACGAAGCCCATAGTTTTTCTCCTTACTCTGTTTCGTCCGCGAGCGCGGACAGTTTTCTCAGCCGGTGGTTGACGGCAGATTTCGTGCACGGCGGGTCATGCAGTTGCGCAAGCTCACTGAGCGTCATCTCCGGATGCTCGCAGCGCAGGCACGCCGTCTGAAGCAGGCGCTGCGGCAGCTGCGCAAGTCTCCCCTGCGTCTCCAGCTTGCGAATGGCAGCAATCTGATCCTGTGCGGCCGCCACCGTCTTATCCACGTTCGCGGAATCGCAGTTGGTCTTGCGGTTGGCGTCGTTGCGCCAGTCCTTCTCGATCTTGGCCTCCATGACCTTCATCGCGCTCAGCGGCGCACCGATCACGGTCAGAAAGTCCTCGATCGACTCGCTCTGCTTATAGTAAAGGACGCTGCTTCCCTTGCGCTCGGTCTCCTTCGCAGTCAACTGCATTTCATCGAGCAGCGACGCCGTCTCGCGGCTGACCTTGAGGTGCGTCGTGGAAAGCTCCAAATGGTAACGCTTTTCCGGATCGGTCACGGAGCCGCCCGCCAAAAACGCGCCGCGCAGGAAGGCGCGGCGGCAGCAGTCCTTCTCCAGCAGTGCCAGATTGACGTGCAGCGAGAGGCTCGTACTCGCGGAAAAGCCGCAGAGGGAAAAGACGCGCCGGATCTTCTCCGGCTCGGAAATGCCAAAGGTGAGCTTGCCGCTCTCCCCCTCCGGCAAAAGATCAAAGCGGAGTCCCGCGCCCTTGCGCAGCAGGCGCGGAAGCCGCTGTCCAAACTCACGACTCTCCGTCACGATACGGATATAATCCGGCGCAAACGTGTTTGCAAAGAGCAATGCGCCCATCAATTCGGCAAGCGCACAGCAGCCGCGCGTGATCTCGTCGCGGCACAGCTCGCCTTTTACCGCACCGGAAAAAGAGACGGTGCGCATCGGTTCGGTCATCTTTTTTATCCTTTCTCAATGTCACGGTGCATGAGCGTCACCGGAAAGCCGCTCTCCTCCAGCGCACGCGCCAGAAGGATGCCGACCGTGACGCTGCGATGTCGGCCGCCGGTGCAGCCGACCGCGAACGTGAGCTTTTGGCAGCCCCGCGCGCTTGCAAGCGACGCCTGAAGGCAGGCAAGGCAACACAGGCGCTCTACATACGCCGCACCGTCCGGAAAGCGCATGATATAATCACGCACCGCCTTGTCGCGGCCGCTGAGCGGACGCAGCGCGGGCACCCAATAGGGGTTTTCCAGACAGCGCGCGTCAAAAACAACGTCGGCCTCGGCCATACCGTATTTACGCCCGAAGGTAAGGATCGTTACGTTCATTTACTCCCACAGACGCACCTCCGGCTCCAGCCGGACACCGGTCGCGTCGAACACTCTCTCTTGGATCTCTCGAATGAGCGCCAGCACATCCTGTGCCGTCGCGCCGCCGAGATTCACAATAAAGCCCGCGTGCTTTTCCGAAACGGCGGCTCCGCCGACACGCAGTCCCTTCAGCCCCGTCCGCTCGATCAGAGCAGCGGCATAGCCCATCTGCGGCCGCTTAAAGGCGCTGCCCGCCGACGGCAACTCCAGCGGCTGCGAGGCGCGGCGGCGCTCCGCGAGCGCCTGTATTCTCGCACGCACCTCCGCCTCGTCCGACTTGGTCAGAGAAAACTCCGTGCAGACGATCACGCCGTCGAGCGACTGGAACGCGCTCGTGCGGTAGCCAAAGCCCTGCGCTTCTCCTTCAAAATACGCCTGCGTGCCGTCGAGGTGCAAAAACAGCGTCCTGACTGCGACCTGCCGCAGCTCTCCGCCGTAAGCGCCCGCGTTCATATAGATGCCGCCGCCCACGGTCCCCGGGATACCATGCGCAAACTCCAGTCCGCTCAGGCCGTTGCGCGCGGCAAACATCGCGGTACGGCTCAGGGTCATGCCCGCCATGGCGGAAATATGCGTGTCATCCAGCAGCGTCAGCCCCATAAAGGTATCACGCAGGCAGAGCACAAGGCCGCGCACGCCCGTATCCGGCGCAAGCACGTTGGTCCCCGCACCTAAAACGCGCGGCCGCACACCTTCTTCGTGCGCGATACGAAGAACGGTCTTCAGCTGCGCAAGGTCACGCGGGAAAACCATCAGTTCGGCAGGGCCGCCGATGCGGAACGAAGTGTGCGCGCTGAGCGGTTCTTCCTCGCGAATCATAAATGCCGGCAGTGCCTCTGCCAGCCGTTTTTTCAGTTCAGTCATTGCAGTTCCTTTCTACGAAAAGGGCAAACAGATACAAATACAGTATACCACATATACCGGCCGATTGGCAATCATTTCCGCAGAAAAAGATCAGAGGGAAGCGTCCTTGCTCCCCTCCGATCTCAGACTGTCAAAAAAGCTCGTAACCGTCAAAATGGATTCGCTTTTTTAAGAAAACCGGCCACAGAATTGTAATATTAATACTCGCTAATTTTTGAACTTTTACAAGTTGAAATCCAGTTAATTTAATAATTTTGACTTACTTCGCAACTCACGCCCTACCGTATCTATATACGCCGACGGGCGTGAGTTGCTCGTCTTCCGAACCTTTT
>OIYT01001020.1_pt1 | contig 21874 bp, 19 predicted proteins | sample 1588201 | NCBI WGS metagenome assembly OIYT01 (sample SAMN03283260) | human gut metagenome | biome: human-associated habitat; material: feces | host: Homo sapiens | place: USA | collected 2013
TGGGGTACACCACGGCGGTGTCCAGCACCTTGCCGGTGCCGTCCACCACCGCCACTTTACAGCCCATGCGGTAGCCGGGGTCCAGGCCCATGGTGACCCTGCCCTTTACCGGCGGCTGCATCAGCAACGGCCGCAGGTTCAGAGCGAACTGGCCGATGGCGCCCTCGCTGGCTGTGTCCGTCAGTGTGCCGCGGGCCTCCCGCTCCAGGGACGGGAACAGCAGCCGGTCGTAGGCGTCCTCCGCCGCGGCCTTGACGAACTCCATGGCCGCGCTGCCGGGGACCACCACATGGCGGCGGACGGTCCGCAGGGCCAGGTCACGGTCCAATTCGATGGAGACCTTTAATTTTTCCTCTTTCTCGCCCCGGTTGATCGCCAAAATCTGGTGGCCCTGGAGCCGGGAGAGGGCCTGGGAGAAATCGTAGTACAGGCGGTAGACGGTATCCTCCTCCGTGGCGGCGGCGCTGGTCAGCCTGCCGTTTTTCCCCAGCAGCTCCCGCAGCTGCCTGCGCAGGTCCGCGTCATCGCTGATCTGTTCCGCGATGATGTCGGAGGCCCCCGCTAAGGCGTCCTCCGCCGTCTCCACACCTTTTTCCGGATCGACATACTTTGCCGCCTCGGTCAGCGGATCCGGGCAGTCCGGCCCCTGGGCGAAGAGGACAGCCGCCAGGGGCTCCAGGCCCTTTTCGCGCGCCCGCGTGGCCCGGGTACGGCGCTTTTGCTTATAGGGCCTGTAGAGGTCCTCCACCTCCGCCAGCGTCCGGGCGGCGTCGATGGCCCGTGAGAGCTCCTCCGTCAGCTTGCCCTGCTCCTCAATGGCGGCCTTCACGGTCTCCCGCCGCTCCTGAAGGCCCCGCAGGTAGTTCAGCCGCTCCTCCAGCGTCCGCAGGGACGTATCGTCCATGGCGCCGTGGAGTTCCTTGCGGTAGCGGGCGATAAAGGGGATGGTGTTGCCCTCGTCCAGCAGCCGCGCCACGTTTTCCACGTGCTGGGGCTGTTTGTCCAGTTCCTTTGCCAGTTGTTGGATGATTGCGTCCATATTTGTTCCTTTCAGTTCCAAAAGCTGTGGGCAATTTCCGTCAGGGCGTCCGATCCCGGGGGCCGGTCCTGGGGAAGTGTTTCCAACTCGATGAAATATTTTACAAAAAAGTTCTCCACATCCGGGTCTCCATGCATCTCCGCCAGGACGCGGAACGATTCCTCCACTAGGCTGCTCCACTGGTACGGGAGGCCGGCGCAGCAGAGGGCCAGGTCCTTCAATCGGGGGCTGCCGCTGCCCCGCAGCAGCACCAGCGCCGCCCGGAGCTGGGGGCGGTATCGGAGGGGGTCCGCCAGCCAGCGCGCCAAATCGCTGTCCGTTGGATAGCCGGGGAGCTCCGCCGCCGACACCACGGCGTATTCCCGCATGGTGGGATATCTGCCTCCGGCGGCGCGGTATCCGTCAGGCCATTCCCGGTCGGCAAGGCGGCCTTCCGGAAGCTGCCTTTGAGAACCCTTCACGACATAGAACGGCTTCTGGGGCAGGTATTTGTTCGGATACGCCCCCGGCAGGTCCCGCGCCCGAACGTGAAACGGCCCAAACCATGCCGCCGTTGGCGTGGACACCGGCGGATAGCCGGGGACCTGGACCGGCTCATAGTCGTAGACAGCGGGCAGGATGGTCAGGCAGGGCATCATTCGGCCCAGCCGGGCGGCGGCAGCGGCCTTGTGGTGGCCGTCCAGCAGGATGGACAGCCCCTCCGCCACATGCAGGGCCACGCCCCGGGGCGGCGGGCCGGCCTGTTGGAAGCGCTCCATATAGTATTCCACCCGCTTCTCGTCCAGCCGGGACCGGCGCTGGGAGGGATACAGGAACACCGGCGCGCTGTCCGGATACTCGTATTCGTAATCGTCGTCCAGCAGCTGGACCACCGCCGTGGCGGGGGCGTCGGTCAGGCCGTCGGGCACGTCCCAGAAGAAATGTCCGCCGCCGTCGGCGGGATAGGCCTTCCCATCCGACAGGACGTACAGGCCCCGCTCCAACAGGCCCAGCAGGGGCGTCAGGGCCGGGATGGCGTCATCCAGGCGGGCAAATCCGCCGTTCAGCGTGTCCCGCACTGTTTCCAGTTCCGGGCAATCCGCCGTGTCCAGGCCCCAGCCGGTGGAGAGCATACTCTCACAGGTGGGGCAGCCGGGGTCGTCCCGGGACAGCAGAGGCGTGCCCCGCAGCGTCAGGCGGGAGAGATACCTCGTTCCCCAGTAGTTATCCGTCCGCTCCCCGCGCCCTTCCCAGCGGAGGGAGCCGCTGCCCTTCACATGGAGCAGCCGGGCCTGCCGGCACCAGGGCATGGTCAGGACATCCAGGTGGTTCGGGAAAACTTTTACCGTCTCCCGCTTCTGCCAAGGAAACCGCATAGCCTGCCTCCTGAAAAAGCAGGGCAAGCGCGCCGACCCTGCCCTGCTTCTGCATTTATTTATGATAAAGCCGCTTTGTCTCATACTGGGGCTCGCAGCTGACGTTGACGCCCAGGCGTTTCAGCAGCTTGTCGTCCACGTCGCTGAGGACCACGGAGAAGTGGGCGTCGCAGCCCCGGAGCTTGGGCAGCTGCTGCTGGGCCATCTCCGCCAGGGGGTTGGTCAGGGCGGAGATGGTCAGGGCCATCAGCACCTCGTCCGTGTGAAGGCGGGGATTCCGGTGGCCCAGATAGCGGGTCTTCAGGTCGCACACCGGCTCCAGCACCTGGGCGGAGATCAGCTCGAAGTGGTCGTCGATGCCGCCCACGGCCTTCAGCGCGTTCAGCAGCAGGGCCGAGGCGGCCCCCAGGGTGTCGGAGGTCTTGCCGGTGACCACCCGGCCGTCGGGCAGGACCATGGCCCCGGCGGGGCCGTTGGTGGTCTCCGCCTTCAAAAGCGCCGCGGACACCGCCGGGCAGATCTCCGGCGTAACGCCGCCCTGCTGCATCACCAGCTCCAGCTTGCGCACCGGCTCGTCCCCGGCCCGGCCCTGGAGCCGCTCCACACAGGCGGTGTAGTAGCGGCGCAGGATCTCCCGCCGGGAGGCGGCGCAGCAGACGTCGTCGTCCACGATGCAGTTGCCCGCCATGTTCACGCCCATGTCGGTGGGGGACCTGTAGGGGGACTTGCCCTGGATCTTCTCAAAGATGGCGTTCAGCACCGGGAAGATCTCCACGTCCCGGTTGTAGTTGACGGCGGTCTTGCCGTATGCCTCCAGGTGGAAGGGGTCGATCATGTTCACATCGTTCAGATCCGCCGTGGCGGCCTCATAGGCCAGGTTCACCGGGTGCTTCAGCGGCAGGTTCCAGATGGGGAAGGTCTCAAACTTGGCGTAGCCCGCGGAGATGCCCCGCTTGTCGTCGTGGTACAGCTGGCTCAGGCAGGTGGCCATCTTGCCGCTGCCGGGGCCGGGGGCCGTCACCACCACCAGGGAGCGGGTGGTCTCGATGTAGTCGTTCTTCCCCAGCCCCTCGTCGCTGACGATGTAGGGGATGTCGGAGGGGTAGCCGGGGATGGGATAGTGGCGGTAGCAGCGGATACCCAGGGCCTTCAGGCGCTTCAAAAACGCGTCCGCCGCCGCCTGGCCGCTGTAGCGGGTCAGCACCACGCTGCCCACGTACAGGTCCAGCCCCCGGAAGATGTCGATCAGCCGCAGCACGTCGTCGTCATAGGTGATGCCAAGGTCGCCCCGGACCTTGTTCTTCTCAATGTCTGCGGCGTTGATGGCGATGACGATCTCCACATCCTCTTTCAGCTGCTGGAGCATACGGATCTTGCTGTCCGGCTCAAAGCCCGGCAGGACCCGGGAGGCGTGGTAGTCGTCGAACAGCTTGCCGCCGAACTCCAGGTACAGCTTTCCGCCGAACTGGTCGATGCGCTTTTTGATCTGCTCCGACTGGGTGGTCAGGTATTTCTGGTTGTCAAATCCAATGGCTGTCATATCGTGCGTTCCCCTTTTCCCTGTTCTTTCAAAATCCGGGGACAGTATATCATAAGCTGTCGGATTTTGGAAGTAAAAAACGCCGTCTTTTTCCTTTCGCCGCCCGCCGGATACGCCCGTCGGCTTGCAAAGGCCCCGCTCCTGTGCTATCATCAGCGTAACTGACACATGGGGGTATCACCGTGGACAACACAGAGCGATTCACCGGGCGGCACCTGGATTACGCGGCGTCCCGCCCCTCCTATCCGGCGGCTGTGACAGATCATCTCCGGGAGCTGTACGCGCCGCCCCGGGCCTTTACGGCGGCGGACGTGGGCTCCGGCACGGGCAAGCTGTCCGCCCAGCTTTTGAAAGCGGGCTTCACCGTGTACGGCGTGGAGCCCAACGGAAACATGCGCCGCACCGCCGAGGCCCTTCTCGGCGCCGATCCCCATTTCACCTCTGTGGATGGCTCCGACAGGCACACCGGCCTGGCGGACCGGTCCGTGGACTTCATCACCGCCGCCCAGGCCTTCCACTGGTTCGACGGCCCGGCCTTCCGGGCAGAGTGCCTGCGGGTCCTGCGCCCCGGTGGGCGGGTATTTCTGATCTGGAATGTCCGCGCCAGTGCGCCCCTGAACCAGGAGCTGGCCCAAATATTCCGGGAATACTGCCCAGATTTCAAGGGCTTCAGCGGCGGCATCACTGAGGACGACCCGCGCATCCGTTCATTTTTCCAGGAGCGGTATGAAAAGCTGCGGTTCCCCAATCCCCTGACCTTCGACCGGGAGCGGTTCCTGCGGCGGAGCTTCTCCGGCTCCTACTCCCTGCCGGAGTCCCATACGGACTACCCTGCCTACTGCCGGGCGCTGGAAGCGTTTTTCGACCGCCATGCGCGAAACGGCGTTCTGGAACAGCCCAATGAGACCCTGGTCTATCAGGGAGCGCTTCTGGCGTGAGCGGCGCTCCGCCGAAAAAGGTCAACCTATTAGGGAAATTTATCTTTGATATAACAAGTTTGCTCTTTACTTATGGAAAAACTGTCGATATAATAGACAAGGTTGGGCATTTCTGCCCGGCCTTCCAAACGTAAAATAAAACCGGGAGGTTTTTTGATTATGTCGAATTGCGCCATCGTAGGCATCAACTGGGGCGACGAGGGCAAGGGCCGCATGGTGGACCTGCTGACGTGCGACTATGACGTGGTCGTCCGCTATCAGGGCGGCGGCAACGCCGGTCACACCGTCGTCAACGACAAGGGCAAATTCGCCCTGCACCTGCTGCCCTCCGGCATCTTCCGGGACGGCGTGGTCAATATTCTGGGCAACGGCGTGGCCCTGGACTGCGAAAGCCTGTGGACCGAGATGCAGGATGTCATCGCCAAGGGCGTGGCCATCACCCCGGAGAATCTGAAGATCAGCGACCGGGCCTCCCTGCTGCTGCCCTGGCACCGGGATCTGGACGGCCTGGAGGAGCAGCGCCTTGCCGACAAGAAGTACGGCTCCACCAAGCAGGGCATCGCCCCCTTCTACTCCGACAAGTACCAGAAGAAGACCGTCATGGCCGGCGAGCTGCTGTATCCGGACAAGCTCTGGGCCCATCTGGAGGGCATCCTGGAGTGGAAGAATCTGACGCTGGAGCGGGTCTACGGCGCCAGGACCTACACCATGGAGGATCTGAAAGCCTGGGTGGCGGACTTCGGCGAGAAGATCAGACCCTTTATCTGCGACACCGGCGCGTTTTTGCGTCAGGCGGAGCGCGATGGCAAGAACATCCTGTTCGAGGCCCAGCTGGGTTCCCTCCGGGACCTGGATTACGGCATCTATCCCATGACCACCTCCTCCAACGCCATCGCCGCCTATGCCCCCGTGGGCTCCGGCCTGCCCAGCGCCAGGATCGACAAGATCGTGGGCGTGGTGAAAGCCTACTCCTCCTGCGTGGGCGAGGGCCCCTTCACCTGCGAGTGGTTCGGCGAGGAGGCCGAGAAGCTCCGGGAGGCCGGCGGCGAATACGGCGCCAAGACCGGACGGCCCCGCCGGGTGGGCCCCATCGACATCGTGGCCACCCGCTATGGCGTTCAGTGCCAGGGCGCCACGGACATCGCCCTGACCAAACTGGACGTGCTGAGCTACATGGACAAGATCCCCGTCTGCGCCCACTACACCCTGAACGGCCAGCAGATCGACTACTTCCCCTTCCCCGCCGTGCTGCCCGACGCCAGGCCCGTTATGGAGTACATGGACGGCTGGCAGTGCGACATCTCCGGCGTCCGCAAGTGGGAGGACCTGCCCGAGGCCGCCCGGAAGTACGTGGAGTACGTGGAGCGGGAGATCGGCTGCCGCATCACCTACGTGTCCGTCGGGCCGGAGCGGGACAGCATCATCATCCGGTAAGCGGAAACGCATATGCTGTATATGATTTTCGGGCTGCTCTCCATGCTGGGTGCCATCTGCGTACCGTTTCTCCTATATGGCCTGGTCAAAAAAGCGGTGGAGCGCCGCCCCGCTGCCGTGGAATGTGTGCTGCTGGCTCTGTTTGGGCTGTCTTTTTGCCTGTGGCTCCTGTCCGTGTTTGGAACGTTGCCGTCAGCATGACCCCTTTTCACTCCTGGCAAAAATTCTCTAAACACAAAGGAGGCGCCAAAAGGCGTCTCCTTACTTTTAAGACAAAGAAAGGTTGACCTCCCATGAGTAAAGATCGTTATGAATCCCCGCTGGCGTCCCGTTACGCCTCTCCCTTCATGCTGCACCTGTTCTCCGCCGACATGCGCATCCAGACCTGGCGCCGCCTGTGGGTGGCCCTGGCCCGGGCGGAGCACAACCTGGGCCTGCCTGTCACCGGTGAGCAGGTGGCGGAGCTGGAGGCCCACCTGACCGACATCGACTACGACATGGCCGCCGCGCGGGAGAAGGAAGTCCGCCACGACGTCATGGCCCATGTGTACACCTACGGCAAGGCCGCGCCCTCCGCCGCGGGCATCATCCACCTGGGGGCCACATCCTGCTATGTCACCGACAACGCCGACCTCATTATCTACCGGGAGGGCCTGCGGTATCTGCGGGGCCAGCTGCTCGCCGTGCTGGCGAATCTCGCCAAGTTCGCGGACCAGTACAAGGCAACCCCCACCCTGGGCTACACCCACTATCAGCCCGCCCAGCTGGTGACGGTGGGCAAGCGGGCCACCCTCTGGATGCAGGATTTGCTTGCTGATCTGGAGGAGCTGGACTTCGTGCTTGCCAACATGAAGTTCCTGGGCTGCCGGGGCACCACCGGCACCGAGGCCAGCTTCATGGACCTGTTCGAGGGCGACGGCGCGAAGATCGACGAGATGAACCGGCAGATCAGCGCCGAGTTCGGCTTTGACAAGTGCTTCCCCGTCTGCGGCCAGACCTATCCCCGGAAGGTGGACAGCCGCATCCTGAATGTCTTAAGCTCCATCGCCCAGAGCTGCTACCGGATGGCCAACGACATCCGCCTGTTGCAGCACGACCGCCAGGTGGAGGAGCCCTTTGAGAAAAACCAGATCGGCTCCTCCGCCATGGCCTACAAGCGGAACCCCATGCGGTCCGAGCGCATCTGCTCCCTCAGCCGCTACCTGATGGCCGACGCCATGAACGCCCCCATGACCGCCTCCGTCCAGTGGCTGGAGCGGACGCTGGACGACTCCGCCAACCGGCGCATCTCCATGCCCGAGGGCTTTTTGTGCGCCGACGCCATCCTGCGCCTTGCCCAGAACGTCACCGACGGGCTGCATGTGAATGAAAAGGTCGTGGACCGGACCTGCCGGGAGTACCTCCCCTTCATCGCCACGGAGAACCTGATGATGGAGGGCGTGAAGCGGGGCGGCGACCGGCAGGAGCTGCACGAGATCATCCGCACCCGCTCCATGGCAGCCACCGCCCGGATGAAGGAGGGCGAGTCCTGCGACCTGCTGAGCCGTCTGGCGGCGGAGCCCGCCTTCGGCATGACCGAGGACGAGATGGCCGCCGTGCTGGACCCGAAGCTGTACATCGGCCGGTGCCCCCAGCAGGTGGAGGCGTTCCTCCGGCAGGTGGAGCCGCTGCTGGCGGAGGCCAGCGGCGAAAAGCCGGAGATCAACCTGTGACAACCGAGCCCCAATCAGGAGGCGGGGCCCCGCGGCCCCGCCTTTTCCGGCGCCTCCGCCCTTGGGCGGATGTCTTGAAAGACGCCATGGGATGTGTTAAGATATCGTAAAGGATGCAAGCGCATCCAGAGTTTACGCCAGATGCGGAAAAGCAGAGGGGCCTCATGACCAGTGTGAAAGACGCAAGCGAAAACGCAAAAGCAAAAGAGATTTTTGAAACCAGGCCGGTGCCTGCGGCGCTGGCGAAAATGGCGGTCCCCACCATTGTCAGCCAGCTGATCACGCTGGTCTACAACATCGCGGACACCTGGTTCATCGGGCAGACCGACAACCCCTACATGGTGGCGGCGTCCTCCCTGGTGCTGACGATCTTTTTGATGATATCCGCCATCTCCAATCTGTTTGGCGTCGGCGGCGGGAGTCTGGCCGTCCGGCTGCTGGGGAGCCGGGACGAGGAGGAGGCGGGAAGGGTCGCCTCTCTCAGCCTGGTGCTGGCGGCGGGGGCGGCGCTGGTCTTCTCCCTGCTGTGCCTGCTCTTTATGGACCCGCTGCTCCGCTTCCTCGGCGCCAGCGGCAACACCATTGGATATGCAAAGCAGTATCTCGTGTTCGTCGTGGTGATCGGCGGCCTGCCCACCGTGCTGTCCAACACCATGAGCGCCATGGTGCGGAACATCGGCCACTCGAGAGAGGCCGGCTTCGGCCTGGGGCTGGGCGGCGTGCTGAACGTCATCCTCGATCCGATCTTCATGTTCGTGCTCCTGCCCGACGGCTATCAGGTGGCGGGCGCGGCCGCCGCCACCATGCTGTCCAATGTGGTCACCCTGGTCTACTTTATTCTGGTGTACCGGCGGCTCAGCGGCGGCACCGTGCTGGCTCTGCCCCGCCGCGTGGAGAAGATCCGGCGGGAATCCCTGCGGCCCCTTTTCTCCGTGGGTATTCCGGCGGCCATGAGCCTGCTGCTGTTCGATTTGACGAACATCGTCGTCAACCGTCTGGCGTCGGGCCACGGGGATATCGAGCTGGCGGCCATGGGGATCGTGCTGAAGGTGGAGCGCCTCCCCCTGAACATCGGCATCGGCATCTGCCTGGGCATGACGCCGCTGGTGGCGTACAACTACGCGGCGAAGAACCCCCAGCGGATGAATGCCTTCTTCAAAACCGCCCGGCTGGCCGGTCTGGTGGTGTCCGTCCTCTGTGTGGCCTTTTACCGCGTCTTCGCCCCGTACATCGTCCGGGCCTTTATCGCCGACGCGGACACGGTGCGCTTCGGCACCGAGTTTTTGCAGTCCCGCTGCTTTGCCACGCCCTTCATGTTCCTGAGCTTCCACATGGTGCACTTCATGCAGGCGGTGGACCGGGGAAAGGTCTCGTTCCTGCTGGCGGTCATCCGGCAGCTCTTCCTGAATATCCCCATTTTGTTCCTGATGAACGCCCTGTTCGGCATGCACGGCATCGTGTGGACCCAGCTGGCGGCGGACGCGGTCAACGTGGCGGCCTCCTATATCATCTATCACCGTCTGATCGGGGATATCTCCTCGTAAAGCGGTCATGCGTCGGGCGGCCCCTCGCGGGGCCGCCTTTTTTTGTGGGTCTCCGCGCCGCATGTCTGTCCCCGCCGGCGCATACCCTTCCACAGAAGCAAAGAGGAGGGCGTGTCATGCTGAAAGCCATCGACAAGCTGCTGTGGGGGCCGGGGACGCTGGCGCTGCTGCTGGGGACCGGGGTGTTTTTGACGGTGCGGATGCGGTTTCTGCCCTGGCGGCGGCTGGGGTTCGCCCTGCGCGCCGCCCTGGGGCGGGAGGCGCGGCAGACGGGAGATGGCGGCGTCTCCCCCTTCTCCGCCCTGATGACGGCGCTGGCGGCCACCATCGGCACCGGAAACATCGTGGGCGTGGCCACGGCGCTGGTGGCCGGCGGGCCAGGGGCGCTGGTGTGGATGGAGCTGTCCGCCCTGTTCGGCATGGCGACTATTTTCGCGGAGAGCATGCTGGCGGTGAAGTACCGGCGGCGGGACGCGCGGGGCCAGTGGGCAGGCGGCCCCATGTACCTGATGGAGGCGGCCTTTGGGCGGCGGGCCGGCGGAGCCATGGGAAGCGTGTTCGCCCTCTTTGCCGTGGGGGCCTCCCTGGGCATCGGCAGCATGACCCAGGCCAACGCCATCACCGGGGCGCTGTCCGCCACCTTCGGCCTGCCGGCGGGGCCGGTGGGGCTGGCGACGGCGGGGCTGGCGCTGGCGGGCATCTCAGGCGGCATCCGCGGCATCTCCAAAATCACCTCCGTGCTGGTGCCTGTGATGGCGGCGCTGTATCTGGGGGCGGGACTGGCGGTGATCCTGGGGAACCTGGGAAATCTCCCGGCGGGGCTGGCCCTCATCCTCCGCTCCGCCTTTTCGCCCCGGGCGGCGGCCGGAGGGATGGCCGGGATGTGGGCCGCCGCCCGATGGGGCGTGGCCCGGGGCGTCTTCTCCAACGAGGCGGGGCTGGGCTCCGCCGGCATCGCCGCCGCTGCCGCCGAGACCGCCGATCCCGTAAAGCAGGGCTACATCAGCATGACCGGCGCTTTTTTTGACACCTCTGTCATCTGCACGGTGACGGGGCTTGCCATCTGCTGCTCCGGCGCGCTGGGGGCCGTGGACGCCTCCGGCGCGCCGGTGGACGGCGGGGCCCTGACCATCCTGGCCTTTCGCACGGTGCTGGGGGAGCTGGGGGCCAGGTGCATCGCCGTTTCCATCGTGCTGTTTGCCTTCTCCACCGTCTTGGGGTGGGAATACCAGGGTGAGACCGCCTTTTCCTATCTCACCCGTGGCCGGGGACGGCCGGCCTACCGGCTGCTGTACGCCCTGGCGGCGCTGCTGGGCGGCGGAGCCCGGCTGGAGACGGTGTATCTCTTCTCCGACGTCTGCAACGCCCTGATGTGCATGCCGAATCTGGTGTGTCTGCTGGCTCTCTCCGGCACGGCCTGTCGGGAGATACGGGAAGCGGAGCCACGGAGGCGGCGCAGAGGGACCAGATAGTAAACTTTCTGTGAAAATGTTGCATTTTCCGATAAAAATGGTATATTAAGTTCTGTTCAGAAATTTATAAGCAAAGGACTTGATCGTATGACAAAAATCGACATCGTATCCGGCTTTTTGGGCGCCGGTAAGACGACCCTCATCAAAAAGCTGCTGGCGGAGGCATTCCCCGGCGAGAAGCTGGTGCTCATCGAAAACGAGTTCGGTGAGATCAGCATCGACGGCGGCTTTTTGAAGGAATCCGGCGTGCAGATCAGCGAGATGTCCTCCGGGTGCATCTGCTGCTCCCTGGTGGGCGATTTCAACAAGGCCCTGAAGGACGTGCGGGCCCAGTTCCAGCCTGACCGCATCCTCATCGAGCCCTCCGGCGTGGGCAAGCTCAGCGACGTCATCGTGGCGGTGGAGAACACCGTGGCCGACGTGCCGGACATGAAGCTGAACAGCTTCGTCACCGTGGCCGACGCCACCAAGGTGAAGGTCTATATGAAGAACTTCGGCGAGTTCTACAACAACCAGATCGAATCCGCCGGCACCATCATCCTCTCCCGGACCCAGAAGCTGAGCCAGGAGAAGCTGGAGGCCGCCGCGGCCATGCTGCGGGAGAAAAACCCCGACGCCGCCATTCTGACCACTCCCTGGGACCAGCTGGACGGCAAGATCATCCTCTCCGCCATGGAGAAGGTGTCCCTGGCGGACGAGCTGCTGGCGAAGATGCGGGCCGAGCACGAGGCCGAGGAGGCGGAGCACGCTCACCATCACCACCATGACCACGACGAGCACGACCATGAGCACCACCACGGGCATGATGACGAGGATGAGGACGAGCACCATCACCATCACGACCACGGTGAGGACGAGGACGAGCGCCACCATCACCACGGGCATGATGCGCACGACCACGAGCATCATCATGACCACGAGCACCACCACGACCATGACCACGAGTGCGACGACCCCAACTGCTCCTGCCACCATCACCACCATCACGCCGACGAGGTGTTCACCTCCTGGGGCAGGGAAACGCCCAAGACCTTTACCCAGGCGGATATCGAGCGCATCCTGACGGCGCTGGACTCCGGCGAATACGGCAAGATCCTGCGGGCCAAAGGCATCGTGGGCGGCGAAAACGGCGCGTGGATCGAGTTCGACTACGTGCCCGAGGAGCACGAGGTCCGCGCCGGCCATCCCGACTACACCGGCCGCCTGTGCGTCATCGGCGCCGAGCTGAGGGAAGACAGGCTGGCGGAGCTGTTCGGCCTGTGAGAAAGCCGGAAAGGAAACGAACTTTACAATGGCTGATATTCCTGTTTATCTGATCGCCGGATTCCTGGATTCCGGCAAGACCGACTTCATCAACGGCATCCTCCAGGACGGCTTCGCCCGGCAGGATAAGACCCTTCTGATCTGCTGCGAGGAGGGCGAGCTGGAATACGAGAAGAACGCTCTGGACAACGTGACCGTCGTCACCGTGGAGGACGAGGAGGACCTGAAGTGCTCCCAGCTCAAGGAGTGGGAGAAGCAGTACAGGCCCAAGCAGGTCCTGATCGAGTACAACGGCATGTGGCAAATGGAACGCCTTTACAGGGAGGTCCTGCCCGCCAACTGGGTGCTGTATCAGATCATGACCTTTGTTCAGGCGGACACCTTTGAGGTATACGCCAAGAACATGGGCCAGCTGATGATGGAGAAGATCACTAACGCGGACATGCTGGTGTTCAACCGCTGCACCCCCGAACTGCGGGACGCCCTGCGGAAGCGGAATTTGCGGATGGTGAACCGCCGGGCGGACATTTACCTGGAAAACGTGGACGGTACCAGCGAGGATTACAACAACGACGACACCTGCCCCTTCGATCTCAGTCAGGAGGTCGTCGACATCCCCGACGACGACTTTGGCGTGTGGTATGTGGACGTGATGGACCACCCGGACCGCTGGGCCGGGAAGATGGTCCACATGAAGCTCATCATGTGCCACTCCAAAAAGTACCCCGGCATCCACTGCCCCGGCCGCTTCGCCATGGTGTGCTGCGAAAACGACGTACAGTTCCTGGGGCTCATCGCCAAGGGCGTGAGCCTGAACCAGTACAACAACCGGGACTGGATCGAGGTCACCGCCCGCATGGCCGTGGAGAAGCACGCGGCCTACAAGGGCAAGGGTCCGGTGATGCACGTCATTTCCATCGGCCCCTGCGAAAAGCCCGCCCAGGAGGTCGTCACCTTCTGACGAAATCCAATACGATTTGTAGAATCTCGTCTAAAAACTCCCCTCCGTTGTCAGACAGAGGGGAGTTTTGTCATCAACACGCGGCACAGAAGCGCTGCGTCCGGACGGCCTTGCATTTTCCGGCAAAAGCCATATAATAGAGATAATCTTCCAAAAATCCCCCAGAAAGGACTGCTGTTTTGAAAATTCGTGAACGGTTTCCCAAATACCGGCTGTCCCTGCCGCTGGCGCTGCTGGCGGCGGTGCTGCTTGCCGGGTGCATCACGCTGCTGGCCCTGTGGTGCCAGCCCAATTCCATGCGGGCGGTGCTGGCGCAGTTCAGGGCCCAGCCCCTGCTGATCGTGCTGAACGCCATGCCCGTGGGCCTGCTGCTGCTGGCGGCCGCCTGCCTCTTCCGCAACGTGTTCTTCGGCGCGGCAGCGGTGAATTTCGGCGTGTGCGCCCTGTCCATCGCCAACCGCATCAAGATCGAGGTCCGGGACGAGCCGGTGTTCCCCCGGGACTTCGGATTGCTGAAAGAGGTCGGCAGCGCCATGGAGAGCTACGACATCCGCTACCCCGCCCAGGTCATCGCCGTGGTGGCGCTGACCACGCTGGCGCTGGCGATTTTGGGCGTCCTCATTGGCTGTAAGCCTATCTCCCTTGTCAGGGTGAAAATCCGAAGCGAGCGTCTGAAGGGCTGGCTCTGCCGCCTGCTGGGGGCCGCCGCCAGCATAGCCGTTCTGGCGGGCCTGATCTTGACTGTCTACGCCTCCAACAGCCTGTACAACTCCTTTCGGGTGTCCAACGCCTACTATATCCCCTCGGTGTTCAACGAGCTGGGCTTCCCCTACTGCTTCTGCCACCAGTTCACCACCTACCCTATCGACAGGCCGGAGGGCTTCAACAAGGCGGAGGCCGCCGGCTGGGAGACCGGGGACCAGCCCGGGCAGGGAAAGGCCGTCAACGTGGTCATGGTGATGAACGAGGCCTTTTCCGATATCACGGACTACGATGTCTTCACCTATGGGGAGGACGACGATCCCCTGCCCAATCTCCACGCCCTGCGGGAGGACCCCCACGCCCTTTCCGGCCACGTGGTGGTGCCCGGCTTTGCCGGCGGCACCGCCAACACGGAGTTCGACGTGCTGACGGGTATGCAGACCAACGCCCTGTCCGCCACCACCACGTCCGCCTTCCGGGTGGTGAACCGGGACCTGGACAGCCTGTTCCGGGTGTTCGGCGGCGACGGGTATCACACCTCCTTCTTCCACCCCGGCGACGACTGGTTCTACAACCGGGAGAACGTCTACCGCTGGTTCGGCGCGGAGGAGACAGTGTTCGCCGACCAGATGGAGGATCTCCAGTACAAGGGCCGGTGGGTCACGGACGACTATATGGCGGGTCTGATCGAGCGGGAGTTCGCCGAGACCGTGGCGGGCGGCGGGACGCTGTTCCACTACACCACCACCATCCAGAACCACATGTCCTACACCGCCGACAAGTACGGCGAGGGATACGACTTCCCGGCGGTGAAGACCTCCGCCGCCCTGTCCGACGGGGTGCGGACCATGCTGGAGGTCTATATCGAGGGTGCCCGGGACGCGGACGCCATGCTGGGCCGTCTGCGGGACTATTTCGCGGCCCAGGACGAGCCGGTGGTGCTGGTGTACTTCGGCGACCACCTGCCCTATCTGGGAGACAACATGCTGGGCTACGCGGAGCTGGGGCTGGAGGTGGCCGTCAGGGAGGACAACCGCCAGAACCCGCTGTGCTCCTATGAGACGCCCTATATCATCTGGGCCAACGACGCGGCGGCGGATATGCTGGATTGGGACGCCGCCGTGGAGGCCCTGGAGCTGCCGGAGAGCGGCCGGCTCTCCGCCAGCTTCCTGGGGGCCGCGGTGCTGGAGCTGACGGGCCGGGGCGGGGAAAGCCCCTGGTTCGCCTTTTTGAACCAGCTGCGGCGGCAGACGCCGGTGGTGCAGAAGAAGACCTATCTGCTGATGGACGGGACGTACGTCCTGGAGCGGGACCTGGACCAGTGGGCGCCGGAGAGCGGTCCCAGCGGCGATGACATCCGGGAGAGCGTTCTGCGGTGGCGGCAGTGGAGCTACTATAAGCTGCGGTACAAGGATGTGACGGAATGAAGAGCCGTCAAATAGCGCTCTGCGGCGTGCTGACCGCCCTGGCGGTGGTGATTTTGCTGCTGGGCGGCGCCATTGGCATCGGGACCTTCGCCGCGCCGGTGCTGGCGATGGCGGCGCTGCTGCCGGTGCTGGAGGAGTGCGGCGCCAAGGCCGCCGGGACGGCTTACGCGGCGGCGGCGCTCCTGGCGCTGCTGCTGGTGCCGGACCGGGAGCTGGCGCTGGTGTACGCGGGTTTCGGGTGGTATCCCATTCTGCGGCCCCGCATCGCCCGTATCCCCTCCCGGTTTTTGCGGCTGGTTTGCAGGCTGGCCATCTGCAACGGGATAATTGCGGTGCTGTACGGCCTGGTGCTGCGCCTGCTGGGCCTGACGGCGGACCTGGCCGGAGCTTCCCGGCTGCTGAACGTCGCGCTGCTGGTGATGGGGAATGTGGTATTTCTGCTGCTGGATCTGGTGCTGGTCCGGCTGACAAGCCTGTGGCGTGGGAAGCTGCGGAGGCGGTTCTTTCCATAGCTTGGATGGATATGGCGCTATTTCTATATGTCAGAAACCCTGGAGGTCTTCTATGGAAGTGAAGTTTTACGAAAACATGGATGATTCTCTTTTGCAATTTGCGGTTATCCTATCAAAAGCAGGCGGCAGGTGGGTATTCTGCAAGCACAGGGAGCGGGATACCTATGAGGTCCCCGGAGGACACAGAGAGAAAAATGAATCCATATTGGATGCGGCAAAGCGGGAATTGTACGAAGAAACCGGTGCGGTAAAGTTCAGCATAAAACCAATATGTGTCTATTCGGTCATTGGGAAGAACCAAATAAATAAATCCGGCGAAGAGACATACGGTATGCTCTATTTCGCGGATATTAAAGCATTTGACCATGTGCTCCATAGCGAAATAGAGAAAATCGTGCTGCTGGATTCCTTGCCTTCCAAATGGACCTATCCCCAGATCCAGCCGCTTCTGATCAAAGAATTTGAGCGAAGAAGCCAGGACCGCGCTTCATTTTTTATCGGTTGCTGAAATTTTAAAAAGCGCCTGTTTGCATTGCAAACAGGCGCTTTTTATGTCTTTTCCTCGTGAAAATGGTTCCACACGGCCTCCGCCGTATTGCGGGGCACCACGGTGGACAGGGTCTCCACGTCCGCCTCTTTGATGGCCTTGACGGTGCCGAAGTGCTTGCGCAGGGCCTCCCGGCGCTTGGGTCCCACGCCGGGGATATCGTCCAGTGCCGACCGCATGGCGCTTTTCGTGTGGCTCTCGTGGTGGTAGGTGATGGCGAAGCGGTGGGTCTCCTCCTGGATCTGCCCGATGAGGGAGAACACCGCCTGGTTGCCCACAATCCCGATCTCCCGGCCGTCCGGCGTCACCAGCGCCCGGGTGCGGTGGCGGTCGTCCTTCACCATGCCGAAAATCGGCGTCTGTACGCCAAACTCCCTTGCCACCGCCAGGGCGGCCCGGGCGTGGGTCTCGCCGCCGTCGATGAGGAACACATCCGGCAGGGGCAGGAATTTCTCGTCCCCGTCGGCGGCCCGCTGGAGCCGGCGGCGCAGGACCTCCTGCATGGATGCGTAGTCGTCCGGGTGGCCTGTCACGTCCCTGATGCGGAAGCGGCGGTAGGCGCTCTTCAGCGGCCTGGTGCCGCTGTACACCACCATGGAGGCCACGATGTCGCTCTTTCCGGTGTTGGAGATATCGAAGGACTCCATCCGCCCGGGCGGCGCGGGCAGGTCCAGCATTTTGCCCAGCAGCTCCAGCGTGTGGGCCACCCGTTCCTGATTGGTGGTGGCCCGCTCGGCCTCCTCCGCCGCGTTTTTGCGGGCCATGTCCCGCAATTCCGCCTTCTCCCCCCGCTGGGGAACGTGGACCCAGACCTTGTGGCCCGCCCGGCGGCTCAACGCCTCGGAGAGGCTCTCGCAGTAGCCCTCCGTCTCCGTGGGCAGCAAAATCTCGTGGGGCAGAATGGCCCGGGGCAGGTAATACTGGGCCGTCAGGGCGGCAAGCATCTCCGCCTCCGTCTCCTCGATGGGGGCGGTGAACAGCTCCGTCTCCCGGCCCGCCAGATTGCCGTTTTCCATGTGCAAAACGGCATAACAGCACTTGCCAGCGCCCCGGTAGATGCCCCAGATGTCCGTGTCGGCGCACAGGCCGGCGATGACCGTCTGCTTTTTGCTCAGGGCGCTGATGGCGTTGATGCGGTCCCGGATGGCCGCCGCCTGCTCAAACCGCAGAGCCTCGGCCTCCGCCTCCATCTCCGCCGTCATCTCCCGCAGGAGCTGCCTGCTCTTGCCCTCCAGCAGCTGGCAGGCCTGCCGGATACGGCGGTTGTACTCCTCCGCCGTCATATCCGGGCGGCAGAAGCCGTCGCACCGGCCCATGTGGAAGTTCAGGCAGGGGCGTTCCGCCCCGATGTCCCGGGGGAACCTCCGGTTACAGGTGGGCAGCCGCAGGGCGGCGCAGACCGCGTCCAGGGCCTGCCGGGTCTCGAACCGGCCGCCGAAGGGGCCGAAGTATTTCGCGCCGTCGCCCGCCCACTTGTGGACCATGGAGAAGCGGGGATAGGTCTCTTTGGAGAGGCGGACGAAGGGATAGCCCTTGTCGTCCTTCAGCAGGATGTTATACCGGGGCATGTGGCGCTTGATAAGGGAATTCTCCAGCACCAGGGCCTCGAACTCGCTGGAGACGAAGATGGTGTCGAAGTGGTCCACCTGGCTGACCATCTGCCGGGTCTTGGCGGTGTGGGACGCGCTGTCCTGAAAATACTGGCTGACCCGGTTTTTCAGCTTCTTGGCCTTGCCCACGTAGATGACCTTGCCCGTCTTGTCCATCATCAGATAGACGCCGGGCAGCAGGGGCAGGTCGTTGGCCTTTTCCTTCAGCTCGTCGCGGGTCACGGGGCCTCCCTCCTTTCCGGCTCTTAGTGTAACAAAAAATACGGCCCTGCGCAAGCAGGGCCGCGTGGGATCTGTATCCGTGTCTTATTCGCCGAAGTTGTCGTTGACCAGCTCCACCAGGGCGCCGACAGCTTCCTTTTCGTCAGCGCCGTCCGCGATCAGGGTAATGGTGGTCCCCTTCACGATGCCCAAGGACAGAACGCCCAGCAGGCTCTTGGCATTGACGCGGCGGTCCTCCTTCTCGACCCAGATGCCGCTCTTGAACTCGTTGGCCTTCTGGATGAAGAACGTCGCGGGTCTGGCGTGCAGGCCCACTTCATTGTTGACGGTGATCTCCTGTGTATACATGATACAGCTCTCCTTTTCTATACCAAGTCGGATTGAACAGCTTCGCATAGCAAGTCACATTTCTGAGTACATCATACCCTGTTTTTCCCATCACGTCAATGGCGTTTTTCACAAACATTTTCCGAAATCTTTTGGATGGAAATCTTCTTTTTGGTAGTTTACACCACTTGATGTTCCGATTATACCTCCAATCCGCTGTTTTTTGCACCCACGGGCGAAAAAATCCCCGCCGCGTTTCCGCTGCGGGGACCAGGGCGACCGTCCCTCAGTAGTTTTCGGCCTTCACCTGGAAGTAGGACTGGGGGTGCTTGCAGACGGGGCAGACCAGCGGGGCGCGCTCGGCGATCTCCACGTGGCCGCAGTTACGGCAGAACCACATGACCTTCCCGCCCTTTTGGAAGACCTCGCCCTTTTTCAGGTTGTCCAGCAGCTTTAAGTACCGCTCCTCATGGCTCTTCTCGATCTTCGCCACGCCCTCAAACTGGGCGGCCAGGGCCAGGAAGCCCTCCTCCTCGGCGGTGCGGGCCATTTCGGCGTACATCTGGGTCCACTCCTCGTTCTCGCCGGCGGCGGCGTCCACCAGGTTCTCCATGGTGGAGTTGATGCCGCCCAGGGCCTTGAACCACAGCTTGGCGTGCTCCTTTTCGTTCAGGGCCGTCTCCTGGAAGATGGCCGCGATCTGCTCGTAGCCCTCCTTCTTGGCCTTGCTGGCGTAGTAGTCGTACTTGCTGCGGGCCTTGCACTCGCCGGCAAAGGCGATCCACAGATTGGCCTCGGTCTTGCTTCCTTTCAGTTCCATCAGTTATTTCCCCTTTCAAATCTGTTTATCCGTTTCCCGCGCAGGCGGGACAGATCCCATTGAATGTCAGCTCGTGGCCCCTGATCGTCCACCCCTCCGCCACATCCCTCTGGTCCAGTACGGAATCGTAGGGCGCGGCGGCGTCTATCACCCGCCCGCAGCAGGTGCAGCGGATATGGGTATGGGGCTGTAAAATGGCGTCGAAGCGGATCACGATACCGTCCAGCTCCCGCAGGCGGCCCTCCTGGGCCATCTGGCGCAGGTTGCGGTAGACCGTGCCCAGGCTCAATTTCGGCAGCTCCGGGCGCAGAGTATCGTAGATCATCTGGGCAGTGGGGTGCTCTTTGGATGCGCAGACTGCCTCATAGATGCGCTCCCTCTGCTGAGAAAAGCGCTGGTTCATCTTGGCGGCCCCCTTATTAATAATAATTACTATTATTGTTATACCAGATCACAGGGCAAAATGCAAGCCTTTTTTCAAAAAAATGATTTCTCCAAAAAGTGCTATGGGTCATTTTCCGCCTTTCGGAGACAATACCGACTGTGGGTATCGCGACTTATGACCCGCGCAAAAGGAGGAGACAACGTGAAAAGAAGTCTGACGCTCTTGCTGGCCTCCCTGCTGCTGGCATTTTCCCTGGCGGCCTGCGGCGGCGACAACAAGCAGGACACGAATCAGAACGGCAGCGCTGTGACCAGCAGCGACAATGCCAACGGAAACGGCACTGACAACGCGACGGACGACCGCACCGACAGCAACGGGACCAACGGCGGCTCTCTGGCGGAGGACGCCGGGAACGCCGTCACCGACGGCATCGACGACGTCGGTGACGCCCTGACCGGCGACAACGCCCAAAACGGAACCGCCAACAAGACCCGGAGCACCGGCGGCGCGACCTACGGCCAGATGCTGCGAAATGGCCGCGTCCATGACCGGGACGGCGACCTGACCGACGGGGAGAACAGCGTCACCCGCGGCGCCATGTTTTAATGCGCGCCCTTTCCCATCGTTCCCATCGCTTTGACCCCGTTGGGAGCACTGTATGACGCAGGCCCCCGCATCATGCGGGACTCCGGCAAACGCTGGGGTCCCGCGCTTTTTTTGTTTCTTTTTTTCGAAAATCCTGTATAATCGAAGCAAACGCCAAAGAAACGAGGTCTCCGTCATGTCTCAGGAGTTTTCCATGCGGGTCATCGCCCGCGTCCACAGCGATTTTTCCACAAAATTCGGCGTGCCCCGGCAGAGCGGCCTGGTGGACGCCCTGGAGGCCACGGTGATCTTTGAGCCGGAATTCCGGAACGACGACGCCCTGCGGGGGCTGGAGGGCTTTTCCCACCTGTGGCTGGTGTGGGTGTTCGATCAGGCCATCCGGGGGACGTGGTCCCCCACCGTGCGGCCTCCCCGGCTGGGCGGCAACCAGCGGATGGGCGTGTTTGCCACCCGCTCCCCCTTCCGGCCCAATCCCATCGCGCTGTCCTCCGTGAAGCTGGCGGGCATTGAGCGGACGGCGGAGCACGGGACAGTGCTGCGTATCCGGGGGGCGGATTTGATGGACGGGACCCCCATTCTGGACATCAAGCCCTATGTCCCCTACGCCGACTGTCATCCGGAGGCCCTGGGCGGCTTCGCCGCCGCCCCCGCCGGGGAGACGCTGGAGGTGGTCATCCCGGAGGCGCTTCTGCCCCGTGTCCCGGCGGAGCGGCTGGAGGCCCTGCGGGGCGTGCTGGCCCAGGACCCCCGGCCCCACTACCAAAGCGATCCGGCGCGGGTGTATGGCTTTGGCTTCGCGGGGATGGAGATCCGGTTTTCCGTGGATGGGGACCGACTGACGGTGCGGGATATTCAGGCACAGAGCGGGGAGGCTTCGGGAGACAGAGAAGCTGAGCCGGGCCGATGACCGGCACCCTGAACAGGGCATATCCGCCCCGCGAGGGGGGTGGCAGTCAGGACAGTCGGCCACGGCGGCGGAGAACGCGGCGGGGCGGAGCGCCCCGCCCTACGGAGTGATACGTGAAATAATTGCCATCGCAGCGGCAGCGGGGCCGTTGTGGAACCCCTTGCGACGAGCACCCGCAATCCGCGCCCACACCCCTAATTGCGACTTAAACGCCGGACATACTCCAACGTATAGCGCAGCCGGATGAAACCCGGCAAGACGCCGCCGACGCCCCGCGCCGGCGGCCGCATCCCCAAACTTTCCCCGTGTTCCACGGGAAAAGTTTGGACAAAAGCGTTTTTTCTCTTGGACCGTACACGGCCCGTTCTCTTTTTGCCGCCGCAAAAAGAGAATGGGGGGTGCATTTCCCAGCGCCGCAGCACGGCGCACCCCCCATTGCGCAAAAAAGAGCACCGCCCTCTCGGACGGTGCTCGTTTTCATACCTGTAAAGGAGCCTTACTTCGCAGCCTTGGCGGCCTTGATGGCCTCGATCAGCAGCGGGGTGACCTTG
>OIYT01001022.1_pt1 | contig 21839 bp, 15 predicted proteins | sample 1588201 | NCBI WGS metagenome assembly OIYT01 (sample SAMN03283260) | human gut metagenome | biome: human-associated habitat; material: feces | host: Homo sapiens | place: USA | collected 2013
CACCAGCGCCACGCCGCACTCCCGCGCCGCCTGCTCCATCACCTGCGTCTTGCCGATGCCCGGAGGCCCCATCAGCAGGATGGGGCGCTGGCGGATGGCGGGGATGGCGTACTCGGACACGGCAAAGGCGTCGGCATAGCTGAGGATGTTGGTGTCCTCCCCGATGGAAACGTCATAGCCTTTGAACCGGGCGTAGCGCCAGAGGATGGCGGCAAGCTGCTCCCGGGTGATGGGGGCGTTGGGGCCGAAGCGCCCGTCGCCGTAGCCGCCCACGATGCCGTTGGCGTTTGCCCAGGCCACCGCGTCGGAGCACCACGCATCCGCCGCCACATCGGTAAAGCTGCTTGGGCCGACGGCGGGCTTGCCCTCCAGGTTGTAGAGGATCTGGCAGAGCTGTGCGCGGGAGAGGGTGCTGTTGGGCCCGAACGAGCCGCCGCCGTAGCCGCTCATCATGCCGTTGGTCAGCACAAAGTCCACGGCCTCGTGATACCATGCGGTTGTGCTCAGGTCGGTGAAGGCCAGGGATGGGCAAATATGCGCGGTACTGCTCTTTGCAAAGCTGGCCTCCACTGTGACTTTGGATGTAGGCATCTTGAAGGAGTACTTGCCATTGCCCTTGTCGGTCAGCTTCAGCTCGTTGCCCCTGCTGTCGGTGACGGTCAGGGCGTCCAGCTCGTAGCCATCGTCCGGGGTGACAGTGATGGTCACTGTCGTTCCGCTGGCGGCGCGGGTGCGGTCGGCCTTGACGGAGCCGTGGGCCGCGTCCTCCACGGCAACGGTATAGGTGCTGACGCCGCCTCCACTGCTGCCGAAGCCCCCGCCAGAGGAGCCGCCGCCGGAATTTTTCTTCCAGTTCGCGGTAACGGTTACAGCCTTGTCCGGCATGGTAAAGGAAGCATTTACACTGTCAGCATTTTGAATGGTCACGTCCCCGGTACTCCACCCGGTAAAGGTATAACCGCTGCGGGTTCCGGCGTAAATGTTGACAGTGGCGCCTCGCGGATAGCTTCCATTTCCGCTTGCCCCGGCGCCGCCGCCGTTGATGGTCACGGTATAGGTGGTCGGCTGCGGCGGGGTGCTGTCCTGCTCAAATACCGCTTTGACGGTCACATTTTCGTATGGCATGGTGAAGCTGTTGCCGCTGATCGTCACGCCGCCAGAAACGACCACCCATTCTTTGAAATGGTGTCCGCTGTTTGCCGTGGCGGTCAGGTTGATGGTTGTTCCCGCCGTGGCAGAGGTGGGGGAAGCGGAAGCTGTGCCGCCGCCCTCGGTTTGAACGGTGACACTGTGGCTTGTCGGCGTGACCGTCCGCACATGGCCGCAAACATTACAGGTGGTATCCTGTTCGCCGTCATACGCATGATTGGCTACGTCGGTTTTTTCGCCGCAGGAGCACTCACGCCAGTGGTTATCTGCATCGAATTTCCAGCTTCCGTCGTAGCTGTGCGTATGACTGGTTCCCGTAGCCGGGATGGTTCCTGTTTCCAGAACATAGCCGCAGACGGTACATTCCTTGTGCTTCGTTCCGTCGGTGGTTTCTGTTGCGGCGGTATCGGTAATCCAGTCGCCTGCAATATGCGCCGCAACATCGGTCTTATCCCCACAGGCACATTCCTTCCAGTGGGATTGTCCATCGGATTGCCAATCTCCATAGGTATGTGTGCCATTGACGGACACGTTGATGGTGTATGTTTTTTGGGTGCTTCCGTCCTCGGCGGTAACGGTAAACGTCCATGTCGCGCCGTTGTCGCTGGTAGTCGGGGTAGTTGTGCTTGCACCGTCCGCCGTCGTAATTGTAATTTTGCTGCTGTCTGTGGGCAGGGCGGTATTGTGGGGAAGCTCAACCGTGATCGTCGTTCCGCTGATCGTTCCGGCCACGCCGTCCACGGAAACCGCCGTCACGCCCGCATCAGTGGAGAGCGGGGCGTTCACGGTAAAGGACACACTCACGGAAGCTGTGATGGTATTTTCTGTTTGGCCGTTAGAGGTTATGGCGTTCGCAGCACGATACGTCATACTGGTAAGCTCTGCACTTCCCCCTGTGTCCCCGCCAGGTTTCCATGGTTCAATGCCGCCTCCGCTTATATTTAAAGGGTGCAAGCTGCCGGTAACGGTAATCGTTTCGCTGTAAGTTCCTTTCGTGTACCCGGTTTTGGGCTGGACGGTAAAGGTCGCCGCTTCGCCAACTGAAAGGTCGGCTTTTGACAGCGTGCCAATCTCAAAATAGGTCGCTGTGGGCGGCGTCAGCGTTACCAAAGACTGGCCTGTGTTCGTGATAGTAATGGTCTGTGCAGGCGGGGCTGTATAGCCCTCGCTCAAATTGCCGAAATTACGCTCTTTCGGGGACGCAGAAATGCCGTGGCGGGGTGCGGTATAGGCGGGTATGGTTATTTGCAGCTGATCGCTCTCGTTCTCCGCGGCGTCTTTCACGATGATATAAATATCCTTTGCTCCCGCTCCCACGAGGGTAGTGAGATCAATCGTATTGTTTCCGCTGACGCAGCTCCCGCTGGTGGTCAGATCGGAGGGGGCCTCTGTGCCGCTGTCCACGATGGCGTAATAATACGTTCCGGCTTCGTCGCTGATAAACTTGACTGTGGCGTTGGCTTCACTTGTCCGGGTCGCGTCTCCCGCCGTCAGATTCGGGGCGGTAGTATCCGGGTCAGGCGGGTCAGGCGGGGTGGTTGAGCCGGTTACGGAGAGTGAAATATCCACAAAATCGCTTGCGTAGTCGGTCTGATAATCGCCATTGTACTGTTCGCTGAACACCTTGAGGGTGTAGCTGCCCGCCGCAAGGCCGGACGGTATGGTAACGCTTGCCGTGCCGTTTGCGCTGTTCTGCGCTACACGTCCATAGTAAAGGATTGTGCCGCTGTCGTCCGCAATCATAGCGGAAACATATTCGTTAGTGCCTGTCTGTGCGCCGGAATAGGTAATCTGTACGCTGCCGCCCGCCGATGCGGAAACGCTTGTCTGCCCGTTCACATCAGCCGAAAAGCTGCGGCGGTCTGTATCTTTCAGCGTCAGTTTCCATTCCCCTGTGCCAGTTCCTACTGCGGTCAAGTTATCGTCCCCCGCCGTATCCGCTTTGCCGCCTGCAGCGGCAGAGATGAAGAGGACAGAGTTCGGATCTAAGTTAAAAGCGGGGCGAGCCGCCCGGGCAAATTTCACGGTGTTGGTGTTCACACTACCGTCGTAGTCGACTATGCCCGCGTAGCCAGTGGCGGATGCGCTAGGAGAACGGAGCCACCAAAAATTATACCAAAGCGCCGTATCGTCATAATTGGCAATACGCGCGTCGTCATTTGTAAATCCGTAATTCTCGTTTTTCGCTTCCTCTACCGACAGGAAAAATACCTTGTCTTTGTTTAAAATATTTTCAGAAGCGTAAAACTTTCTTTGGTAGGTGCTGATAGCATTGGTGATAGTAATGGTAAATTCTTTATCGCTTTTCGTTGTCGCCAAGACCGCGTTCTGCTCCTGCGTGGTTAGATATCCGCTGTAAAAGTCACTGCACCATTTTTGCGCGTCGCTGCCCTGCCATGCGTTCATCATCAGGCAATCAGTGTGGTCGCCATCAGAAGGTTCTTCGCCTTTATGATGATGTGCATATGTACCGCTAATTGTAACCGAATGATAGGACTTCTGAAAAGTCACGCCGAGCCATGTTGTGTACAGCGCATCAGACAGCAGGAAAAGCCCGTCGCCCTCTGTGTTGGTCTGGTCGTCCAGCACCCGCCATTTGATGGGACCATAAGTTGTGTATTTATTTGAGATCGTCCAGTCGCCGAAATAGATATAGTCATATCCATCTGTGCTGTCCCAGCCGGAGATCCCGCCAATGCCCAGCTGTATGGCCTTGCCCGTGTCCGTTCCCGCCGCAAACGCCGCCGTCGGCAGAAGCCCCACCAGCAGGCAAACGCAGAGCAGCCCCGCGAAGATCCGTTTTTTCATATGGTGTCCTCCTTTGCTTTTGTTCTTTTGGGTTTCCCGCCGGAGCGTCTTGTTTCGTTCCCGCATACCCCCAGCAGGGAGCCGGGGAATTGGTGATAGTGGCGGCAGGAGCCGCAGTCGATGCCGGCCGGGCCGCCGTCCGCCATGTCGGCATGGGGGCAGGCGTCCTCGATGGTCAGCAGGATCGGGCGTCCTGACGGCGAGTAGATCGGTTTTTCGATCACGTTTCCGTAATCTTCCACATACGCTTGGGCGTCCTCGTCCCAGCGCAGGGGGACTTCGATCACTTCCCCCTCAAACTCATACCGCCTGGTCCGCTCCATTTCCGCTCCCTCCTTTCTCTGGATGGCAGAGGCGGTTCCGGTATGGGGGACCCCCATACCGGAAAAAGCCCTTGGGCTTTTTCCGAATGATCCTCTGTATCCCTGTACGCTCCACGGAGCATGGCCGTACTGTTTCTGTAACTTATCGTATCACAGAATGATCCGCCGCGCTATTAGCCGTTTTGGGGGGTAAAACGGCTCACGCCCGGGGCGGTCTGCCCCGGGCGTGCGGTTATTGCAGCATAAATTTTTGTAGGTCGTGGCGCTGGGGGACATCCAGCTTTCGCATGGCGTTGGACAAATGCCGCTTGACAGTGGCCAGCGAAATATGCAGGTGTTCCGCGATCTCCGGGTTGCTCCAGTCCCGCGCCGCCAGCATACACACGGCGAACTCCGTGGTGGTCAGGTTGTCCGCCACATCGTGGCCGGTATCCGGGTTGTGAACTTTGCGCCATCCCGCAGAGAACCGATAGGTGATGTCAATGATCCGTTTGAAGTCCTCCGGCCATTTCGGTTTGATCTCGGCCTCCAGCATCCCGCCCAGCAGTCCATGGTGTTCTCCGAAGCCCTCGATCAGATCATCGGGGCGGGCAAGCTCCCACGCCGCCAGAAGATGGGCCTCCGCCCGATCAGACTGTTTCATGCTCATGTAGTCCATGACCGCCACCAGATGTAAGTAAATGGCGGAGATCGGGTAGCTGGCCGCGCCCATCGCGAGGGTGGCCGCCACGATCCCCGCGCTTTGGGCGTATTCCCCTTTCAAATAGAGGTAGTGGGCCTGCACATACAGGGCAAAGGCACGAACCCCCGGCGGCAGCAAAGGCAGGAAGCGCTCGGCCTCCGGCATTTCCTCCGGCAGCGGCAAATGCAACAGCACCGTCCCCATGGACGCGCTGAAAGCCGACGCGGCCCGAAGCTGGGGGGATCGCTTCCCCGCGGCGGCAAGAGCGGCGTTCAGCTCCCCCAGCGCAAACCGCGAGTGCTGTATCTGCCCCATCGGGAGATTGGCATAGGCATAGATCATACAGGCGGACAGCCGCGCCCCCATGTCGGGGCAGGTGAGATAGGCTTCCGCCTCCTTTGCCGCCGCTTCCGGCTTACCCGTGAAATAGTGGTACTCCGCCATGGCGATATTCCGCTGGGTGCCGGCCACCATGTCCTCCACCGCGTCAAGGCACTTGCCCGGCTGGAACGGCGTGTTCAACAGGGGCATCAGATTGGTGTAGTCCAGCGGGCTGTCGGCCTGCCGCCTCTGCCTGCGGGCAATACGGGGGTCCTGGGGCTTTTCCGCCTCGGCGGGGATGGCCCAGGACTTCCCGAATTTCTGTGCGCCGGGGATGCGTCCGTCGATGCAGAGCTGCTGCACCATCCGGCCCGAGAGATTCCATTTTTCCGCGGTCTCCCGCACGGTGAGATATTCCATAACTGTGCCTCCAGAGGTAAATGTTCGGCTTCTATTATATGCGGGATGGCGCATAGTTGCAAGAGGCGTGGGAATTGCGCGGAAAAAATTTTTAGAGGGCGTGATTAGAAACGCGTTCCAAATTGGGACGCGTTTCCATGAAATAGAAAAGGCCGCTCCCCGTGATGGGAACGGCTTTCCGTACAGGATTCAGTTATCGCCTTGGGACGTCCCGCCGCTGCTCCGGGAGCTTGATGCGGAACATCCGGCAGTAGTCCTTCTGAGCCTCCAGCTCACATTCGCAGATCAGCTTGATAAAGGCGGCGTCGCTGGGGGCGCTGCTCCGCTGGGCCTGCTGGAGCGCGGTGATATAGTCGTGGCGCAGGATGGGCGGGATGGATACGATGCAGTAGCCCTTGTTCACCAGCACCAGGTTCATCAGCAGCCGGGCCGTGCGCCCATTGCCGTCCTGAAAGGGGTGGATGTCCACCAGCCTCCGGTGGGCATAGGCCGCCAGCAGGACCGGGTGCAGCGCGTCCTTCTTCTGGTTCAGTTCCTCCACCAGTTTGGTCATCTGACCTGGTACCTCCTCCACGGCGGGCGGAATATACTCCGTGCCGGTGATAAATACCTGCCCGGTGCGGTAGCGTCCGGCCCGGTCCGGGTCGATGCCGCTGTAAAACAGGGCGTGCAGGCGCAGGATGTCCTCCTCCCGGAATTGGAGGGGGCCGCCCCGCGCGGTTTGCAGCATATAGTCATAGGCTTGGGCATGGCCGGTGGCCTCGTAGCAGTCCCGGATGGGCTTGCCGCCCACGGTGATGCCATCCTCCAGCAGCACCTTTGTCTCGGAGAGGGTCAGGGAGTTCCCCTCCAGGGCGTTGGAGGAATAGGTCGTGCCGATGCGGAAGTAGCTGTCCAGCTCCTTCACCTCGTCCGGGGTCAGGGGGCGGCGCTCCCGGATCACCTTGGCATAGCCGTCAATTTTGCGCAGTAATTCTTTGTATGGCATTGGCGCCACCTGCCTTTCAGATAAAAACAGTATAGCATGTTTTGCCCCGTAAAGCAACGGGAAGCGGAAGGCGGGCGTTGTCGAAACGCGTCTCAAATTGGGACGCGTTTCCTGGACTGCCGCCCCGCCGACGGCTTGCGGCGGGGCGGAGCGGGCTTCCGGGGACGCTCCGGGACCCCCGGCGGCGCGGCCGCCCCCATAGTAGCCAAAGCCGCCTTTTGGCGGCTTTGAGGGGTGTTTTCCCCTTGATGACCGCATAAGCCGCCGGACGGCGCCCGGCCTTGACGGGGGCCGGACGGTGGCTTATATCCCCCCGCAGGGGAAAACACCCCCGCATCCCGGCCCTTTACCAGGAATCCCCTCTGAAAGGGCGGCTGCACATCCGGCAGGGTCTTAAAGGCGGCATCTTTGGGCCATGCGTATACATCATGTGACGCCGGGCGTTGGGTCTTAGGGGCTGCTGCCCCTAACCAGCGGAATTTGTGCTATCAAATTCCATGCTGGCGCGGACAGCGGCATCGACAGCATCACCGTTCTCTCTGGCTTGGCCTCCACGCTTCCTGCCCTTGGTTTTTCTTGAAATTGTATTCCAATTTGCGATGCGCCGGTTTTGTCTGTAAACTGCCTTGAAGCCCGGCCAGCTCTTTCTGCCTGCATGGGACATTCATCTTTGCCGCCAGACTGCGGCTGCTCCTCGGGCTGATTGATAGATTGATTGATATAGCTGAACTCAGTATAATTCTTTTTCATATAATTTGCGTCTGGTTTTGTGCGGTCAAGGCTGCGGTTTTTTCGCACTCTTGGCTGCGGAAAAGCCGCGGTCTGGCCTGCCGGTTTACCGCGGTCCTGTCTGCGGGCAGGTCCGCCATCTTCCGGTTCCCGGGCAGATGGGGCCGCGTTCCCGGTAGTAAACCGCTTGACATAGATCCTCGCGGGGCGGCCTTGTCCCTGCCTGACGCGCTCAATTAAGCCGTATCCCCGTTCCAGCTCAGCTGCCAATCTCCCGGCTTTGTCGTGGCCGCAGCCCAGTACCTCCTGTATTTTGGCCACGGGGTAATAGATGAATACGCGGCCTTGTTCGTCATACCATCCGTTCCGCTGGGACAGGCCCATGCGGTTCAGCATGAGGCCGTACAGCAGTTTGGCGTCGGTGGAGAGGCCCTTGTACTTCGTGTCGGTAATAAGCTGGCGAGGGATGCGGAAAAAGGAAAACTGATTGCTTTCGTCGCCGTAGTAATAATCAAATCTTGTATTGGTTTCCATGTTGTCTCCTCCTATGTCTGGATAACAAACGAGGCACTATCCGATTATCAGATAGTGCCTCGTTTGTTCCTGTGATTTGTCAATAAACAGCTTTTTTATACGGTCCTGCCTGTATTTGTCGTTTTCTGCGGGTTCCTTATCAGGCTAAATTTTATGGAAGCGGCGGTTTTTGTCAGTCATCGGTGCGGACGCCTTTTTCGATCCCCCGGATGTCATAGGGCGTGGTCTGGTACACGCAGTAGTTCAGCCAGTTGGCGTACAGCAGGTGGGCGCAGCTCCGCCAGTTCATCACCGGCTTTTTGCTGGGATCGTCGCCGGGGAAGTAGTGCTGGGGGATCTGAATATCCACCCCCGCGGTCAAATCCCGCATGTACTCTTTCCGCAAGGTCTCCCGGTCATATTCCGCGTGGCCCATCAAAAACACCTGCCGCCCCTGGGCGGTCTTCACGGCGTAGACCCCCGCCTCGTCGGAGGCGGCCAGGATCTTCAGCTCCGGGACCGCCTCGATATCCGCCCGGTCCACCGTGGTGTTCCGGGAGTGGGGGACCCAGAAGGTGTCGTCAAAGCCCCGGAAGAGGATGAAGTTGGGGTCCTCCACCGTGTGCTGAAAGACGCCGAAGAGCTTGTGGGGCAGCGTCCGCTTGGGGATGCCGTAGTGGTAGTACAGCCCCGCCTGGGCGCCCCAGCAGATGTGCAGGGTGGAGTGGACATGGGTCTTGCTCCACTCCATGATCTCACACAGCTCCGGCCAGTAGTCCACCTCCTCGAACGCCATCAGCTCCACCGGCGCGCCGGTGATGACCAGGCCGTCGAAGGCGCGGTCCTTCACCTCGTCGAAGCGCTTGTAGAAGGCCAGCATGTGGGCCTGGGAGGTGTTCTTGGACACGTGTCCGGCGGGGGCGATCAGCTCCAGCTCGATCTGCAGCGGCGTGTTGCCCAGCACCCGGGCCAGCTGGGTCTCGGTCTCCACCTTGGTGGGCATCAGGTTTAAAAGCAGGATGTGCAGAGGCCGGATGTCCTGGGTGATGGCCCGGGTCTCCGTCATGACAAAGATGTTCTCCGCCGTCAGGATGTTGGTGGCGGGAAGCTGGTTGGGGATTTTGATGGGCATCAGTCGACCGCCTCCAATGCCTGCGCGATGTCGTCGATCAGGTCCTGCCGGTTCTCCAGGCCGCAGGAGAGGCGGACCAGGTCGGGGGTGATGCCGGCGGCAGCCAGCTCGGCGTCGTTCATCTGGCGGTGGGTGGCGCTGGCGGGGTGGAGGCAGCAGGTGCGGGCGTCGGCCACGTGGGTCTCGATGGCGGCCAGCTTCAGGTGCTTCATGAAGGTCTCCGCCGCGCTCCGGCCGCCCTTGAAGCCAAAGGAGACCACGCCGCAGGTGCCGTTTGGCATGTACTTTTGAGCCAGGGCGTAGTATTTGTCGTCCTCCAGGCCGGGGTAGGTGACGAAGGAGATCTTGGGATGGCCCTTCAGATACCGGGCCACCGCCAGGCCGTTCTCACAGTGCCGGGGCATGCGGACGTGGAGGCTCTCCAGCCCCAGATTCAGCAAAAAGGCGTTCTGAGGGGACTGGATGGAGCCGAAGTCCCGCATGAGCTGGGCGGTGCACTTGGTGATGAACGCGCCGCCCAGACCGAACTTCTCGGCGTAGGTGATGCCGTGGTAGCTCTCGTCGGGGGTGGTCAGGCCGGGGAACTTGTCGGCGTGGGCCAGCCAGTCGAAGTTGCCGGAGTCCACGATGGCGCCGCCCACGGCGGCGCCGTGGCCGTCCATGTACTTGGTGGTGGAGTGGGTGACGATGTCGCAGCCCCACTCGAAGGGGCGGCAGCCCACAGGCGTCGCGAAGGTGTTGTCGACGACCAGGGGCACGCCGTGGGCGTGGGCGGCTTTGGCGAACTTCTCGATGTCCAGCACCGTCAGGGCGGGGTTGGCGATGGTCTCGCCGAACACGGCCTTGGTATTGGGCCGGAAGGCGCCCTCCAGCTCCTCGTCGGAGCAGTCGGGGTCCACGAAGGTGAAGTCGATGCCCATCTTCCGCATGGTGACGTGGAACAGGTTGTAGGTGCCGCCGTAGATGGTGGAGGAGGCCACCACATGGTCGCCGCAATTGGCGATGTTGAAGATGGCGTAGAAGTTGGCGGCCTGGCCGGAGGAAGTCAGCATGGCGGCGGTGCCGCCCTCCAGCTGGGCGATCTTGGCGGCCACATAGTCGTTGGTGGGGTTCTGGAGGCGGGTGTAGAAGTACCCGCTAGCCTCCAGGTCGAAGAGCTTGCCCATGTCCTCGCTGGTTGCGTATTTGAAGGTGGTGGACTGGTAGATGGGGATCTGGCGGGGCTCGCCGTTGCCGGGGGTGTAGCCCCCCTGGACGCATTGTGTCTCGATCCGATAGTCGCTCATATCAAAACTCCCTTTCCTTTCAGGACGAAAAACGGCTTTCGTCCCAAAGATTTGTCTTTGAGACGAAAGCCGAATATGACTTCCGCGGTACCACTCAAATTGCGCGGGCCTCACGGCCTCACGCCTCTTTTGGGGTCCAGCAACCCCTTCGCGCTGACGCGGCGTACACGGAGAGGCCCTACCGGCGGCACGCCGCCCTCGAACCCTCAGCTCAGGAGCCATAGGACCTGGAGACCCTTGCCGCCGGCTTTCACCGCCCGCCGGCTCTCTGGGGGCGCCGGCCTCCGTCCCTCTCCATCATCGCTTTCAAACGTATTATAGTGGCAGGATCTCCGTTTGTCAACCGCGGTTTTCCACGATGTGGACGTTCAAATGGTCATAGGTCATCTCCACGCCGTACTCCGCGAAAGCGGTTCGCAGATGCTCCCCCAGGTCGTAGTGGACAGGCCAGTAGTCCGCGGTCTCCGCCCAGCAGTAGACGGTGTATTCAATGGAGCTTTCGCCGTACCCGGTGAGGTAGACGGCGGGAGCCGGGTCGGCCAGCACCTTCTCCGTCAGCTCCAGCGCCCGCCTGCAGGCGGCCTTGACCGTCTCCGTGGGGGCGTCGTAGGAGGCGGTGACCACTTGCTTCACCCGGCGGCGGCCCAGGGCGGTGTAGTTGGTCACCTGGGAGTCCGCCAGGGACTTGTTGGGCAGCATCACCAGAAGACCGTCGGGAGTCACCAGCTTGGTGTGGTTCAGGGCGATCTCCTCCACCGTGCCGGAGGTGCCGGACACCTCGATGAAATCCCCGATCATAAAGGGGTGGGAGGAGAGGATCACCAGTCCGCCCGCCACGTTGGCCAGCACGTCCTCCGCCGCCAGGGTGACGCCCAGGGACGCCACGGACAGCAGGGCCACCAGGGAGGTCATGTCGATACCCAGGCTCCCCACCACGATGATGGCGGTGAGGAGGTACAGCAGCAGCTTGGCGCCGGAGAGCACGTATTTCTTCACCCGGTCGTCCAGCCTGGACCGTGTCAGCAGCCCGCGTGTCAGCTTCAGCAGCACCCGGACGACGATCAGGCAGACCACCAGCGTAATGGCCGCGGTCAGAACGTCCCCCAGGGCGATGGAGCCGACGGAGGCCGTCAGCAGCGCATTGAGGTTGGAAGGCATAGCAACGCTCCTTTCCTCCGCGGCCGACCGCGGAAATTCTGTCAAAGGGCGGCCCCGCCGCCCGCTGTGTCCATCATCTGATATTATAGGCGGGAAGGGAGGGGATGTCAAATCCCCGCCGCTATTTCCTGATTTACTACCGGGAAAATAGGAAATAACCCCCCCAAAAAAACAGCATAGCCGGTCTCTTCCTTTTGGCCCAAGGCGTTAAACATACTATGCGGGTTCACAAGTTACGGAGGGAAAGGGTGTGTGCGGGAAAACCGTCAGGGTTTTCCTGCACGATTTGAATCATCCCGCCGCAGTACCCGCAAGGGGCACGCCGTATCCGTAAAGCGGCAGAGCCGCTAACGGCTACGCAGCGGCCCATTTTGCCGTTGGCAAAAGCGGGAAAGCACCAAAAGAAAGAGACAGGCACAGCCTGTCTCTTTCTTTTGGTGCGCGAGGCGGGACTTGAACCCGCACGTCCGTAAAGGACACTAGAACCTGAATCTAGCGAGTCTGCCAATTCCACCACTCGCGCGCATGTACAATCTTTCAAGAGGAAATTGGTGCGGCTGACGGGACTTGAACCCACACGTCGAAATTGACACCAGCACCTCAAGCTGGCCTGTCTACCAGTTCCAGCACAGCCGCGAATGACTGCCCCCGGGAAAGACTGCTTGATTATTATAGCCAGAACTTCCCCCGATGTCAACCCCCAATTTTCGGCTTTTGAAAAAATTTCCCGCCTTGACAAACCCGGGGAAAACGGGTATAGTTGAGTCAATTTCATAAGAGAAACCGACGAGGCGGAGATCAAAGCAGTTGTGCACGCGCAGAGAGCCCGGGGGGCTGTGAGCCGGGCCGAACGCAGATTGCCAAATGGACCGCTGAGGGCGCGAGGAACGGCGTAAGCCCAGTATTTCGCGACGTGGGGGCATACGTCAGTTGCCGGAGATATGCAGGTATCTCGCAAAGCGCACGGGTCAAACCGTGAATCAAGGTGGCACCGCGGGCCAAAGCTCCCGTCCTTGACAGAATGTAAAGTCTGTCGGGGGCGGTTTTTTGCTGCCCGGCAGCGGAATGGAGGTCCTTTTCATGTATCCCTCTTTGGAACAGGCGCGGCGCCTCGCCGCGTCCGGCGATTACCGCCGCATCCCGGTCTGCCGGGAGCTGCTCAGCGACCGCTTCACCCCGGTGGAGGTCATGCGCACCCTGCGGGCCGCCAGCCGCCACTGCTATCTGCTGGAGAGCGCGGAGAGCGGCGGCAGGTGGGGCCGCTACTCCTTCCTGGGCTACGCGCCCATCCTGGAGCTGACCTGCACCGACGGCGCCCTGCGCATCCGCTCCGGCGGGGAGGACGCGGAGAAGACGGAGACCGTCTCCCAAACCGCCCACCCCGGCCAGGCCATCCGGGGCATCCTGGATCGGTACCGCAGCCCCAAAGTGGAGGGTATGCCGCCCTTCACCGGTGGGTTGGTGGGTTATTTCTCCTACGACTATATCAAGTACGCCGAGCCGACCCTGCGCCTCTCCTCCGGCGAGGGGGCGGAGTTCCGGGACGTGGATCTGATGCTGTTCGACAAGGTCATCGCCTTTGACCACGGGCGGCAGAAGCTGATTCTCATCGCCGGGGTGGACACGGAGCGCCTGGAGGAATCCTATACCGAGGCGGAGCGGGAGCTGGGCGAGATGGTCCGCCTGCTGAACAGCGGCGCCCGGGCGGACTTCCGCCCCCTGCGGCTGAAGGAGGAGCTTGCCCCCGCCTTTCCGAAGGAGGCGTACTGTGATATGGTGGAGCGGGCCAAGCGCTATATCCGGGAGGGCGACATCTTCCAGGTGGTGCTGTCCGACCCCCTGACGGCCCCGGGGTCGGGCAGCCTGTTCGACGCCTACCGGGTGCTGCGGACGGAGAACCCGTCGCCCTATATGTTCTACTTCTCCAGCGACGACGTGGAGATCGCCGGCGCGTCGCCGGAGACGCTGGTGAAGCTGGAGGACGGCGTCCTCCACACCTTCCCCCTGGCGGGCACCCGGCCCCGGGGCAAAAACCGGGAGGAGGACCTGCGGCTGGAGCGGGAGCTGCTGGCCGACGAGAAGGAGCGGGCGGAGCACAACATGCTGGTGGACCTGGGCCGCAACGACATCGGCCGCATCAGCGCCCTTGGCACCGTCCAGGTGGAGCAGTACATGAGCGTCGAGCGCTTCTCCCACGTCATGCACATCGGCTCCACGGTCTCCGGGCACATCCGGCCCGACTGGGACGCCGTGGACGCGGTGGACGCCATCCTGCCGGCGGGGACCCTGTCCGGCGCGCCCAAGCTGCGGGCCTGCGAGATCATCCAGGAGCTGGAGGGCCGGAAGCGGGGCATCTACGGCGGGGCCATCGGCTATCTGGACTTCACCGGGAACCTGGACACCTGCATCGCCATCCGGCTGGCCTACAAGAAAAACGGCAGGGTCTGCGTCCAGTCCGGCGCGGGCATCGTGGCCGACAGCGTGCCGGAGAAGGAGTTCCAGGAGTGTATCAATAAGGCCAAGGCCGTGGTCAGGGCCCTGGAGCTTGCACAGGAGGGATTGGAATGATCGTACTCATCGACAACTATGACAGCTTTTCCTATAACCTCTACCAGCTCGTCGGCGCCATCCGGCCGGACCTGAAGGTCGTCCGCAACGACGCCTGCACGGTGGAGGCGCTGGCGGCGATGGCCCCGGAGGCGCTGTTCCTCTCCCCCGGCCCCGGCAGGCCCGCGGACGCGGGCATCTGCGAGGAAGCCGTCCGACGGCTGGCGGGCCGGGTCCCCATCTTCGGCGTGTGCCTGGGCCACCAGGCCATCTGCGAGGCATTCGGCGGCACGGTGTCCTACGCCAGGGAGCTGATGCACGGCAAGGTCTCCCGGATCGTCCCGGAGGCGGACAGCCGCCTGTTCCGGGGCTTCCGGGGGCCATTCCCCGCCGCCCGCTACCACTCCCTCGCGGCGGTGGAGGAGACGCTGCCCGCCGTGCTCCGGGTCACCGCCCGGACGGCGGACGGCGAGATTATGGCCGTGGAGCACCGGGACTATCCGGTCTGCGGCGTCCAGTTCCACCCCGAGTCCGTCATGACCCCGGACGGGGCGGCCATTATCCGGAATTTTTTGACCAATATCTGACAGGAGGAATATACAATGATCAAGGAAGCCATTCAGAAGATCGTGGATAAGCGGGATCTGACCTACGACGAGGCATATGCCGTGATGAACGAGATCATGTCCGGCGAGACCAGCCAGACCCAGAACGCCGCGTTCCTGGCGGCGCTGTCCACCAAGAGCGCCAGGGCGGAGACCACCGACGAGATCTCCGGCTGCGCCGCCGCCATGCGGGCCCACGCCGCGCAGGTCTCCCATCCCGGCATGGAGGTTTTGGAGATCGTGGGCACCGGCGGCGACAACGCGAAGACCTTCAACATCTCCACCACCTCCGCGCTGGTCATCGCCGCCGGCGGCGTGAAGGTGGCCAAGCACGGCAACCGCTCCGCCTCCTCCAACAGCGGCGCCGCCGACTGCCTGGAGGCCCTGGGCGTCAGCCTGGACCAGGACCCGGACAAGTGCCGCGCCCTGCTGGACACGGTGGGCATCTGCTTCCTGTTCGCCCAGAAGTACCATACCTCCATGAAATATGTGGGCGCCATCCGCAGGGAGCTGGGCATCCGCACGGTGTTCAACATCCTGGGGCCCCTGACCAACCCCGCCCGGCCGGAGCTGCAGCTGATGGGCGTTTACGACGAGTATCTGGTGGAGCCGCTGGCCAGGGTGCTGACCTCCCTGGGCGTGCGGCACGGCATGGTGGTGTACGGGCGGGACAGGCTGGACGAGATCTCCGCCTGCGGCCCCACGGCGGTCTGCGAGCTGAAGGACGGCTACTACCGCTCCTACGTGATCACGCCGGAGGACTTCGGCCTGACCCGGTGCGCCAAGGCGGACCTGGTGGGCGGCACCCCGGCGGAGAACGCCGCCATCACCCGGGCCGTCCTGGCCGGCGAGCAGGGCCCCCGGCGCGCGGCGGTGGTGCTGAACGCCGGCGCGGGACTGTTCCTGGGCGGCAGGGCGGATTCTCTCCAGGACGGCGTGAAGCTGGCCGGGGAGCTGATCGACTCCGGCGCGGCGGCGCGGACGCTGGAGGAGTTCATCGCCACTTCCAACAGGTGATCTCATGGCGGCGACGATTTTAAGCGCCATCGCGGACCACGCCCGGCGGCGGGTGGCCGCGGACAAGGCGCGGGTCAGCCCGGAGGCCATGCGGGAGCTGGCGGGGCGGAGCGGAGCCAACGGCGCGGCGTTTGAGGCCGCCCTGAAAAGGCCCGGTATGCGCTTCATCTGCGAGGTGAAAAAGGCGTCCCCCTCCAGGGGGCTGATCTCGCCGGACTTCCCCTATCTGGACATCGCCCGGGACTACGAGGCCGCCGGGGCGGACTGCATCTCCTGCCTGACGGAGCCGAAGTGGTTTCTGGGGTCCGATGGGATTTTCCGGGAGATTCGGAGCGCCGTTTCCACGCCCATGCTCCGCAAGGACTTCACGGTGGACGAATACCAAATTTACCAGGCCAAGGCGCTGGGGGCCGACGCGGTGCTGCTGATCTGCGCCCTGCTGGACACGAAGACCGTCGCCCGGTATCTGGCGCTGTGCCATGACCTGGGGCTGGCCGCCCTGGTGGAGGCCCACGACCAGGCGGAGATCGCCTCCGCAGTGGCCGCCGGGGCGGACATCATCGGCGTCAACAACCGGAATCTGAAGGACTTCTCCGTGGACTTCTCCAACGCCGCCCGCCTGCGGGAGCTGATTCCGCCCGGGGTGGTGTACGTGGCGGAGAGCGGCGTCACCGGCCCCGCGGACGTGGCGGCGCTGAAACAGATCGGCGCCGACGCGGCGCTGATGGGCGAGGTGCTGATGCGGGCCCCGGACAAAAAGGCCCTGCTGGCCGCCCTGCGGGAGGCCGCCCGATGACGAAAATCAAGATCTGCGGTCTGTTCCGGGACCGCGACGTCGACTATGTCAACGAGGCGCTGCCGGACTACTGCGGTTTTATCATCGACTTTCCCAAAAGCCACCGCAGCGTGACGCCGGACCGGGTCCGGGCCCTGCGGCGGCGGCTGGCGGACGCCGTCACGCCGGTGGGCGTGTTCGTGGACCAGCCGGTGGAGGCCGTGGCCGCGCTGCTGAAGGACGGCACGATTTCCATCGCTCAGCTCCACGGCCATGAGGACGCGGACTACATCGCCGCCCTGCGGGCCCTGGCCCCCGGCCGTCCGGTCTGGAAGGCCTTCCGGGTGCGCACAGCAGAGGACAAGGCTGCTGCTGCCGCCTCGATGGCGGATATGGTCCTGCTGGACGGCGGGCAGGGGAGCGGACAGGTCTTCGACTGGTCCCTGACCGCCGGCGTGGGGCGCCCCTTTTTCCTGGCCGGCGGGCTGACGCCGGACAACATCCCCCAGGCGGTCGCCCGCCTCCGCCCCCACGGTCTGGACCTGTCCAGCGGCGTGGAGACGGAGCGGCGGAAGGACCGGGAGAAGATCCTGGCGGCGGTGGCCGCCGCGCGGGGGAGCGCGTAGCGGACGCGAAAGCCGCCTCTTGCGGATCGGGCCCCACAGGTGTATGATGGAGCGGCAAAGCTTGAGGAAGAGAGGCGGACAGACATGAAAAGACCCCTTTTGCTGGCCCACCGGGGCTTCTCGGGCGGCTATCCCGAAAACAGCCCCCTGGCCTTTCAGATGGCGGCGGAGCGGACCCGGGCGGACGGCATCGAGAGCGACGTCCACATCACAAGGGACGGGGAGCTGGTGATCTTCCACGACGACTCCGTGGAGCGCACCTCCAACGGCGCCGGACTGATTCGGGACCACACCTACGGCGAGCTGCTGGCGCTGGACATCGGCGCCTGGAAGGGCCCGGAGTTCGCGGGCCAGCACATCTGGACGCTGGGGCAGCTGCTGGACTTCTGCCGGGAGGCGAAGCTGCTTTTGAACCTGGAGCTGAAAAACGGCGAGGTGTTTTATCAGGACCTGGAACAGCGGGTGATCGACGAGGTCTGCCGGCGGCGGATGCAGGACACGGTGTTCGTCTCCTCCTTCAACCACGTCTCCATGCAGCGCTTCAAGGAGCTGTGCCCGGACATCAAGACCGGGCTGCTCTACGGCAAGCCCCTGCTGGACATGGCGTCGTACATCCGGCGCTCCAACGCCGACAGTATGCACCCCCGCTACACGCTGCTCCAGTACCAGCCGGAGCTGGTGGAGGTGTTCCACGGCCGGGGCATGAAGGTCAACACCTGGACGGTCAACACCGAGGCGGACATGCGGGACATGATCGGCCGGGGCGTGGACTGCATCATCTCCAACCACCCGGACCTGCTGTGCCGCGTGGCGGACGAGGTCCGCGGGGAATGACGTGACATGAAAAAACACACTGTGAGGATGCCCTCACAGTGTGTTTTTTGCCGTTTTGCCCGGCGGCTCAATAGAATTCCTTAATGTAATCCAGCACGTCCCGCCGGGTGCCCTGGAAGGGGCCGGGGGTCTCCATCTTCAGGGAGACCAGCGCCGTGCAGTACTGCAGCGCCTCGGCGATGCCCGCCCGCTGGCGCTCGGTGATGTAGCCGGCGAAGGTAGTGTCGCCCCGGCCGGTGCGGCCGGACAGGTTCCGGGCCTTGATGGGGCAGGTGTGGATGTCCTTGCCGTCGTAGGCCAGCACCTCGGTGTTGTGGGTGATGAGGACCTCCTTCGCGCCCCAGCTGTGCAGCAGCTTCGCGGCCTCCGCCCGGTCCGTCAGACCGGTGAGGATCTCCGCCTCGGCGGCGTCGGTCTTCAGGTAGTCGATTACCGGCAGGTACTCCTTCTTCTCCGCCCAGTCGTGGAAGGCCATGGTCTTGTCCGGCTCCACGTGGCGCAGCAGGCACTGGACGTCCACCGCCACCTTGCCGTGCTTCGCCGCCTCGGCGAACAGCGCGCCGTCAAAGTCGCCGTAGACCAGGCCGGCGAAGTGGTAGATCTTCGTCTCAATGTCCGGCAGCTCCTCGAACCGGAAGGGGTCGCACACGCCCATGGAGGTGCAGGCCCGCTTCTCCTTGTCGGCGGTGAAATACTGGTTGCGGATGGAGCAGGTGGCCTTGGATTCCCTCCAGTACACGTCGGCGCCGGAGCCGGCGAAGCGCTCCTCCACGTCGGCGTCGGCGGGGTTCAGCTTGGTGAAGAGGGCCGTGCGGTTGCCGCTTTTGGCCGCCGCGAAGCCGGAAGCCACCACGGCGCCGCCCACCTCCTTGCGCTCGTTGCCCTGATAGTCGATGTTGTGGTCCAGGGATACCGGTCCGATGACCAGCACGTCGTATTGTTTTTTCATAGCTTCCTCCTGATTGTATTGTCATGACAGGGCGCGCCTGTCACAGGGATTCGTGGTCCTGTATGTCGCGGCAGGTGCGCCGCTCCACCAAGGCGGGCAGCAGGAATTTGCGGGTGTACTCCCCGGGGCTCTCGCTGTCGATCAGGTCCAGCAGCAGCCTGACGCTGGACCGCGCCAGCCGGGGGATCGGCTGGGCGATGGTCGTCAGCCGGATGTTGGGCAGGGCGGCGTAGTCAATGTTGTCGTATCCCATCAACGACAACTCCTCCGGAATGGCGATGCCGCGCTCGTCCGCCGCCTCCATGACGCCCAGGGCCGCGGAGTCCGACGCCGCGAACACCGCCGTCTGGGGGAAGGGCTTCTGAAACAGCTCCAGGGCAAGACGGTGGCCGCTTTCAATGGTGGAGGCGCTGCCCGGATTCACCAGCGTTTCCACCTGCATCCCCAGCTCCTCCGCCCGGCGGGAGAAGCCCCGGTGCCGCAGGGTGTGGGAAAAGCTGCCGGGCCGGAGGCCCAGGTACGCGACCCTGCGGTGCCCCAGCCGGTGGAGGTACTCCGCCGCCATCCGGCCGCCCATGTAGTTGTCGACGCTGACGGCGTTGACCTGGGCGCCGGACGTTTCCGCTCCGCAGTCGCCCACCAGGACGGAGGGCAGGGCGGCGTGGGCCTGCAGCAGGTCGACGGCGCTGTTGTTGGAGCTGAGCAGCAGGATGCCATCCACCCGCTGGCTGATGAGGAAGTCGAACAGCTCGCCGATCCGGCCGTCGCCGGGGTGGCCGCTGCACAGCATGACCTGATAGCCCCGCTCCTTGGCGTACATCTCCATATACAGGGAGAACGCCGCGTGGAAGGGGTTGGAGATATCCGGCGGGATGACGCCGATGACGTTGGTCCGGCTGGAGATTAGACTGCGGGCCAGCAGATTGGCGCGGTACCCCGTCTTCTGGCACAGCCGCAGGATACGCTTCCGGGTCTCCGGGCTGATCTCCGGAGCGTCGTTCAGAGCCCGGGAGACCGTGGTGACGGAGACACCGGCCATCCTTGCGATATCCTTGATCGTGACGTGCTGCACGCGGCTTCCTCCTTATACCCCGCTGTAACGGCAATGCTGACGGTAACGTTTGCAATCAAAATGACGAAAAGGAAAAAAATATACTAAAAAAGAAAACGATTTGCGAAAACAAAGCGAAAAACGCAAAGATAAATGACGAAAAAAGCGGCGGCTCAGGCGGGAAAACCGGCGCCCGCCGCGCCGGACACGCTCCGGCACTCTCATTATAGCAAAAAGGGTTTCAAGAATAAATTGTGCGAATTGAACAATTTTTTAAGACAGAAATAATGTATAATGTGAAAAATGCAAAGTTGGGCTTGACAACTTTCTTTCATAAATGGTAAGGTTTACACATCGGGACGGTAACGTTTGCACGACGTGCCATACGTGAAGGCCCCGCGTAAAAACCAGGAAAGAGAGGGTGCTTACGTATCATGCAACCAAAAGAGCAAAACTACTCGAAGTCCCGGCGGTTACAAAATCAGATCAAAGCTGTGGTGACGAATCCGTATAACGTGATCGTGCTGGTCGCCATTATCCTGCTGACGTATCTGATCATTCTGCCGCTGCTGGACATGCTGGCCACCACCTTTGAGCTGTCCTCCCGGGATCTGCGTGCCGTTCCGGGCGGCGTGGCAGGCGAATTTACCTTCTACTACTGGCAGCGCCTGCTGGCCAGCGACCTGTCCATGAGCCTGCTGATCAGGCCGCTGCTGAACTCCCTGATGATCGGCGTGGGCGTCTCCGTGTGCGCCATCGTGCTGGGCTCCGTCCTTGCGTGGCTGATGGTCCGCTCCGACCTGCCCTTCAAGCCCTTCTTCTCCCTGGCGGTGATCATCCCCTATATGATCCCCTCCTGGGTCAAGTCTCAGGCCTGGCTCAGTATGTTCAAGACGCCCCGGGTCGGCGGCGCGTCGGGCTTTGTGGTCTCCATTCTCAGTTCCATGGGCGTGACGAATTTCGACTTCCTGGAGCCCATTGCCTACGGCCCCATCGCCATCATCATCGTGCTGTCCCTGCACTATTACGCCTATACATACCTGCTGGTGTCCGCCGCGCTGAACTCCGTCAACTCCGAGCTGGAGGAGATGGGCGAGATCCAGGGCGCCAGCAAGAGCCTGATCCTGCGGAAGATCACCCTGCCCCTGGTGCTGCCCTCCATTTTGTCGGCGGTCATCCTGACCTTCTCCAAGGCCATCGGCACCTTCGGCACCATCAACTATCTGGGCTCTCCCGTCAGCTTCCGGACGCTGTCCAGCGAGCTGTATTCCAACAGTAAGTCCCAGAACACGCAGACGGCCTTCGCCATGGCCATCCTGATGATCTGCATCGCCTGTATCTCCGTGTTCATCAACCAGAAGCTCATCGGCAGCCGCAAGTCCTACGCCACCATCGGCGGCAAGGGCGGGCGCTCGACGCCCATCGGCCTGGCGGGGTGGAAGCCCATCGTCACCATCCTGCTGTTCATCTTCTTCATCGTCGGCATCATCATGCCGGTCATCATCCTGATCATTGAGAGCTGCATGCTGAAGGAGGGCACCTACTCCCTGGCGAACTTCACGCTGTACTACTGGATCGGCGAGGGGAACCCCAACATCATGGAGGGCGTGCCCGGCATCTTCAAGAACCCCAACTTCCTGCACTCCCTGTGGAACTCTATCAAGCTGACCTTTGTCAACGGCATCTTCGGCACGATCTTCGGCCAGATTCTGGGCTATATCTGCGCGAAGGGCCGCGGCAAGCTCCACGGCAAGATCGTGGAACAGCTGGTGTTCATCCCCTACCTGATCCCCTCCGTGGCTTTCGGCGGCATCTACCTCAGCATGTTCTCCACGGAGCAGAAGCTCTTCGGCGTGACCCTGGTCCCGGCGCTGTACGGCACCTTCGCCCTGCTGACGCTGACCTCCGTGGTCAAGCATCTGCCCT
>OIYT01001028.1_pt1 | contig 21689 bp, 15 predicted proteins | sample 1588201 | NCBI WGS metagenome assembly OIYT01 (sample SAMN03283260) | human gut metagenome | biome: human-associated habitat; material: feces | host: Homo sapiens | place: USA | collected 2013
GGTAAGGATCGTTCCGTCGTGGAGTTCCATTGCAGCCGCCGGAGCTCCGGTCTCTTCTTCCTTTGCAAGAGCGGCTGCAACAACACGCCTGTCATCAACTGTAACACCTGCCTGCTTCATGAAAAGCTCCTGCTTCATGGTTTCTTCTTCGGAAATAAGACCTTTCTTAAAATCGCACTTTGATATATAGTAACGGCGGATTATTTCAGCCTTTGCTGCTGCGCACACTGCTTCATCGTCAATAATGCAGTTTCCAGCCATATTTACGCCCATATCCGTAGGAGATTTATAAGGTGATTCGCCCAATATCTTCTCAAACATAGCGTTAAGCACAGGGAAGATCTCTACATCACGGTTATAATTGACTGTGGTCTTTCCATAAGCTTCAAGATGGAACGGATCAATCATATTAACATCATTGAGATCAGAAGTTGCCGATTCATAGGCAATATTAACGGGATGACGCAGAGGAAGGTTCCATATCGGGAACGTTTCAAACTTAGCATATCCTGCATCCACTCCCCTTTTGTGCTCATGATAAAGCTGTGACAAACAAGTAGCCATTTTTCCGCTTCCGGGACCAGGGGCTGTTATAACAACAAGTCTGCGTGAGGTCTCGATATAGTCGTTTCTTCCATAACCTTCGTCACTGATAATAAGCTTTAAATTGGAAGGATAGCCTTTTATATGATAATGATGATAAACCTTGATACCCAGAGATTCAAGACGGCTCTGGAATGCTGCTGCCTGCGGCTGATCCTCATACTGCGTAAGTACCACGCTGCTTACGTAAAGACCGATCTTCGTAAATACGTTATAAAGACGGATAACGTCAACATCATATGTGATGCCAAGATCGCTCCTGACCTTGTTTTTCTCAATAGCACCGGCATTGATGACAATTACTATCTCAGCTTCATCCTTGAGCTGGAGAAGCATCTGTAGTTTACTGTCCGGCTTAAATCCCGGAAGAACTCTCGAAGCATGGAAGTCGTCAAAAAGCTTTCCGCCGAATTCAAGGTAAAGCTTGTCCCCGAACTGTGCAATACGCTGTCTGATATGCTCTGACTGCATTTTCAGATATTTTTCATTATCAAAACCTATTTTCATATAATAAGACCTCCTGAAATTCATATTTTTATTATATACTAAATCGACAGAAAATGCAAGTGTTTTTGATTCCTTTCATCGGATAAGAGAATATATTGTATTAATTAACATTTATTTTACCGGCATAAAACATTGCAATTATCGGTAAAAAGTGATATAATAAGTTCATTATGATATGAAAGGAAATTAAGAATGAGAAAAAAATTAATGGCAGTTCTTACAGTGACCGCAATTACGGCATCACTTTCAGGCTGTTCAGGGAAAAAATCGTCATCATCCCCAAAGGATTCTTCGGTTTCCGTTACAGAAAAATCATCGGATGAAGAGACATCGGAAGATAAGGAAGTAACTACTACAGCAGCCAAAACAGATGCTCCCACAGAATCGACAACAGAACATATCAGTCCAAGAGAAACAGTCACGGCTTCCTGCGGTTCACAGGTAACTCTGAACAAAACTATCAGTTACACCGAGGGAAGCAATACCATCAAAATTCCTCTTGCAGATCTTATACAGGACGGCGACAAAGCAGTATCGTTCACCTTTACAATATACTCTGCCGACGGCAGCAATATCGGTGAATTCAAAGGCGGATGCGGTATATCCGTTACAGGTGACTGCCCTGCGGCAACCGATGAGGGCTGGTATCAGTCGGAGAATATAACATCTCCTACGCAAGGTACATACGGGGAAATAAAATGGGATGTTCCCGCCCAGATACAGGATTATATCTCTGCCGGCGGAGAACTTCTTTTCGGCTACTGGTGGGGAAATTCATCCAGTATCCGCATTGAAAGCGTTGTATGTTCCTACACCAGAACAGCAGACATCCCTGTTGACGGAACAGTGACCGAAAACATCGGCAAAAGCGTTTCCTTTGATGCCGCTGACAACACTGTAAAAATTCCCACAGCAGGATTCCTTCCGGAAAACGCTGTTCCGGAAGCTGTCGTATATAACATCAGTTCCTCCGGAGCTCTCGGAAAATTCACCGGAGCTTTCGGCTACAATTCATCGGCAGGATCGTATCAATCGCCGGACACGGCAGTTTTCACCGAAAGCTCATCCTTATCGCTGACATGGTTCGTTCCGGCTCAGGCAAAAGCTTATGCTGCAAAGGACGGGGAACTCGTTCTTGGCTACTGGTGGAGCGAACAGCCGTCTGTAACTCTCGATTCCGTTACCGTAAAATACAGTCTTGGCAGTGGAAATTCCGTTCCGGTTAAGCCCGACAATACTCCTGATCCGGAAGTTCCTGCGGAAAACGGCGATTTCAGAACCGCTTCCGAGATCGTAAAGACCATGAATGTCGGCTGGTGTCTCGGAAACACTCTTGACAGCTATGATACCGGAAAATCAGGTCTCTCAACTGAAACAGGCTGGGGAAATCTGAAAACAACAAAGGAAATGATTAAATCCGTCAAGGATTCAGGCTTCAACTCGATACGCATTCCCGTAACGTGGGGAGAGCACATGAACGGCGATACTATCGACGCCGACTGGCTTGCCCGTGTAAAAGAAGTCGTGGATTACGCCTACAATGAGGATATGTTCGTTATCCTGAATATGCATCATGACGACTACATCTGGTTCGAGCCGCTGGATTCGGAATATGCCGCCGACAGCGCAAAGCTGAAAGCCATATGGAGTCAGATCTCATCATATTTCATAGACTACGGCGACAGGCTTATCTTTGAGGGCATGAACGAGCCGAGAACCGTCGGAAGTGCAAATGAATGGATGGGCGGAACGCCCGAAGAAAGAGCTGTCATTGCTAAATACGAACAGGACTTTGTAGATACTGTCCGCAAAACCGGCGGAAACAATTCGTACCGCTCACTTATAATAACTTCCTATGCTGCTTCTGCCGAAACGGCTGCGATCAACGATGTTGTAATCCCTGCCAATGCAGGAAATGTCATTGTGTCAATTCATTACTATGCGCCATGGCAGTTTTCTGACGGTTCGTCTACAGATTTCAGCGACAGCGGAAAAGCCGAACTTGACACTAAATTCGCAGAACTGAAACAGAAATTCACCGACAAGGGAACTCCCGTTATCATCGGAGAATTCGGCTGCGTAAATGCCGCTCCTGAATCAGTCCGTCAGGAATACTACAGATATTACATCAGTGCCGCCAAGAAGCAGGGAATCAAGTGCTTTATCTGGGATAACAACGTGTCCTCCGGTGAACAGAGCTTTGGCATATTCAACCGTGGAGCTCTCAAATGGAACGACGCAATACTTTCCGCCGTCATGGAAGGTGCAAAATAAAACACAAAAAAACAAACGCCGGACATTCACGCCCGGCGTTTGTGTTATACCTCAAGCTGATTAATCAATTCGCTCTGCATAAGACTTGAAAAAGATACATACCAATGACCGTTCTTCTCAACAAATGCACTGGAATTTCCGACAAACGGCTCGCCGTTATCAGCATTTACATAATTCATGTAATTAACAATTTTTCCGCTCGTATAGCTTGTTCCCAGTTCGTCGTTAAAGGCAGAGAGTTCATCTTCCGCTATTTCTTCGAGAATTTCTTCGTTGATATCTGCTGTCCAGCGGTCGTTTTCCGAATCGCTGAATTCCGCCATTATTTCTTCAATCATAGACATTGAATCGTCTATTGCCTTAATCAACGCATCTTTGCTGAAAACCTCATCAGCAGACTTTCCTTCAAGCTGATCTGCCATAAGTTTCTTGTAGCACTCTATCTCCTCCGGATTAAACATCTTATAGACCTTTTCCGGATCGTGATCCAGATATGCCTGATAGAAGTCCACAGCTATCGACAGACTGTCGGTATAACCGCTGTCATAAGTTCCTGCCTGATTTCCAGCCGCTGCAGCTTCTTTTGAGGACTGAACAGACGTAGTGGTTGTGGTCACATTCTTTTCCGTGACCGGAGCAGTGGTTATCTCCGGAGCATCAGTCATGGTATCAGTTGTCTGGATGTCTGAAGTGGCTGCGGCATCCGTCTCAGTTTGTGAGCTTTTGGAACTGCTTTTCGATTTTTCACTGCTGCATGAAACTGTTCCGGCGCACGCCATAAGTACTGATAAAAATACTGCCGTATATCTTTTTTTCATATCGTCAATAATCCTTTTTCTTTCCGCATTCTCTGCAAGTTTTTCCAAGCTTTTTGAAATCTCCGCCGCAGAAAGAGCACTTGCCCATTGCCTTCCAGCCATTTACGACTTTCTCCTGATATGCAGGGAAACGGCTGAGATTTTCCATAAGATGATTCCATGAAATATTCATAAGGTTGGGACAATCGGAAAATACCGAATCTATCTTTACAACAGATGGCGGAATTTTAATGCTTTCAAGATTTGTACATCCGCTGAAATCGCCAAGGAACGTAACCTTTGACGGTATATCGACAGAGCGCAGAGAACTGCATCCCTTAAAGCCGTCAACGTATGTAACGGCAAACGGAATGGCTATTTTTTTCAGCGAAACGCAGTTCTGGAACGCAAACTGACCTATAGTTTTGATAGTTTTCGGCAGTTCGATATCCGTAAGATCTGTGCATCCGGCAAACGTTCTCTCGTTAATTGAAGATACGCCGTCCGGAACGATCACCGTTTTAAGCTTTTCACAGCCTGAAAATGCGTATTTTCCGATCTGCTTGACAGTATTCGGCAGCCAGACAGATTCCAGATTCTTGCAGCCGTTGAAAGCAAATGCTCCTATTTCAGAAATTTTGTTGGACATTTCAATGCTTTCCAGACTTTCACACTCCGCAAAAACGCAGTCGTTTATCACGCTGATATTATTGGGCAGAAACATGGATTTCAATTTTGTACATCCTCTGAAAGCCCATGGGCCAATTTTTGCAAGGCTTTCCGGAATTTCTATTGTTTCAAGAGAAGAACAATTTCTGAAAGCATAACCTCCGATTTCAACAAGACCATCAGGAAGAATCACTTTTTTAAGCGTCTTACAGTCCTCAAAAGCATTTTCGCCGATCCTGCGGACGCTTCTTGGGATCTCAATTTCATCAGAAGTTCCCGAATACTTTATAAACACACCGTTTTCGATCTCAATACTGGGTCTGAGAACGGATTTCTTTCTTTTTTCGGTTTCTGCCCTAACTTCGGAAACTTCGGATTTTTTCTCCTCTGTCTTGGAATTTTCCCTGACAGCTTCTGGAACTTTGGCTTTTTCCTCCTCCGTCTTGGGAGTTTCCCTGACAGCTTCTGGAACTTTGGCTTTTTTCTCCTCCGTCTTGGGAGTTTCCCTGACAGCTTCTGGGACTTCGGCTTTTTTCTCTTCCTTTTCGGAAACTTCCTGTTCTCCGCCGAGCTCGGAAACTGCACTTTCTTTCTCTTCTGTTTCAGGGATTTCCTGTTCAGCTGCCGTTTCCGGATTTTCATTCTTATCCTCAGTTGAAATCTCAGCATTTACCGATTCTTCAACGATCTCTTCCAGTAAAGCTTCTTTAGCTGTTTCATCATCAACCTCGGTATTTACAACAGTTTTTGACTTTCCGGCACGCACCGGGCTTACTACAACTCTTTTATGGCTCACATTATTTTTTCTTGCAAGCTTTATCGATTTTTCGACAATAAAAGGCTCGCCGCATCCGGGACAAATCCACGCATCTTTCTGGATATCCACCTGCACCGGCTCGCCGCAGTAATAACATTTTGAACTAACTATTCCCATAGTTGCCTCCCGATATTTTCATTTTCAATGGCACAAACCATGTTAATTATATTATACCCTTTTATCCGCTTCCAGTCAATAGAAATGAATAAATAAAGATTAAATAAAAGATTTTTTGTTATTATGCACAAAAAGGCGGCTGTTTTTTATACAGCCGCACAATTCAAAGATTATTTTTATTATCAGATTTTCGTTATATCAACAAGTTCCACATCGTTAATGGTACGTCCCGATTCAAGCACCTTCACAAGGGATTTAGCCGTATCTATAGCCGTCAGGCTGCATATCGAACGCTCAATAGACTTACGGCGCATTTTAACACTGTCACGCTCCGGCAGACGTCCCTTAGCTGATGTAGAGATAACGTAATGTATCTTTCCGCTGTCAAGAAGCGTTTCCACATTCGGCTCTCCGTCGGATATCTTGCGCACCAGATTTGCAGCGATCATATTTCTGTGCAGAACACTCTGCGTACCGGACGTTGCATAGATATCAAATCCCATTCGCTCAAATTTATCAGCAATAGGAAGCACCTCCCGCTTGTCGGAATCACGCACGGAAATAAGCACTCCGCCCTCACGTTTGAGATCAAATCCGGCAGCCGTCAGACCTTTGAGCAGGGCATCTTCAAGATTTCTTCCGATACCGAGACATTCGCCGGTAGATTTCATTTCAGGACCGAGCATGGTATCAACATCCGTCAGCTTTTCAAAGGAGAACACCGGAACTTTAACTGCGACATAGTCTCCGGCAGGATAAAGTCCGCTTTCATAACCCATGTCACGAAGCTTTGCGCCAAACATGATCTTTGTTGCGATATCGACCATAGGTATACCCGTAACCTTACTTATATATGGTACTGTTCTTGACGATCTGGGATTTACCTCGATAACATATACTTCATGGTTATAGACAACATACTGGATATTCACAAGACCGATAACATGGAGTTCCTTTGCAAGCTTTCTTGTATACTCTACAATAATTTTCTTGATTCGCTCCGAAAGATGCTGTGAGGGATAGATCGAGATAGAGTCGCCGGAATGAACGCCTGCCCGCTCGATATGTTCCATAATACCTGGAATAAGGAAATCCTCGCCATCACAGATAGCATCGACTTCAACCTCAGTTCCCATCATGTACTTGTCGATAAGCACGGGATTTTCTATCATGTGGCTGGTGATGATTCCCATATACTCAACCACGTCATCTTTAGAATGAGCGATTATCATATTCTGACCGCCAAGCACGTATGACGGACGGAGAAGCACGGGATATCCGAGATCTTCTGCTGCTGCGACCGCTTCTTCAGTCGTCATGACTGTATGCCCCTGCGGACGTGGAATTCCGCATTTTTCAAGAATTTCATCAAATCGTTCTCTGTCCTCGGCAGCGTCTATCATATCGGCGGAAGTTCCCAGAATACGCACTCCCATATCGGACAGATAACGTGTCAGCTTGATAGCCGTCTGACCGCCGAACTGAACTACAACTCCATATGGGTTTTCTGTTTTGATAATAGCTTCAACGTCCTCTCTGGTCAGAGGGTCGAAGTACAGACGGTCTCCGGTATCAAAGTCGGTTGATACCGTTTCCGGATTGTTGTTGCAGATTACAGCCTCATATCCCAGTTCTTTAAGTGTCCACACACAGTGAACAGAACAGTAGTCAAATTCAATTCCCTGACCTATTCTTATCGGGCCCGAACCGAAAACTATAACTTTTTCCTTGCCGGTATTCTTTCTCTCAATAAACTGTTCAGCCTCGTTTTCATCGTCAAATGTAGAGTAGAAATACGGCGTTTCAGCCTTGAATTCTCCGGCGCAGGTATCTACCATTTTGAACACAGCGGTCTTGTGGGCAGGACATTTCTGACCGGACATCCTCTCGATAGTGCTGTCAAGATATCCGTACTGTTTTGCGGTATTATATTTTTCAACGGTCAGTTCACCGTCGGCAAGCCATTTTTCAAGCTCGGCAAGATTGAGGAGCTTATACAAAAACCAGTTGTCTATCATGGTTATCTCATGTATCTCCTCCGGAGTAACACCTCTCTTGAGTGCCTCGAACACAACAAACGATCTCTCGTCGTCAACAACATGGAGCTTGCTGCGTATCTCTTCATCAGAAAGTTTTTTCAGCTTTTTCAGATTCATTGAATCCATGCCGAGTTCAATGGAACGGACTGCTTTCATCATAGCCTGTTCAAAACTCGTGCCGATAGCCATGACCTCTCCCGTTGCTTTCATCTGCGTACCGAGAGTTCTCTTTGCATAGACAAATTTATCGAAAGCCCATTTCGGGAATTTTATTACAACATAGTCAAGGGCAGGCTCAAAGCAGGCGTAAGTCTTGCCCGTCACCTGATTGATTATCTCATCAAGCGTATATCCGACGGCGATCTTTGCGGCAGTCTTGGCTATTGGATATCCGGTTGCCTTTGAAGCCAGCGCAGATGATCTTGAAACTCGTGGATTTACCTCGATAACGGCATATTCAAAGCTTGTGGGATGCAGAGCAAACTGACAGTTGCATCCGCCCTCAACTTTAAGTTCCTTGATTATATTTATAGCTGCCGTTCTGAGCATCTGATACTCCCGGTCGGAAAGAGTAACCGCCGGAGCTATAACAATGCTGTCTCCGGTATGAACACCGACAGGATCAAAATTCTCCATTGAGCATACGGTTATAACGTTGCCCTTGGCATCACGGATAACTTCAAACTCTATCTCTTTCCAGCCGCTTATACACTTTTCAATAAGCACCTGAGTAATCGGTGAAAGACGAAGTCCGTTAGTGGAAATGTCTCTGAGTTCGGCTTCATCCTGAGCTATTCCGCCTCCTGTTCCGCCCAGTGTGAATGCCGGACGAACTATTACGGGATATCCTATTACCTGTGCAAAATCAACGGCATCATCGACGGTTTCAACCACTTTGGAGGGAATGCACGGTTCTCCTATCTTCTCCATAGTATCTTTGAAAGCCTGTCTGTCCTCTGCTTTGTGTATCGTTTCCGGATCTGCTCCGAGCAGCTTCACATTATGGGAATCAAGAAAGCCTTCGGCTGCAAGCTGCATTGAAAGTGTAAGTCCCGTCTGTCCGCCAAGCGTGGACAGCAGACTGTCCGGCTTTTCGATTTCAATAATTCTTTTCACAACGTCAAGCGTCAGAGGTTCGATGTAGACCTTGTCAGCCATTGCCTTGTCAGTCATGATCGTTGCAGGATTTGAATTCACCAGAACAACTTCAAGTCCCTCCTGTTTAAGAGCACGGCACGCCTGTGTTCCGGCATAGTCGAACTCCGCCGCCTGACCGATAACTATAGGGCCTGAGCCTATAACGAGCACTTTTTTCAGATCTTTTCTGAGCGGCATATCAATCACCTTTCCTTTCCATAGTCTTTACAAACTCATCGAACAGATAAGACGTATCAAGAGGGCCTCCGTGAGCCTCCGGATGAAACTGCACCGTAAACGCATTGGCACAGGTGTATCTTATACCCTCGCAGGTCTTGTCGTTGGCATTGATATGCGATACATAGCCCTTATCGGCTGATATACTTTCCCCCACCACGGCATATCCGTGATTCTGGCTGGTGACATAGGTCAGTCCGCTGTCAAGGTCAATAACAGGCTGATTTGCACCACGATGACCGTATTTCAGCTTTTCGGTGCGTCCGCCGTTTGCAAGAGCCATGAGCTGATGACCAAGGCAGATGCCGAATATCGGTATTCCGAGCTTCTGTATTTCTCTGATGTTTTCAATTATTTGTGTGTTCTCCGCCGGATCTCCCGGGCCGTTTGAGAACATTATTCCGTCCGGTGCAAGAACACGTATCTCGTCGGCTGTCGTTTCTGCCGGAACTACTGTCACACGGCATCCTCTTTTCACGAGTTCCTGACGGATATTGCGCTTATATCCAAAATCGAAAAGCACAACATTGAATCTGCCGTCCTCACCGTATATTTTTTTATCGGTACAGGTAACGGATTCAACTGCTTTTTTCACCTCGAATTCACGTATCTTTGCAAGAAGCGAATCTTTTTCGGCGTAAACATCTCCCGTAGTGATAACGCCGTTCATAACGCCTGCATCACGTATCATACGTGTAAGGCAGCGTGTATCAATACCATGGATGCCGACTATTCCGTTAGAAACAAGAAAATCGTTTACATTCCCCTCGCAGCGGAAGTTAGACGGCGCATTGCACCATTCCCTGACAATATATCCCGTAAGATAGGGCTTGTCCGATTCTCCGTCCTGACTGTTGACACCGTAATTTCCAATAAGCGGGAAGGTCTGTGTCACTATCTGACCGTAGTAGCTGGGGTCTGTGAGAGTCTCCTGATAGCCCGTAAGCGCAGTGGTGAATACGACCTCGCCTATCACCGTCCCTTTAGCCCCGAAGCTTCTTCCCTCAAAAATTTTTCCGTTTGCAAGCATAAGATAAGCTTTTTCGGATTGATTGAATAAAGACATCTTTATCGTCCTTTCACGGGGTAAGCCCCCCGCCGGCAATTTTTTGAAACCATACTGCATGACTGCGCCATTGAAGCCGTGCAGGATATCTGAGTGCAGGTTATAAATTATTTCAGATTGATATACTGTGTGATATCATCTCTCATGCGGATAGCCTCACGGCGTGCAGCAATTGCAAAATCACGTTCGTCGCAGCCTTCTTTCTTATATGCGCACATAACTGCACGGCTGGAATTTACTATAGCTCCGAGACCGTTTTCGTCGAATCCGCCTTTAAGACCCTCTGCTCCGCCGCCCTGAGCTCCGTAGCCGGGAACAAGGAACATTGTATGCGGCAGACGTTTTCTGAGTTCCGCAAGCTGTTCCGGATATGTAGCTCCGACAACTGCTCCCACTGAGGAATATCCGTATTTTCCTATGGTATCCGAGCCCCACTGTTCGCACATATCGCCCATTTTAGCGTAGACCGGCGTACCGTCCTCAAGTTTAAGATCCTGTAATTCTCCGCTGGAAGGATTTGATGTCTTTACGAGGACAAAAATCCCCTTGTCACGTTCACGGCAGCATTTCAGAAGAGGCTCTATGCCGTCAGTTCCGAGATAGCCGTTTACCGTAAGGGCATCAGCTCCGAAAGGCTCTACCTCCGTATCGCAGATAGTCACTGCTCCGATGTGAGCACTGGCATATGCCTCCATAGTTGCACCGATGTCGTTTCTCTTTCCGTCCGTGATAACGAACATTCCATTAAGTTTTGCATATCGGATAGTCTTTTCAAGGGTTCTTATGCCGTAATGACCGAACATTTCGTAATATGCAGCCTGCGGTTTTATGGCAGGAACAATGTCATGTATCTGGTCAATAATTGCCTGATTGAAATCAAAAATTGCCTTTGAAACGGCTTTCATCGTCCAGCCGTCGCTGTCCTGATAACGCCTGAGAATATATTCCGGAACATACTCCGGTCTGGGGTCAAGACCTACAACCGTAGGATTTTTCATCTCAATGATTTTTTCAATAAGTCGGTCAAATGACATAGCTTTACCTTACCTTTCGTCGTATCTTATGATTCCTTTTGATATAGTAACAAGGGGCTTGCCTGTAAGGGTCATCCCCTTGAAAACCGTATTATGTGATTTTGAATGGAGCTTTTCCGGATCAACTGTCCATTTTCTGCCGATATCCGCTATCATCAGATCAGCCGTTTTTCCAACTTCAACGGCAGGTATTTCAAGGCCAAGGATCTTCCTCGGATTAACGCACATAAGCTCCGCTATCCTGTTAAGGCTGACTTCACCCGTGTGATACAGTGCGGTAAGTGCGGCGGCAAATGAAGTTTCAAGTCCCACCACTCCGTTGGGAGCTTTTTCAAACACTGCCTTTTCTTCTGCCGTATGCGGAGCATGATCGGTAATGATGCAGTCTATCGTGCCGTCCTTTATTCCGTCGATTATTGCTCTTACATCCTTGTCCGTCCTGAGCGGAGGATTCATTCTGTAGTCGGCATCACGCTTTTCAAGAAGCCTGTCTGTCAGCATGAAATAATGAGGTGCAGTCTCGCAGGTAACTTTTATTCCCCTTGATTTGGCAAATCTGATTACAGCCGTACTGCCCTCCGTGGAGACATGGCATATATGTATCCTTGCATTCACGGAAGAGGCAAGAATTATCTCCCGTGCTGTAATATAATCCTCCGATGCCCTGTCCATTCCCTTTACGCCGAGCTTTGCGGAAATTTCACCTTTATTCATGATACCGCCGTTTATAATGGCGAGATCTTCACAGTGAGAGGCAACAAGAAGTCCGTTTTCGTTTGAAAGTTCAAGTGCTCTGCGCATCATTTCAGCGTTTTCCACGGGACGGCCGTCATCGGAAATGCAGATGCATCCTGCTTTTTTAAGAGCTTCATAGTCGTTCAGACCATTGCCTTTCATGGCTCCGGTAATGCATCCCACCGGATAGACATCCACGCCCGTCCCCTGAGCCTTTTCGATTATGTATCTCACGGTTTCGGGATTATCGCAGGGCGGATTGGTATTGGGCATGGCAAGAACTCCCGTAACGCCGCCTGCCAGTGCAGCAGAACACCCGGTAAGGATATCCTCCTTATGTGTGAATCCCGGGTCACGGAAGTGTACGTGCATATCGAAAAGTGACGGCATAAGCACAAGACCCGTTCCGTCAATGACGGTATTGGCATTGACGGCAGTGATATTTCCCACTCCGGCAATAATTCCGTCACTGATAAAAACGTCTGTTACGGTATCTTTCACGGCATCGACCGCACGGATATTTTTTATAAGAATAGTTCCGGACATAAATTCATCCTCCGACAAAAAATAAAAGCCCGTCCGAATCCTTTCAGACGAGCATACTGTAGTCTCTTTTCCGGCAGTACCGCACAAAACAGTGTTATTCTGCCGTAAGTATACATATTCGCCCTGCCGGCTGATGTCAGCCGTAAAGGACATACATATTATAGCACATTTTTTTCTCTTTGTCCAGTCTTTTTATATTTTTTGATAATTTAATCAATATGTTTTCTGCTGTGCTTCCTTTTCAGCTTCAGCAGTGCGAGAGCTATGGCTGCATTCCCAATGCTTTTGGCTATTGCTTTTGTGTCGTGCTTTGTCGTGATATCCGGAGCTTTTTCTGACCTGTCAATACTTCCTGTTCCGGCTGTTTTAATTGTTCCTGCACCAAATGAAAATTTATACGATTTTTTTTCAAATTCCATATATCATTCCTCCGGTATCGGTCTTGCGATAAGGAACTTTATCTTCTTTCCCTCGTCGCTGAACATCTTTTCATGTTCCGTCACAAAATTCTCATATGGACTTTCACTGTGAAGGTCATATGTTTTGTAGATTATCTCATATCCGGCTTCGGCAAAATACTCAAAAGATTCCTCGAACAGATCATCGTCGTCGGTTTTGAACCAGAGTTCCCCGTGCAGGAATTTCCTGTAGTTGATAAGCTGTCTTGTATGGGTAAGACGGCGCTTTTTATGCTTCTTTTTAGGCCATGGATTGCAGAAATTAATGTATATTCTGTCTGCCCTGTCACGGCTGTCCCATGCGAGATCAAGGCGTTCGATGTTCTGAATAGCTATCTTCACGTTGTCAACGTAACGGTTTCTTTCACTGTAAGCCTGTTCGAGCTTTCTTTTGGCAAGTACAAGCATCTCGTTTTTTATATCCAGTGCGATGAAGTTCACCTCCGGATGCGCCGGAGCAGCCTGAGAGATAAATCCTCCCTTTCCGCATCCGAGTTCAAGATACAACGGTTTATCCGGTTCGGCGAAAAGTTCACGCCAGTGACCGATATGTTCCTGAGATTCGTGTATATAAAACGGGCAGGCTTCGAGTTCCGGCTTTGCCCACGGTTTGTGTCTGATACGCATATCTTTCTCCTTATGAATCTGATTTTTTATGCTTTTTTTATTATAACATATTTTTAAAAAAATTCCAATAGTTTTTGAAAATTTTCTTGCCTTTAATTATCAGATACGTTATAATTAGCATATAAGTATTTTAATACTGTAATTCAAGGAGGTCTTGCAGCCATGAAAAACAAGTGGAAAATCTCCGCAGACAAAATGACAGCTCTTAAAGAGCACTTTCTCTCCGTAAGAAAAACCAAACCGGTCTCCGTTCATAAAACACTGGTATATCGTGCCCTTTCCCTGCTCCTGAGCCATTATCCTGATGCCGGAAACTTCTACGTGCCTCTTACCGATATCATCATTTCAAACGTGTGCAGACCTGACAGCACCGGCGACTACGAAAAGGGAAAAGGCCGCCACTACTACTGTGCGGCAAATTCCCTTTGTATAAAAAAACATCCCTCCGGAGGCTACTACAAAAACGGCATAGGCAAATACGCCAAAAGTGCCCGTTCCATGTTCGAAGAGGACTACACTATGGCACTGACTATGTACAAGGCAGGATTCAAAGAAAACGCCGCAGAATATCTTGCCCGTGCCATCCATATGCTGTCGGATATCTGCTGTCTGCCACATGCAACCGGTATGACCTACTTCTCACGGAAAGCTGCTGTTCATAAATCCTACGAGGCTATGGCAAGGGCTATGTATCCCGATTCTGTTCCGGAACACACAATGTCAAAAGATAAACTGCATATTTTCGACTCGGATAAAGGCTTCGGCGATGCTCTCAACAGCCTTGCGGAAGAACAGACAGACGAATTCGCCGGACTTCTCTCCGATCCCGTCCGATCTGTTACAGCCAGACTCGGCAGAACGGAAGATGCCGTGGCTGCACTGATGTTCCGGTTTATGAACGATGTTTCCTATTCCTCCGGACATCCACGCTATATCGCAGAAAATTCACGCATTACCGGAACGGATATCACCGTCAGGGTAAAAGAAAACGGACTTGAACTCATTGAAAACGGATCTCCGGTATGCGTTAAAACAGGCAGAAAAATAAGCTGCGGTCTTTTCAGGGCAGCTCACAGATATGACGGAAAATATACTTTCTCTCCTGTTTCCGATTACAGGGGCAGAGTTATGCTGCCGGATAATCACAGACTGCGCTCCTTTGACCCACACAAAGAAAAGCAATTTTATTCGATCGAAAATAAATAAAGCACTGATTAAAGGCAATACCACACAAAAATTGTGCGGTGTTGCCTGAATTCCTGCGTTCCCTGAATTATTACACGCCGCTTTCTCCATAGTTGGACAGCACACGGGCTGAGGGATCGTTTACGTTGCAGCCCTCCCACTCCTTGTTGGGCATCCAGAAATCCACGACCATTTCACTCTGACCGGGATAAAATTTCTCGAATATATCACGGTACAGCAGCGATTCCTTTGTAAACGGACGGGCATGGGCATACCTCTTTATTCCCTCGCAGTATTCTTCCTGCGTATAACGGCTTTCCGCATATTCTTTGAGATAATCTACCATGGAATGACCTACGGCATCCGAGAAAGCAGCCTTTTCACGGTAAAGTATATCGTGCGGCAGATAATCTCCCTCAAACGCATGACGGAGCAGATATTTTCCCTTATTATACCTGTTCAGCTTCATTTCCGGATCTACAGCCATAACGTACTTTACAAAATCAATATCCCCGAAAGGCACACGTGCTTCAAGTGAATTTGAAGATATACAGCGGTCTGCACGAAGAACATCGTACATATGGAGTTCCCTTACACGCTTTACCGACTCTTTCTGGAACTCCTCTGCCGACGGTGCAAAATCAGTATACTTATATCCGAAAAGCTCATCGGATATTTCCCCCGTCAGCAGAACACGTATATCCGTCTGCTCATGGATAGCCTTGCAGAGAAGATACATTCCCATGCTGGCACGTATCGTCGTGATATCATATGTTCCGAGAATCCTGATGACCGTCTCCAGAGCATCCAGAACATCTTCCTTAGTGATTATCACTTCGGTGTGGTCGCTGCCGATATAGTCGGCGACCTCTTTGGCATATTTCAGGTCTATGGCATCGGTGCTCATGCCTATTGCAAACGTTTTTATGGGAGTTTCGCTCCGGCTCTGGGCGATAGAGCAGACAAGTGAAGAATCAAGTCCCCCGGAAAGAAGAAATCCGACCTTTGCATCTGCCGCAAGACGCTTTTCAACGCCTGCAATAAGCTTTTCACGGATATTTCTGCAAACCGTTTCAATACCGTCACTGATAACGCTGTCAACAGCCGTGATATCGCAGTAACAGGTGAACTCCCCGTTCTTCCAGTAGTGTCCGGGAGGAAACGGCATTATCTTTTCGCATATCTCCACCAGATTTTTCGCTTCACTGGCAAATATCATCTGTCCGTCCGCATCATATCCGTAATAAAGCGGGCGTATTCCGATAGGGTCACGGGCAGCGATAAACTCATCCGTTCTGCCGTCGTATATCACGCAGGCAAATTCGGCATCAAGCATACCGAACATATCCGTGCAGTATTCTTTGTACATGGGCAGAAGTATTTCGCAGTCGCTGTCGCTTACGAATGAGTATCCCTTTTCCATAAGAGCCTGTCTCTGAGCTTTGAATCCGTATATTTCTCCGTTGCAGACGACATAGCTTCCGTCAAGAGAAAACGGCTGCATTCCCTCGGGAGTAAGTCCCATTATGGACAGTCTCTGAAATCCCATAACACCGCCGTTAAGCTCTTCTATTCTCTGATCGTCAGGACCTCTTGAAACCGTTGCTTCAAGTCCCTTGGCAACCTTTGACATACCGTCATTTTTTCCGCAGCAGCACATTATAGTACACATAGCAAATCACACTTTCATTATTTATGGATTTTATTATCAAATTTGTTTTTAGAGCCTGCACCTGATACATCTATGGGATAATCTCCGGTAAAGCATCCCCGGCAGAAACTCCTGCCATCTCCGATAAGTTTCCCCAGAGCCTGCACCGGCAGATACGCAAGGGAATCAGCGCATATCCTCTCGGATATATCCTCAACGGATACACACTGACTTGCAATGAGATTCTCCTCCGAATCTATATCCGTCCCGAAATAGCATGAATGCAGAAAGGGCGGACTTGATATCCTCACATGAACTTCTTTTGCACCTGCTTCCCTCAGCAGGCGAACTATTCTGGCACACGTAGTTCCACGCACGATAGAATCGTCTATCATTATTACCCTCTTGTTTCTGACCGATTCGCCTATGGCATTGAGCTTTATCTTCACGGCACTTTCACGCTGTGTCTGCTCCGGCTGGATAAAACTTCTGCCGATATATTTATTCTTGATAAATCCCACTCCATAGGGAATTCCGCTTTCACGGGAATATCCGAGGGCAGCATCAAGACCTGAATCCGGAACACCTATGACGATATCCGCATCAACGGGACTGTACTGCGCAAGAAGTGCCCCTGCACGCAGTCTGGCACTGTGAACTGAAACTCCTTCAATAACCGAATCAGGACGTGCAAAATAAATATACTCAAATATACAGATATTGCTTTTATCAGTGCAGTTCGCAGTTATTGAACGAAGTCCGTTTTCACCGATAACAACGATCTCACCCGGCTTTACATCACGTACAAACTCTGCCCCGACCGCTTCAAGGGCACATGATTCCGATGCAGCAGCATATGCGCCGTCAGCTGTCCTGCCGATACACAGCGGACGAAATCCGTCAGGGTCACGAAATGCTATAAGCTTTGTGGCAGTCATAAGAATACAGGAATACGCTCCCTTTATATGCGGCATGGCTTTCTGCACCGCTTCTTCCGTTGAGCTGCATGAAAGCCGTTCACGGACTATCTCATAGGCTATCGCCTCGGTATCGGAAGTACCGTGAAAAATAGCTCCGGACATTTCAAAACCCCGTCTCAGCTCTGCGGCATTGACAAGATTTCCGTTGTGTACAAGAGCCATATTTCCCTTGATATGCCGTATTACCAGCGGCTGTATATTATTATGGTTCTTCCCCCCTGTAGTGGAATACCGGACGTGCCCCACTGCCATGTTTCCCTTTCCGAGATGACATAGTTCATCCCTGCCGAAGACCTCGGAAACAAGACCGTCGTTTCTCTTGTGGCGGAAAATTCCGTCGTCACAGACAGCAATTCCGCAGCTTTCCTGTCCACGGTGCTGGAGCGCATACAATCCGAAATAAGCCGACGATGCCACATCGGCACGATTTTTTTCATATATGCCAAATACTCCGCATTCCTCATGTATTGTGTCAAACACAGCAACCACGTCCTTTTATCACATATACTGCTCATGAATCAAATCAATAATCTCCTGAGCGGCTATATATTTTTTTCTGCGCTTGTTCATGGCATACTTTTCAAGGTACTCATGAGCCTCCGCCTCTGTCATTGATTTGTATTCCATAAGCATAAACTTTGCCTTGTCTATGGTTTTTATCTCTTCTATTCTGCTTTCAAGCCGCTGCTTTTCCTGACAGAGTTTAAGATAACGTCTTACCGCAGTATCCGCTGTTTTTGCAAGCTGATAAAGCAATCCTCTGTTTATCGGGCGAAGCATGACTATCACACCGCTTTTTTCCGCACGCTCGCAAGTCTTTTCGGCATTTTCAGACTTGATTATGAGAATACACCCGGCAGCAGAATTTTCAGTGATAAATTCTGCAAGATCTATGCCGTATTCGTCTATAAGAGGCGTATTTATCACGGCAAGATCAAGCGACGGATCACTGCCGAATATGCTTTTTGCCTGATATCCCGACTCTACCGCCCTGACGCTGCATTGAAAGGATTCCCTTATAAATCCGGAAAGTGCTTCGGCGGCGTTTTTATTTCCTGAAACAATTAGGACATTTTCCACGCTGAACCTCCGGATCACAAACTACAGAAATACTTCTGATCTTCAAATGCTTCCTTGTCATACGCCGCAGAATATTCCTTCCACTCGGAACTGCCTGCCTGAATATACTGCTCCAGCACAGCCTGCGGAATGTATTTTTTCAGGAACTCCGACTTCTCTGCACACTGCACTGCTTCTTCAAGATTTACAGGAAGTTTTTCTCTGCCGCTGTTTTTTTCCGGGAGCTGCAGTTTGTTCCTGATCCCCTCCAGGGCAGCGTATATAATAAGACCAAACACAAAATAAGGATTGCAGGCACAGTCGGCGGCTCTAAGTTCAACAGGAGAATCAGTGCCGTTCACGTTCATCATTATGAGCTGACCCTCTTCCTCATCCGACCAGACTATATTGCGGGGAGCAGAAAATTCTCCCAGACGCTTATACGAATTCACGGTAGAATTGGTGAAAAGAGCAAATTCACGGATATACTTCATAACTCCGGCTGCCGCATAGTTTGGTTCTCTCTCCGATTCGTATGATCTCTCCTCAATGAAATCGCCGCCGGGAAAGACATTGAACGCTATATGCATACCGTTGCCGCAGGCACCACGCAGAGGCTTTGGCATAAAGCTTGCATGAACGCCGTTTCTCTCCGCAACCGATTTTACTGCCGATTTGAAGCTCAGAAAAGTATCAGCTGCTTTAAGTGCAGAAGATGCATTGAAGTCTATTTCATGCTGTCCAAAACCGCTTTCATGGCGTGATGAAACAGGATGTATCCCCATTTGTTCGAGGGTAAGGCACACGTCACGGCGGATATTCTCTCCCCTGTCGTCAGGAGCGATATCGCAGTATCCGGCAAAATCGTGGGGAGTCTTGGTCGGAAGTCCGGCTTCATCGTTCCTGAAAATAGTGAACTCGCTCGACGTTCCGAAACGGAAGCAGTATCCCTTGCCGACAGCTTCTTTCATCGCCTTTTTCAGAAACCACCTGCTGTCCCCCTCAAACGGCGTACCGTCCGCATATCTGATATAGCAGAACATCCTGATAACTCTGCCGTGGGACGGTCTCCACGGGAGGATCGTCATCGTTCCGGCATCGGGGAAAAGGAAGATATCACGTCCTCCGGCGATTGAAAATCCTTTTATCTTTCCTGCGGTAATGCGTATTCCGCTCTCAAAAACAGCAGCCATTTCCGATGACAGAACAGAAATATTTTTCAGCTTTCCGTCCAGACTGCAAAAAGTGAGCTTTACAAATTTAACGTCATTTTCCTCTATATACTGAAGTATTTCGTTTTCCGAATAGACCATCTCTTTTCTGCCTCCTTACAAATTCGTATATCCCATAAGATATTCGTCCGCTTCACGGGCAGCATCCCTGCCCTCTCTTATTGCTCTTACCACGAGTGACTGACCTATATGCATATCACCTGCCGCAAATACTTTGTCTGCACCCGTGTGAAAACTGCCGTTTTCCGTTCTGACATTCGTCCGTCCGTCAAGTTCAGCACCGAAAGCATCGGCGATATACTGCTGCGCACCGAGGAATCCTGCTGCTATAAGGCAAAGCTGACATGGAATGATCTCCTCGCTGCCGGGAATCTCCTTGGGGAGCTTTCTTCCGGTTTCCGGATCAGGAACAAAATCAAGCTTTACCGTCTTTACTGCGCACAGAGCGCCGTTTTCATCCTTAATGAATTCCCTGACGGTCGTCTGATATACTCTGGGGTCAGCACCGAAAACAGCAATCGCTTCTTCCTGACCGTAATCGGTCTTGCAGACCCTCGGCCATTCCGGCCACGGATTATCTTCAGCTCTTTTGTCCGGCAGCTTAGGCATCATTTCAAGCTGAACGACAGACCGGCATCCGTGTCTGACGGAAGTTCCCACGCAGTCGTTGCCCGTATCTCCTCCGCCGATTATCACCACATCCTTGTCTTTTGCAGAGATATAATTTCCGTCCTGCAAGTCTGAATCAAGGAGACTTTTAGTAGTAGCTTTAAGAAAATCAACGGCAAAATATATTCCCTGAGCATCACGCCCCTCAGCCTTGATATCACGTGGATTTGATGAACCGCAGGCAAGTATGACGGCATCGTATCCGGCAGTGATATCGCTTGCTTTTATGGTTTTTCCCACATCGGCATTTGTGACGAACATAACACCCTCGGCTTTCATAAGCTCCACACGGCGCATAACTATCTGCTTTTCAAGTTTCATATTCGGAATACCATACATAAGCAGTCCGCCGGGTCTGTCGGAACGCTCGAACACCGTCACATTGTGACCTCTCCTGTTGAGTGTATCAGCCGCAGCCAGACCTGCCGGCCCCGAACCAATAACGGCTATCTTTTTACTGCTTCTCACTTCGGGTATCTGCGGCTTGACAAGCCCATCTGCAAAGCCGTTTTCGATGATCGCAAACTCGTTTTCCCTTACGGCGACCGGATCGTCATTAAGACCGCAGGTACACGCCTTTTCGCAGAGAGCCGGACATACACGTGACGTAAACTCCGGAAAGTTGTTTGTCATGAGCAGACGGCGCAGCGCCTGCTCCTTATGACCGTGATACAGAAGATCATTCCACTCCGGAATAAGATTGTTGAGAGGACAGCCGGATATCATGCCGCAGAGCATCTGACCGTTCTGACAAAACGGAACACCGCAGTCCATACAGCGAGCCGCCTGTTCTTTCCGCTGCTCGTTTCCGAGAGGCTTGTGGAACTCATTGAAATTCTTTATTCTCTCTGCAGGCTCGGCGGCACTGCTTTCAAGTCTTTTGTAATCAATAAATCCTGTAGGCTTTCCCATAGCTTATGCCTCCTTTCTTGTGACAAAAAATGCTTCGATCTCAGCCTGTTCAGCCGTCATGCCCTTTTCTTCAAGAGCGGCAACGGCACTTCTTATCTTCGCATAGCCGTGGGGAATTATTTTCTTGAACTTTGGTATATATTCCTCAAAGTTATCAAGGATATGCCGTGCTTTCTCCGAACCTGTTGCCTCTGCGTGCTCCGCAATGATATTTTTAAGTTCTATAATATCATATTTCTCAGAAACGCTCTCCAGTGAAACAAGAGCCTTGTTCAGCCTTGTATAGAGATCTCTGTCCTCGTCCAGAACATAGGCAATTCCTCCGGACATACCTGCGG
>OIYT01001030.1_pt1 | contig 21670 bp, 19 predicted proteins | sample 1588201 | NCBI WGS metagenome assembly OIYT01 (sample SAMN03283260) | human gut metagenome | biome: human-associated habitat; material: feces | host: Homo sapiens | place: USA | collected 2013
CAACTGGCTCACTTTTTTATTAGCGAGGTGGCTCAGTTTTTTATTGACAAAGGCAGGTTTGGTTAACGCATCATAAAACGCCAGCTCATCGGCAGTAAGTCCTAATGATTTTCCTTCTTCGCCAGCTTCTTTTATCTGCTTTGCAAGCTTCATCATTTCTTCGATAACTTCTTCATTTGTCAGCATTCCATTTAGATACTGATTCATTGCTCGCTGCATGATTTCAGAAAATTTCTCAGACTTAACAACATTGGTACGCTTATAGACAACAATCTGTTCTGCAATTAATTTCTTTAGAAGTTCTACAGCAAGATTCTTCTCTTTCATATTCGCAACTTCTTGCAAAAATTTCGAGTCGAACAAAGAAATTTCCTTGCCAATATCGGAAAACAGATTGATGACACCATCACTTTTAATGCTTTGCTTTAACAGTTCATTGATACGAGCATTCATCTCTCCAAGAGAAAGCTTCTTACCAGTCCCTTTATTCTCTAAACGAAGCACGAGCACTCTAACCGATTCAAAAAAAGCAGCTTCCATACGCAGAAATTCTTCTACCATAGAAGAACAGAGTGACAATGCCTGATGCAGCATTAACGATTCTTTCAGATACTCCTTCTTGTCCTCTTCTTTTGCAGGAGAGATGATGAAATTAACTGCACCAGTGATTGTTTTTGCACGCTCCAGATCTGTTCCAGTCATAAATTTTGTGTAATCGTATTGGAAAAAGAAATCTCGGCAAATCGAAATCTTTTCTAGAAACTTCGGATATGCCACCTTAGCAACATCAGTGTCACCATACTTGTCCTTATCTCTTGCTGTATAGTCGTTCATTGCCTGTTTTAATGCACTTGCAATGCCAACGTAGTCCACAACAAGACCGCCTTCTTTATCCTCAAAAACACGGTTTACTCTTGCAATTGCCTGCATCAAATTGTGTCCGGACATCGGCTTATACACATACATTGTTGCAAGAGAGGGCACATCAAATCCTGTCAGCCACATATCGACTACAATTGCGATTTTCAAAGGACTCTTATTATCCTTAAATTTCTTTGCCAATTCTTCCTTATGAGCTTTATTGCCTATGATCTCTCTCCATTCTTCTGGGTCTTTGTTAGATGAAGTCATCACAACTGCAACCTTTTCTGTCCAATCCGGATGAATTTCAAGAATTCTATGATAAATCTTCAAGGCAATCCCTCTGGAATAAGCAACAATCATTGCTTTTCCAGTCAGCAGATTTGCTCTGTTGTTTTCGTAGTGGTCAAGAATGTCTGTCACAAGAGAATTGATAGTCTGGTCATTGCCAAGAATCGCTTCCATTTTGCCGAGCTGATGTTTTGACTGTTCAATCACACCCGCATCTGCATTTTCCGCCATTCGATCATACTCTTGGTCGATCAGTTTCAAGGTTTGCTCGTCTAATTTCAATTTCAGCACTCTTGATTCATAGTAAACCGGACGTGTTGCACCATCTTCCACTGCCTGCGTCATATCATAAATATCGATATAGTCGCCGAAAACTTCTCGTGTAGATTTATCCTTTGTAGAGATAGGTGTACCAGTAAAACCGATGTATGTAGCATTTGGCAAACTGTTTCGGATCACTCTGGCTGCACCAATTTTGATTTTACCAGACTTCTCATCCACTTTCTCCGTAAGTCCATATTGTCCTCTATGTGCTTCATCTGCCATGACAACAATGTTCCTTCGATCTGACAAGCATTCAAAGGATTCTTCAAACTTTTGCATGGTGGTGAAGATAATCCCATTTGCTTTTCTACCTTCTAACAAAGACCGAAGATGTTCTCTTGACTCTGCATGAACTGGCTTTTGTCTAAGGAAATCGCTGCACTTTGCAAATTGTAGATACAGCTGGTCATCTAAATCATTTCTATCTGTTAAGACAACGATAGTCGGACTATTCAATGCAGATTGCAGAAGATGAACATAAAAGACCATAGATAGTGATTTCCCGCTGCCTTGGGTATGCCAGAAAACACCGCCTTTTCCATCTGTTTCAGTTGCTTTTTTGGTAGATTGAATCGCTTTATTGACAGCAAAATATTGATGATAACCGGCAAGAATTTTAATCTGCTTTGTTCCATCATTACTAAACAGAATAAAGTTTTTCAAGATGTCCAAAAGTCGCTTCTTCTGGAACATTCCTTCAAAGAAAGTATCGAACTGTGCAATCTGTGTATTTTCATAACTTCCATCAACGGTTTTCCATTCCATGAAACGTGTTTCATCGCTGGTAATCGTTCCTGCTTTGCTGGTTAGCTGGTCAGACATCACACAAATCTGATTATAGTAGAACATGGATGGAATTTCGTGCATATAGTTACGAATCTGCGTGTAGCCTTCGCTTGCATCGGTATTTTCTCTAGAAGGGGATTTCAATTCAATCAATACCAATGGCAGTCCGTTGATGAAAAGCAGGATGTCCGGTCTGCGGTTACTATTTTCAATGAATGTCCATTGATTGGCACAAATAAAAGAATTGTTTTCGATGTTATCCCAATCAATCAGATAGATTAAAGCAGAGCGTTCCTCGCCATTTTCGGTATATCTAGCAGAAATGCCATTTTGCAAGTAGTCTGTAAATACAGCATTTTTCTGCACAAGAGTCCCGTTCTCAAAATTTCTGAGGGTGAGGAGGGCGTTTTGGATTGCATCATACGGTTTTCCCTTGTTGATGCGAAAAACGCTTTCTTCCAACACGGTATCATAGAGCGGAGACTTTACGTTGTGGTCAATGTCATAGCCGCACACGCATTCGTAACCAAGCGTATTTCCAAATAGCTCCATTAAAGCGTTTTCATAGTCAGACTCTGTATAGAAGGCTGCCATTTTATCAGTTCCTTTCAATTTTTTTATTATGAGAATAAAAATGAAAATTTACGACCATTAGCAGCTTAAGTCTTGACTTCTGAAACGTCAATTTCGCCATTCATCAGTTTTGGCAGAAGTGTATCACGGAGTAAAGCAAGTTTTTCATTTTCGTTCCTGTTTTTGCGTATCATTGCAAAGATTGGTTGAATAATATTATTGAAAGCATCTAAATCTTTAATGTTTGGAATAGTAACAGGTACTTTTTTTAAATTTGCTTGACTGATTTTAGGCTGTACTGCCCCAGTTACAATGTGTTTTACATTTGTTTGCTTAAAAAGAAGATACAAGATTTCAACTGTATATCCAAGTTTGCCAGTTATAATATGTGCATGATTATTTACCCAAAACTTTCCTTCAACATATTGTAATATAGGATATCCGTTTTTATCTATAACAGTTCCATCTTCACCTAAAAGAAGATATTTCCCATCAAAAATGTAATTATCCACATAATCCATGCATGAGGTAGCACCGTAATAAGGATATATTTTATCCATCTTTTCTCGCTCAGAACCTGAAAGTGGAATTCTTTTTGAATCATGCAATTCGATTATATCTTTAATCATTCCAATTTTCCAATCCTCAGGCATAACGCCGCCAAATGGTTCGAAATCCACAAACCAAGACTTGAAAATCGCCTGAGCCTGCGATTCTAAATTTTCATTTATCGCAGTATTAACAGCTATCTTGTCGTGGATTCTCTGTAAAACAGCAACAATTCGCCGTTGCGTAGTTATATCAGGTATTTCAATATCAATCTTCTGAAAAGTAGTAGAGGGACGAGCTAAAGCAGGTACACCAACTTGCGAAGCATTTGATAAGAGCTTATGCTGTCCTATACGGGTATGGAAATAATAAACCATATACTCTGGAAGTATCTTATCATTACAACGAATTCTAAATTGACTCTGTGAAATGACGTATCTATCATACTTCGATGTCTGTGGAATAAAGACGATTTGACCTAATGTACCCCTATGCGTTATCACTACATCTCCACGGTAGGCATTAGCTTTGTTGAGAGAATCAGCTTTTTCTTCCGTGACATATCGAAATGAATCCTCTTTAAGTTCGTAGCCCTCAAGGTTACTTCCATTAAGGACAGGAATACCCTCATCCACAAAGCATTCAACCTTGATATTAGAGCCAAACGGACCCATTGATATTTCATCAATCAATTCAGATATGAAGTGCGTTTCAAATATCATACCCAATCGCCCCCAACTTCTCCCTAATCTCGTTTTCAAGCTCATGGGATTTTTCAAACATCTCCGAAAGTTCAGAAGTCAAACGCTTCATTTTTTCATCAAACGGCTCGCCATCATCTTCCTGTTCTTCAATGCCAACATATCGACCCGGCGTTAAAATATAATCCTGTTTTGCAATCTCTTCTGTTGTTGCAACGGCGCAAAAGCCCTTAACTTCTTCCAATTCGCCATTTTGAAAAGCAGTGAAAGTATCCGCAAGCTTTGCAATATCCTCATCTGAAAAATCTCGATGCTTTCTGTCCACCATAAATCCCATTTTACGGGCATCGATGAAAAGCGTTTTCCCTTTTTGCTTTTTATTTTTGGAAATAAACCAGAGTGTAACAGGAATTGTAACGGAATAGAAAAGCTGTGTCGGCATTGCAACAATTCCCTCAATTAAATCATCTTCAATGATTCTCTTTCTGATTTCACCTTCACCACTTGACTGTGTACTCAATGCACCATTTGCAAGTACAAGCCCGATTTTTCCGTTCGGTGCAAGGTGATGAATCATATGCTGAATCCATGCATAGTTCGCATTATTTGCAGGCGGTACACCATATTTCCAGCGAACATCTTCCGTCAAACGTTCCTGTCCCCACGGATGATAGTTGAATGGGGGATTTGCCAGAATGAAATCAGCCTTCAAAGTTTTATGCAGATCATTGCTAAATGTATCCGCTTGATGTGGTCCAAAATCTGCTTCAATGCCACGAATCGCCATGTTCATTTTTGCCATTTTCCAGGTATCTGCATTTGCTTCCTGACCATATACCGAGATATTGTTTCGATTGCCACTATGTGCCTGTATGAACTTTGCACTCTGTACAAACATGCCGCCACTTCCACAAGCTGGATCATAGACACGACAGTTTTCAAACGGCTTCAAAATCTCAACAAGTGTTTTTACCACACTTGACGGTGTATAAAATTCGCCGCCTTTTTGACCTTCCTTTTCTGCAAACATTGCAATGCAGTACTCATAAGTACGACCAAACAAATCCTCATCTTGTCCAGTTTCGCTCATGTCAATGTTGTTTGTAAAAATATCTACAACATCACCAAGGACACGTTTGTCCAGATCGGGGCTTGCGTAGTTTTTGGGCAGAACATCTTTGAGAGACTTGTTTTCCTCCTCAATTGCCCGCATAGCATCGTCAATTACAGTACCAATTTCAGGCGTGTGAGCTGCCTCTGCAATCTTGTTCCATCTCGCATCTTCCGGAACAAAGAAGATGTTATCCATTGTATAGGCATCTTTATCATCTTCGAATCCATCGCCTTCATCAACCAACTCCTGATATTTCTTATCAAAAGCACAGGATATGTACCGAAGGAAAATCAATCCAACAATAACCTTTCGATATTCTGCCGCAGGAATGTGTCCCCATAACACACAAGCAGCATCCCATATTTGTTTTTCAAATCCAATGTTAGCGTTTGTTTTTTCTGCCATTATTGACCTTCCAATCTGTTTTCATGTCTTTATCTGTAACTTTCTTGCTACAATGTTTTATTCAAAGTTATTATACCACAATATGTCGAAAAATTCAAGTAATGTGCGTACGTTTTTGTCAAAAAAATCAACTACTTTGACAATCTATCAGCATATTTTTTGCAGGATTTCAAGCAGAAATTGAAAATATTCGGGAGTGCAGAGCAGATGGGAAAAAGAAAAATCCCGAGAGAGGGTGGACTCTGTCGGGATTTTGAGGATAAAAAGGTTTTGGGAGTTATAGAGATAGATTAGAAATTTTCGTCTAAAAATTCTTGTGCGCCTTCGAAATTCTGATCGGCTGCTTTTTTTATATAATATTGCGCAAGCTGCATTCTTGGCTGTGTACCCCACCCATTATAATAGCACACACCCAAATTATATTGTGCTGCTGCAAGATCCTGCTCTGCTGCTTTTTTAAAATACTGAAATGCCTTTGAGTCATTTTCCTGTACATGCTCTCCTTGTAAGAACATCAGCCCCAGATAATTTTGTGCATCTTCGTCTCCATCATCCGCAGCTTTTTTAAAATAGTCATATGCCTTTGCATAATTTCGGCTTACAATTTCGCCATCTCGATAAATCTCACCAATGCATGTATAGGCATGGGAATCGCCAGCTTCTCCCGACTTTTCAAACCAATGAATCGCTTCAGAGCCAATCTTATAGTGATAACGATATATACAACCAAGATCAAACAATGCGTCAGTTTCACCTTCTTCTACAGCTTTACGGAGCAACGCTACCCCTTTTTCAATGTCTTGAGATATGCCGCCTTTGCCCAAAGAATAGCATCTTCCCAATAACGAGTGCGCTCTTGGGATTGATTCCTTTTCCAACGCCATTTGCAGATATTTTACCGCTCTATACGCATTTTCACGCACGCCATTACCGTAATAGCAGCACTCTCCATACCACGTTAAGCCAAGTGCACTGCCCTTGTCCGCAGCTTTTTTAAACCACTTAGCTGCTTCATCATCATCAGCGTCGAATCCTTCTCTTCCTTCACCATAGTATGCTAAACCTAATGTCATCATTGCATTGACATCGCCGTCATTTGCCAAATCAATCAGTTCTGCTTCCGACAAGATATCATAGTCAATTTCTTCGTCTCTATCCTCTGTATTTGCGTCATCAAAGTCAGCATTCTCTTGTCTTTCTTCTATGTGAAGCATTTCCGGTGAGACAAGTGCGCTCTGCTTATTCTCCAAAAAGCTCTCGAATACATCCAGAGAGGAAAACTCTGCGGAATCATCCAGTTCGTACTGCTCTAAAACACGCTGTACCAGGACATCTTTTTTCTTCGACATCTTTTCCATCTTTGACAGAAAGTGATAGTTTTCGATCATTTCTGCAAAGAGATTTGCCGGAAAACTTTCCCGGAAATTACACAGTTCCAGATAGACCACGCCTACCTTATTTTCCGGCAGAGCCAGAATCTCCTCCATGTACTGCCGGACGGTAATGCCGTCCTCGTGGACGATCTGGCTCTGCACCAGCGCTTCCCGTAAAATGCTGCACTTCCGCTCATCTTCCAGTGTCCGCTTGTCCAGCTGTGCCAGAACACAGCAAAGGCTATAGAGACTGCTGGGGTCGTTGTACCGTCCCTGTTGGATCTCTGTCGTCAGCATATGGAAGTTGTCTACACTCTCAATTTTTTCGTTCAGTGTTGTTACGAAATTTCCCAGTGCCTGTAAGGTCTGCTGCTGAATCTGCTGGAGTTCTGCAATCTGCGCTTTCATTTGAAGCTGCTCCTGATAGACATCGGTCACCTGTGCGTAGATCTGATTCATGCGGTTCCCCAGGCTGCAAATTACCTGCTGGTCGATGCAGTTCATATTGTACAGATTAGAGACTGCTTCGGAAACATAAGTGACCACTTTGTCCTGGTTCTTTTGCAATTCCTTTACGGTCGCTTTGTTTTTTCCTGTGATGGTGTTCCACATCCGCTTAAACCAGCCTTGCTTTTCCATGGCTTCGACACGAGAATCGGAATCATTTTGCAGATCGGTAATGCCTTGAAGCAGTGTGGTCATCTGTCCCATGGTCGTGGTGAGAGCAGATGTATCCTGCTGTACCAGATAGCGGATATCATCGCCGCTGATGAGTGTTGTTGTCATTGTGAGTTCCTCCCCGGTTTGAATTTGTTTGCATGAGAAATGGATTGAGATTCTTACAGTTTTGCAGCTAATGTGCCGAGATCGGTGAGAAGCTGCTGATTTTCTGCGTTTTTCTGCTCGATAAATTGATTTGCCTTTTGATGCATGGCGTAAAGCTGTTGGTTATTTTCGTGAAGCTGTTCATGCAGCCGCAGCTGATCTGTATAGTCTGCCACGAATGCTTCAAACTGAACAGCAGCATTCTGGAGCGACTGCGCCAGATCTGTGTTCATCTGCATCAGGTTCTGGTAATACCTCGCTTCTCCCAGCAGCTTTTTATAATCGCCCCTGCCGAACATCGGGGCAACGATCTTGTTGACCGCCGTTCCTACAACAAATGCAATGGGAATGGTAATCAGCGGACAGGATGCCACCGCCGCTCCGGCTACCGCAGTGATTCCAAATGTGATCGGCACCATAAGCCCGGCTGTCACGCCACCTGTCACTGCACCGTCTCCGCCGGCCTTGGCGACTTCTTTCAGATACTCTTTTCCGGTGATCTTTCCGGCTTTGTATTCCTTATAGAGCGAAATCGCTTCCACGCTTGCTGTAATCACGCCGCCGATCACAGCACCCTTTGCCGCTTCGGCAGCAACACCTTTTGCCAAACGCATTGCCTGACACTGGCGAAATGTCCCATTTTGCATTTCGTTCTGCATCTGCATCGCTTTTGCCTTACTAAGCGGATCGCTTTGTGTACCGTCCGGAGCTGTCATTTTGTTCACAGCACCCTTGATCTGCTGCTCCTGCCCATCCGGTGCAAGAAGAGTCTGCCCTCTATAGTCGCCGTGATTTTTATAGCGAAGTGTGGTTTCGGCATTGGAACCGTATTTGAGCTGGTAGCGCTTCACAGCCAGTCCTTCGCCGTTTTGATAGATGCCTAGATCCATAGAGTTCTTTGCGTAACCATGTTCCGGAATCAAAGCTTTTCCCCGATATGTACTGCCGGCAGCTTCGGCATTAAAGTTAAAGGTCAGTTCGTGCCAGTTCTCGGCAATGAATCCGTTTAAGTTTGGGTTTTTGCTGACTTCGCCGCTCTTTGTCAAAGCTCGTTGGAGAAGCTCATTCCCAACCTTTTGCTCTTTCACAAGCTTTATTGTCCCCTGGAAAAAGTCACGCACATCTTGTTCCGTAATTTGCACAGCTATCCCTCCAAAACCAATTTTTGCAATGGCAAACGCCATCGACCAATACCATTTTTTATTATATCACACGAAAAATATGTTGTCAAATATTTTTTACTTGTTCAAACAATGCAATACCGCCAACTAAAATAATCACTATCTTAGCATAGCATATGCAACAGACACACGCTTGTCCGTTCAAAGAAATGTTACAAACAATCAGAGCTTTTTGCAGATGCAAGTTGGAATGTTGTTGTCAATCTGAATCCGTCATTGATACCACATTTTTTCTCAGCTGCGTATATGGGCGGTGCTTTCTCACCGTTTCGGCTTGCTGCAAATCCACGTCTGCATAGAGCAGCTGTTCCGTATCATCTGCTATAGCAAGAGCTTCTCCGTTGGCATCTGCTACTACCAGATTGGTATTCAGCGGGTCAAGTCCTCGTTCCACGCACTCCACAGATGCGTAAAAACTTTTCAGATCAATGCAAATGTACGCTGCCATCGTGACACCTCTATTCCTTCTGATTTCCTTACTAGTAGTATATCATATTTTGCCCAAAGATACAAGAAAAAGCCCTGCATTTCTGCAAGGCTTTCCCGCTGTAGAGCAGTCTTTATTTCACTGCTTCATATAAAACGCACACTCGTATCCATCTGCACGTAAAAGCAGACCTTCTGCCCATTCCGGCGTTTGTCCCATCAACTCACAAACCTGTTCCACAGAAATATCCGGCGTGCATTCTATGATAACTTCATCATGCACATGACCGACGATTTCCATGTCCTGCATGTTCTGCATCGCATATAGGAGCAGGTCTCTTGCCACACCCTGTGTGATGTTCTCCACAAGCTTTGCTCCGTAGGTCTTTAACCGATTCCATTTGTGGTTGTTGTCTATGCCCTCGTAAGTGATGATATTCTTGCCGCTGTCATCTTTTTCAACCTTTGGTCTTACGTAAGCAAGCCGACGTCTGGAGGGCAATTCGATAAAGAAGATACCGGACTCATATGAGAAGCGTAACTTGCCGCAGGTCATGCTACACTGGTCTGTGATGACCTTTTCTGCTGCACGCTGTACATCACCCCAGAACTTTACAATGTTGGGAGAAGAGCTTCTCCAATCGTCTACCAGTTTGAACAGATCATCGTCAGAAAGCTTTAATTCCGTGCCGCCCATTGCTTTGATCGCACCAATGGAACCGCCGTAACCGCAGGCTAACTCTGCTATTTTTCCCTTCTGCCGCAGATGTCCGTTTGTACTGTTTTTCTCCACTGGGACACCGAACATTTTCGATGCCGATGCACAGTAGATGTCCTCACCGTTGGCAAATGCCTGCATTCGCCACTTCTCATCTGCCAGCCATGCAAGGACTCTTGCTTCTATGGCGGAGAAGTCTGCGACCACGTATTTCTTTCCTTCCGGCGGGATGAATGCTGTGCGGATGAGCTGGGAAAGCACATCCGGAACGTCATCATAATTTTCCTTTATGGTATCAAATTCACCGGTCCTGATCTGTTCCTTCAGCTCTGCTAAGAGCTTGTGTTCATCGGTTCAGCACACGTCTTTTCGGCAAATTTTCCTGCTGAACTTCGTCAAATATCCTTGCAATACGACAGTATTCCTGCGGATATTTTCCTTGTCAGCATAAAAATTATGCTCGAAAATCCGCATACTTTACCGATGAACACAAGCTCTAATTCATTTTATTTTTTGGGTAGATTATTAAACTGTAACAAGTACTTGATTTGTGCTTTTCTTTTGTAACAAATGCAAAAGAATCATCATATGGCAATATACAATAATAATCCAGAGATGGTGATACCGAAATATTAAATTTCGCAGACTCCTCAATAGATGCCGCATATGATTCTTCATATACTACTTTATTATCTTTTACAAATAAAATCCTTGATCTAAAATTTGACTGAGGATTATACTCAATTTTCCAAATATCTTCCAGTGTTTCAGAAGAATATCCCATTGCGAAAAAATCAGCTGAAGCAATAATTGCTCTATCCCATTCAAAATTGGTAACGGTTTTCAATTCGACCATACATTCATCGTTTCCCGAAGTTTCGATCTCATCTATTATACCTTGAGCTACCGAACCAAGTTCGTTTTCTTGGCATTTTGAAATAGATACAACGGTTGTAAATGCTATGATTAGAAATATAATGATAAAAACACACTTTAATTTTTTCATGGCGAGTTAACTCCTTTTTTTCTTTGTCTTACGATATCTGCAACAGTATTAATGTCGCCTCTTAGTTCATTTTGATCCAAGAAAAATTTTTTTAATTGCTTCCCCTTGCTCGTCTGTCAAATCACTTTCGTAATTTGTTGCTTCATACTCTTTTTTCATGTCTCCTATTATATCACTTTTTCGCTATGAACACAAGCTCTAAGTCGTCCAGATGATTCTGCGGCAGGTTCTGCAGCTGGATCAGCCGTCCTGCAAATCTGCCGGTGCGGTTGGCACCATAGAAGCTGAACATTCCTCTTGCACGACCATCTGCACAAACAACACGAAGCATTGTCACAAAAATAGCCCTCCATGTCGGAGAGCTATTTTTATTCATCAACTATCATTCTCATCTGCATATCGGAATAGTAGGTGTTTATCGTATAAATTAAAATGAAAACCAAGAATCATCTGCTGCATTATATACCCAGATACCCCACCAAGCTCCATCACAAGGCGGTGTGCCAATAATAACATTAGATTGCCCATACCCAGCACAAGCACAAGCATAGGCAGAAGCCTGTGTCTCACTACAACCCTGACCTAAAGCATAGTCATACCAACTAGCTTCTTGACCAGTAAAACCACCATGTGACGGCTGAGGGGGTTCTGTCGGTGCAGGTGCAGGAGTGGGTGCAGGCGTGGGGGCTGGTGCAGGAGCTGGTGTGGGTGCAGGAGCTGGCGTGTTATTACTGCTACTCGAACCGCCTGAATTACTCGGCTGAGCTGCCGCTGTATTACCACTGTTTCCACTGCCTGTATTGTCGTTTACCGGAGTTTCTACATTGCCACCTTCATCTCCAGCACCGTTATCTGCGTTCTTCGCTTCTTCCTTCGGCTTCTCGGTCGTGGACGTTGTCGTCTCGGAAGTGGATGTCGATGTTGTGGTGGTCGTTGTTGTCGTTGCCTTTGTTGTGCTCGTTGATGTGGATGTCTGCTCTGTCTTCTCTGCATCCATTGTGATACTCTGATTTGAATCTTTCTGGTGGTTTACGACAACTCCGGTTGTGATACCCCCAGCTGCAACAACTGCCAATGCAGCTGCGGAAATAACAATTTTCTTCTTCGTTGTAGTACCCCAGATCCTTTTTACATTCTCTTTGAAATCCACAATAAAAAGAACCTCTCTCATAAAACTTGCGATATTACCGAATATTCTATATCTGTTATCATATAGCTCATATCGCTGTAATTTTATTATATCACTCTCAGAAGTGAAAGTCAATGATAATTCTCTATTGAGCATTAAAAATCTATATTATGTACATCTCAAAATTGCATCTACCCATTTACCTTGGTTATGTTGTACAATGATTGTATAACTTACAATCGAGGTGATACCCCTTTATGGAGAAACTCAACAACGAAAATTTCGTCTTACAACGGATGCAGGAACTGCTCAAAGCAAAAGACTGGTCAATTTATCGTCTTGCCAAAGAATCAGGACTTTCTTATTCCTCGCTCAACAACATTTTCATTCGCAGTACTGTTCCAAGCGTTCTCACCTTAGAAAAAATATGTAACGGCTTTCAAATCACCATGTCAGAATTCTTTGAGAATATGAGTACCCCTGTATTCAATACAGAAGCTATCTCCGCAGAGGAACGAACTTTATTAGAAAGATATCGCACCTTGTCAAAGGCAGATAAACAGCTCCTCAATGCGTATCTGGCTGGACTATCCAAAACTCCATTCAAATCTGAATGACCAAGCACATAGACTGCGAAAGAATCCTCGTATCTATGTGCTTTTTTGTCCCTTGTCGTGATATTTTTTCTTGAATGCAGAAGCCGGCACTCCGAAGACGTGATCATGATCAGCTTCCAGGTATCCGATTCCCGCAGGTCAGCATTGGTATTACAGCGGCTTTTATCTTGTTCCAGCGTCACTGTATAAAACAGATTTTCCATGTTCACACCTGACGATACAGTCGCTTCATCAAAAATCTGGGGTATCCCAAACTTTTGAGCAAAATTTCTGACGATGGCATTTAACGTACCGAAAAAAGGGATATAGATCTTTTTGTCATTCGGGTTCGTGAACACCGAAGCCATCAGTGCTTGTGCAGTACTCTTGCCAGTTGTTGTCCGACCGTAAAAGGAAATGATAAATGACTGTAATGCCATGCCGCACTGTATGCTGAGATACGCCAGAAAAAGGGAAGCACAGCTGCAGCAAAGAGCAAACATGACAGCAGTGTTGGTGAGCAGCCGGTTCAATCCTTCTGTGTACACCTCCAAGGGAACATCTTTTGTGTACTGCAAGATCTTCGCTCCTTCTTCATAAGCTATGAACTGCAGTTTTTTCTCTTTCATCATAAATCCCATACCGCAGTACTGTTCCTCGATTTCCAGCTTTGTGATACAGCGGAACAGGTATCGGCTGAAAGCATCTGCATGATCAGGGTTGAAAATGAGACCGTATTTGGAGATTTTCGTGACTTCCTTGGGATACAGCAGGTCATAATCTACATCAACAAGACTGCCGTTGACGCTGAGGCGTACATGGTACTCGTTGTATTTATCTCGATAAGTGGAGTCCACCAGAAACCAGTTGGACAGCCAGACCAAACCGGTAAAGTGGGTGGAGTGGACTGCAAGCAAAAGGCACTTGTTCGGCACCGGAATGACAGGGTAGCAGTTTTCTTTGTATTGCAGCCGCTGCAGCTGATCAGATGAAAGCGGCTTCATGTCGAACGCTTCCATGCTGTTTAGGATCTGTTTCCACTCTTCCGCTGACATCTCTTTCCGTGTCCCGGCGGTACGTGATAGTTTTCGTACACCCATAAAATTTTCTCCTTTCCTTACAAAAACTGCCGCAGCCCCGGCGTGGAGCTGCGGCAGCAATGAATCATTTGAAAAAACAATCGTTAGGTTAGAGGGTGACTATTGCAGCAAGGTTGCCTTTGCCGTCATCCTGTACCTGTGTGAGCGTTCCGCAGCGGGTGGAAGCGTTTTCTGGAAAATCAATGCCGGAGGTTAAAGAAATCACCTCATCTACGACGGCTGTGTCATAGAGAATTCCACCTTTTCCAAGCTTGAAAGAACCTGTCGTGCCGTCCGGAACAGCAACGATGGCGATTTTGCTTTTGCCTAAAAGCACCCTGACACTGGACGGTTCATTCAGAGCTGCATATAAGTCACGGTTCAGTTTCAGACGTTTTGATCCACTCGTGCAGACCACTGACATGCAGCCAGTTCGCTGTTTATCTGGTGCAGCCTCTTTGAAATCTGAAAGATCAACGTATGACTCAGCGGTGGAATTTACCTTTTCAATACTCTTCTTTAAATATTTTGCCATTTTTTAATTACTCCTTTTCTTATACTTCATTGAATTGACTTACGTACAAACTTTTTTCTGTAGTTGCACACCTCGCTTTCTAAGCCATTGACAGAAGGACCATCGAAGTGGTATACTGTTACAGACGGCTTCCTTCCGTCTAATTCTATCATAGCGTAATCTAAAAATCTCCGCAAGAATTATCCAGATCATCTGAGTCATTTATTTTGTCGCCTGCGAAAATCACAAATTTTAATGCGGTATTCCCTAACTATCAGATTTGCCATGAAGTGAATCGACGGCTTCCTTCCGTCTAATTCTATCATAGCGTAATCTAAAAAAAACCGCAAGAATCATCCAGATCATCTGAGTCATTTATTTTGTCGCCTGCGAAAATTACCAAATTTCAATGCGATATTCCCTAACTATCAGATTTGCCATGAAACGAATCGACGGCTTCCTTCCGTCTATTTCTATCATAGCGTAATCCAGAAATCCCCGCAAGAATCATCCAGATCATCTGAGTCATTTATTTTGTCGCCTGCGAAAATTACCAAATTTCAATGCGATATTCCCTAACTATCAGATTTGCCATGAAACGAATCGACGGCTTCCTTCCGTCTATTTCTATCATAGCGTAATCCAGAAATCCCCGCAAGAATCATCCAGATCATCTGAGTCATTTATTTTGTCGCCTGCGAAAATCACAAATTTCAATGCGGTATTTCCTAATTATCAGATCTGCCATGAAGTGAATCGACGGTTTCCTTCCGTCTAATTCTATCATAGCGTAATCTAAAAATCCACACAAGGATCATCCAGATCATCCGAGTCATTTATTTTGCAAAATGAAAGCAAATCAACATTTTGGCTAACAGGAGGAACTAGTATGACAACAGATTCATCATGCAGCAACGTAGAATTCTATGGCAATATATTTTTCAATTTACTTCTGGAGACTGCTGACCTGTCTATACCCGGAAGAAATTTTAATCCTGACAGTGCACTTACGCAAACACATATGTTCTTTGATTTAAATAGACTGACAAATACAGAATCCGACATGACGAATGATTTTGATGGTCTGTTTTACAATGGTAGACTCATTAACTCAATAAAGAACGCTTCATCTCGATTCAAAAAGGGTACATTCAGACCCAGAAAAAGCAGTATATACCAATTTAACAATGGCGAAATTATCGCTTCGTTTGATAAACAAGTTGAAAACGAGTATAAAAAAGCTTACATGAAAGCAATTGAGTTTGCCAATAGATATTTCAATAAAGGCAAATCATCTAAGAACAAAAAACTTGTTCAAAAGATCCTGTTTCTGATCTGCAACGATAACACAATTCCTGACGATCAAAAATTATATATATATTCTGATGGTTCCGCTGCAACAAAATCAAAACTAAAAAAAATTGATACCATTGAGTTTGAAGCTTTTCTGCTAGGCGTATGGCATTATTTTATTAAATCACAGCGGCTTCAAAAGGAATTTTCAGATGGAGCTTTAACTTTGGGCGAATCTTATCGGGAAATAGACGTGAAATTGCTTTACAATGACGATCCGATCAAGCACCACGAGGAAGAATCCTGCAATTTTTATAATCAGCCTAACAAAGAAGACGATGCTTCAGAAAGCAATGCCATTTTGAACAATAAACGCTGCATTAAAAGCCGTGGCAAAGAACCGGGATATTTGACTGTGTGTGATGCACAGATGGATTTTTACCCTTCAGAACTGGACGAAAGCACAGACATCATTTCTATATTAGAGAAGAATGATGTTGTTCTGTCCCGGAGCGTTTTCTTCTATTTGTTATCGGGAAACATTTATCCCGTTCATCCCAAACGCAGTAGGAATGCTGTTGAGAAATTGTTTCTCGATTTGCTAATGCTTACTGTAGGCGATTATTATACAATTGATTTTGAGAAAAGCGTCGCACAATATTTTCCGAACAAATTTAAATATCTGCAAACGATTAGCCAAGCCGAATGTTTAGACAGCAGTTCTAAAATCAAAATTTTTTCGAACGCCATGCAAAACAACTATACCGATTTGCTTCAGCACATGATCAAGATCAGAAAAAAATATTTTTGCTCTGCTTCCCGAAATCAGGCTCTTGTTGTGGAACTGATCGAATTCATAAGAAACGATCATAGCATCGAAGACACACAGCAATTTTTTATTTGTATTGATGGCACGGCACTGACTAAGCAGCAATTGTGCGAAATCGAAGAACTTGAATTTGAACCGTTTTTGCTGGGAGTCTGGTACTATGTGGTTTCTCAGCTTGCATCTAAAGACGACTCGGGCGAATATACACTTAATACAGTTTTCAAACTCACTTACAATTATAACGGAAAAGACTGTGAGAGATACCGATCTGGCGACTTGATTTTCGAACAAAGTGATTTATACATTGATCTCTTTTACCTAGACGCATGATTACATCAAAAAAAATCCCAGCCACAAAATGAAATTGTGACTGGGATTTTTATGTTCGTTTGGACTTGTTTTATGATCAGTACTCTTCCGCCAACAACATGGTGCAGTGCTCTCCATCATCGATGATATACACCTTCGCTGTGACCGGATTTTTCGCCTCCGCAATGTATGTCATCTCAAACTGCGGCTGCTCCGAGGTATGGTGCACGATCTGCAAACCGTTCTTCTCGCTGAGCCGAAACACCTGTAAGTAGTCTTTCGGTTCGGGCATCTGATCAACAGCCTGCCACATCAGCACCTGAAGCTCGATCGGTATCTCTGCATCCACGCCTCGTGTCAGGTATCTGCCTTTTGATTTCTCAAACATCTTTTCTGCTCCTTTACTTTGGAATCAAACATCTTGTACAGTTCACCACGCCGCATGGGAATGGTCTCTGTCAACTCCACCACACCAAATCCCATATCCAAAACAATGTCAAAATCATAGGGTCTCACGTGAATCATCTTTACAAACTGCTGAATGAACGTGCGGAACTCTTCGGTATTTCGTTTCAATTCCCGCCATTGCGTATACAGGTATGCCACATCTTCATATTGAAGTGGCTCCAGCAGCTTTAGATCATGCAGTCTGGTTTCCAGTTTCGCTTTCTCGTTCTCCAGCTGCTCTGCTCGCCGGAGCAAGTCATCTGTAAAGATGCCCTTTTCGATCGCCTTGGTGATATTGGCGAGGCTGTCCTGCACTTCATTGTATTGTGCAGAAATCGCCTCATGGTTGGCATCGAAATCATGATTGAATTTCTGCACTTGCTGATTCACTTTAGAAACCGCCTTTCTCAGATTTTTTGGTTTTAGCCTTTCGCCGATCAGCACAGCAATGTAGGCATCCAGATAGTCCTTATTCAGCTCCTTGTTGTTGCACATTGCCCGGTGGGTATTGCATCTGTAGGTGGCAAGCCGTGTCTTACTCCTGCCGCTGAATCGAAGATTCCCGATCATCCGCTTGCCGCAGACATCACAGACCAGTTTTCCAGTCAGCAGGTAAAACTCCTTGCTGTGATAGCGTCCGGCATTCCGTTTATTCTTTGCCTTGATCCGCTGCACCTGTGCAAACAGCTTTTTCCCGATGATCGCAGGACAGCCACCCTCAATGCGGATGTAACTATCTTTTTGAGCGTGGTTATTCCGCTTGCCGTCCGCTCTTGCAGCTGCTTTATTGAACACAAAAACGCCGGTATACTTTTCATTGGATAGAATCTCATATAGACTGTTCTTCCCGAACATCTTCCCACGTTTTGTCTTGTATCCATGGGCATTGAGCCGGTCGATAATTTCACTGTAACCATAGCCGTCTGCAAACATCTGAAAAATGATTCGTACTGCCTGTGCTTCCTGTTCATTGATAATCAAGTGTCGGTTTTCGTCCAGATCGTATCCCAGTGGGGGACAGCCGCCGGTATGTTTGCACTGCAAAGCAGTTTCGTTCATGCCTTTCATGACTTCCCGTGCCAGATTCTTGCTGTAGTATTCCGACATGCCCTCCAGGACGGCTTCCATCATAATGCTCTCCGGAGAATCGTCCATACGTTCCAGCACACTGCAAAGCTTGACGTGGTTCTTCTTTAGCTTCTTCTTGTAAATGGCACTGTCGTAACGATCTCTTGAAAAACGGTCCAATTTATGCACCAGAACGATGTCAAACAATCCCTTGCCGCTGTCTGCGATCATCTGCTGAAACTGCGGTCGATTGTCGGTTGTTGCTGACCTTGCCTCGTCGGTATAGGTGGAAACGACCTGCCAGTGATTTTGCTTGCAGAACTGATTCATAGCTCGTATCTGTGCATCGATGGATTCACTTCTCTGGTTATCCGAACTGAACCGGGCGTATTGTGCTACTTTTGGAATGTTCAGCATCTTACCACCTCAACAGGCAGATAGATGTCTTCACCATAGCTGTCGCCAACGATTTTAACGCCATGTAAAAACATACTTTCTTCCAAGAAAAGCATTTCTACAAACTCCATTTCACCAATTGGAAAGTCTGCAAATTCTTCTGATTCCAGTACGATAAAACAGCCAATGTCATCCAGATTTTCTACCTGATATTCCCGCATCATCGCAGTCATTTTCTTTGCAATGTATGTTTTGAGCATCAAAGGCTGAATCTGGTCGGTTTCTTCGAGGTTTGTTATTTTTATCATTCGACTCCCTCCATTTCATAGGGTTCCAACACCCATTCTCTTCTGACTGCCGGCGTGAGCGGGTGGCAGGCATTTTTCCCGATCTGGTACATCTTGCTGGCATACTGTTTTATCAATTCCAGCAGGTATTTCTGCCGTTCTCTGACTCGTAAAGTATTCTTTCCGATCGTGCCCCACGCAATGATAATGGCATCGTTCATTGCAGCGTACTGCTGTATGATCTCGTCTGCTTCATTGTCGATCAGTTCATCATCGCCATTAAACCGAAGATTGAGTTTTTCCATGATCCTGCTGTACAGGTTCACGATATTAACGCTGCCAAAACCAAGCTTATGAAGATTGTTGATAACCAACATCGTGGTCATATCAAAGTTGACCGTATCCGCTGTGTTGGGGTTGATCATGATAACCATTGCAGACGGTTTCTCGCTGTCCCATTCCTTCCGCAGAAGCAAGCGATGCTCTTTGTCGTCTGAAAAGATGGCTTTGCTCTTGATGATTGTGGTTTCTTTTAACATTTCTTCCTCCCTCTAAAAAAAGAGGCCTAGCATCACGCCAAGCCTCCCGCAAACAGAATTTTTACTTACTCTTCTTGACTAGTGCCAGCAGCTCTACGCCGCAGGCAACCCCCGCCAGAAACATTTCAATTGCAATCGGCATTGATATATTTCACCTCCTCTCGTTCCTGCATTTCGATGGCAATTCCAATGCCGCCGATCACCAGTGTCAGTACCAGTCCTGCGATAAATTCCTTCATGTCAAATTCCTCCAATTTTTCGTTTTATGCTTCACACTGTAACAGTGCTTTTGCCTCGCTAATTGCTTCCTCCATTGCCGCTGTATCCATGAGCAGTTCTTCGATTTCGTCCGGATCATATCCGACTTCCAGCAGCAACTGGACTTCTTCTTCGGAAACGCCGAATGTGCCGCAGTACTCCAACAGCAATTCTTCCCGCTCATCTTCCATCCAACATTTTGCGTAGTCCCAGTTGTAGGGATTGAACATGGTATGGATGTAGTCCTGCATTTCAAAATCACTTCTGTTGAGTTTTCCGTTCGGAGTAATCTCCAAGATTTCACCCTCTGAAACATCGACTTCACAGCACTTGTCATTCAGCTTTACCTTTTTCAGAGCATTGTCCAAAATGCTTTTTGTGCTGGCGTAAACGTATAGTCCGATTTTCGGGAAATGATAGATAGTCAAAGGATTATTACCTTTCACCAGAAACAGCGTGTTGTCATTTCTCAAAATCGTAAAGACAAAACTGCCCTCCACAAGCTCTGCCATGCGTTTGATGTTTTCCGTGTCCAGCTGCTGTTCCTGTTCCAGAAGCTGCACGGCGACGTAGCTGTCGGTTTCGATTGGTGTCGTTGGGAGATGCTGTTCCCGGCGAAGTTCTTTGTCGTTGTACAGCACGCCGTTGTGGGCGAGGGCGAACGCCTCCGTGCCGCAGTGTCCCTCGAACGGGTGGTTGTTGCAGTTTCGCTTCTCGCTGCCCTGTGTCGTAAACCGGGTGTGCCCGATGACCGCCCTCGTATCTCTGGGGAAGAACAGCTTGACCTTGTGAGCCGGTTTGGGCTTTTTGTAGGTGACCATGCTGCCGTCCCGGACGTAGGCAATGCCCGTTGCGTCTGTGCCACAAACTTCCGCAGCGACCGAGAGGTAGTGTATCAATTTTTTTAAGGTCACATTGCTGGTCTTACCCTTATAGTCTAAAAATCCAAACACTGCACACATTTTACATCTCCTCGCTTTCCATCACGTACTCATTGACGTACAATCTTCTTTCTTTCAGATACTGGATCAGTTCCGGTTCCTGAATGGAGCTTACAAACTCCGACCAGCTCATGGCATCGATCCCTTCCTCAGACAAGGAAATCGCCGCATCACAGATGTGGTTGACCATCTGCAATGTGGCGATGAAAGTGTTGTATTTGAGTGTGCCTCGGAACAGGCGAAATTCGATTGTGTGATAGTTGTTCAAATTGACTGCAACGTATCTGCCGTTGCATTCGCTTTTGGCTTTCTCCAGGATTTGTTTGCCGGTTTTCTCAAAGCCGAATCTTGCACTCCATCGGCTCATGTTGTAGCTGCTGCGTCTGCTGAACATGAACAACTCGTTCCAATGCTTTTCCACAAAGAACAGGATCCGGCTGATGACATCTTCCTGTTCTGTCTGGTTATCCCCAAAGGCATTCCTGTTGACGTGGACGTGCAGACCGCAAGTCGATGTCTGATGGGAACGATAGCCCATGGAGACTGCTTCCCGAAGGAGTTCTTTCCAGTTCATTTCCTCCGTGTGGTACTCCAAAGTCATGGGGTGGGAAACAATCTCAAAGCCATCTTCCAGAGAACTATCCGACTTAATGTAGATGTTTTCTTCATGCACATTGACGATGCTTTTGAGAGCTACGGCGTTGTCGTTATCCTTGCCGCCTTCATCCACTTCCAGTTCCACGCCGAAGTATCGCTTTCCGTTTCCGTAAAAGATAGGTGTGGGTTTGTAACTGTATTCCTCGATCTCGTCCTCAAACTCGTCGAAGCATCTTTCGCAGTAGGGCAGGTCGC
>OIYT01001032.1_pt1 | contig 21665 bp, 17 predicted proteins | sample 1588201 | NCBI WGS metagenome assembly OIYT01 (sample SAMN03283260) | human gut metagenome | biome: human-associated habitat; material: feces | host: Homo sapiens | place: USA | collected 2013
GGGATGGCAAACAGCTCGGTCCCGATGGGCGGGATGTCGGCGATGTGCTCTTCCGGCACACGCACCACCCAGTGCTCCTCGTTCTGGATCACGGTGCGGGCATACTCCATGCCCACGATCTCCGCGCGCTCCGGCTGGGGATCGGTGGCCACGGCCTTGCAGCCCAGATCCAGTGTGAAGGTGTCGCGGCTGGGGCGGCTCACCACGCGGGTGAGCAGGGCAGCAGCCGGGGTAAACTTCAGGTCCGGGTAGGCCTTGCGGTACCCAGCGTCCTGGATCACGCAGGTGCCGGGGCTCAAAAACTCTCCGGTCATCTCGGCGTGCACCGGGAAGGACGGGGTGCCGCCCATGATCAGGATCTCGCAGCAGATGCCGTCCGCCTTCAGGCGGGCCTTGATCTCCTCGATCTGCTTGTCCACAGGGGCGGTAGCCACCTCGCGCTCCTGCACGCTGCTCTCGTGGCGGTGGCCGTCGTAGCAGTGCATGCCGCGCATGACGATGCCGGGCAGGGTGTTCCACTCCCGGTACATCGCTTCCACTTTATCCAGCGGCACACCGGTGCGGTGCTGGCCCATGTCCACATCCATCAGCACATTGGCCTTGCAGGTCTGGCCCAGCTTGCGGATCTGCTCCGTGTCATCGCCGATGGCAAAGAACTCCACCTCCGGGAAGGCGGCCTGCAGCGCGGCAAAGCGCTTGATGTTGGGGCCCACCAGCGGGTATGCCAGAGTCAGGTGCTTCGCACCGGCCTTGGCGGCCATTTCGGCCTCGGCGATGGTGGCGCACTTGAAGCGGTCGATGCCCGCCTCAATCTGCATTTGGACCACCTTGGCCATCTTGTGGGTCTTGATGTGGGGCCACAGGCGGGCAGCGCCGCCTGCAATGTCGATCATCTTGCGGATATTCTCGCGGATGATCGCCGGGTAATAGACCAGCTGCGGGCTTACGATGTCCTGCTGACCCTCAAAGGTATAGAGGTTGTCGTTGATCTTATTCATACTCCACCAGCATCTCGATCTCGACCGCGATGTTGCCCGGGCAGGAATTGGTGCCCATGGCGGTGCGGGCGGGCAGACCCTTCTCCTCGCCGAACAGCTCGAACAGCAGGTTTCAGACACATATGCACGGATTGCACCGGCTCCGCTTAATCTCTCTACGCTTTATCCGGCATCCGGGCAAGCTGCTAATGCAGATACGACGCAGGAGATACAGGGACGGCTGGTGATCGGCGTATCCAGCCTCGAACAGTTTACATGCGTCCTTGGTGCTATAGAAAAACGACATATCAAGGTTGGAGCAATCACAGTTCCTGCCGCAATTTATACAGAATGTGCCAGACAATGTGACGATTCCGTTGTGCTTTATGCAGAACTGCCACATGTAATTCGTGCCGGACAGATTCCGGATTTGCAAGATTCATCAATCCGTGGTATATATATAAGAAACATTGACGGTTTTGCACTTACAGGACAGTTAAGGCTCCCGGAAGCGTGTGAATTTCTGTTTGATGCATCACTTTACTGTTATAACCGGGCGGCTTTCGCATTTGCCCATAGCCTGACCGGACACCGGATTACATTTGCCATACCGCGTGAGCTGACGCTTACCGAGCTTGAAGCACTTTCCGACGAATCACTCTGTCTGACACTGTATGAGTATCAGCCGGTCATGATTTCTGCAAACTGTGTACAGCGTACAACCAACGGATGCAGCCATTCGGATTCGGTCGTGCCGATTACAGATGACCGCAAAAACCGTTTTTTTGCAGCATGTTATTGCAAGGACTGTTACAATGTAATCTACAACAAGCTTCCGTATTCCATCTTGGATATTTATCAGGATACCGCTTTTACGAATATACACAAAGGTGGCTATATGCTTCGATTTACAATCGAAGATAAGGCGCAGATTGAATACATCCTGCGTGCATATGCAGACGGACATCCAGAAATCAAAGAACGGACAACCGGACATTTATATCGAGGAGTATTGTAATGATTAATATCATATGTGAGGTTTCAAAGTATCTGGTTTTACTTTTTATGGTTTTGTATACTGTAAAATGTTTTTCCGTACTTTCCTCGAAAGATGAAGAACAGAAAAAGAAGAAACTGAATAAGCAAATCGGATATGTATTCATCATACATTTTCTATGTTATCTGATCCTATATCTGAGGCTCGGTCAGATGAAAATCCTGATCTTTTATGTAGCACAGATTTTCGTCGCAATCTTATATATGGCGTTATATCACAGCATCTACAAGGATTCCTCCAGACTGTTGACAAACAACTCTGCATTCCTGCTGTTGATCGGGTATATCATGCTTACAAGACTGAATTTCAGTCTGGCTGTCAAACAGTTTATTTTCGCAACAGTCGGTTTGGTGCTTACCTCCTTTATTCCATATATTATGTTAAAATGGAAGAAGATGAAGGATCTGGGAGTCTTATACGGAATTGTCGGAATCATTCTTCTTCTGACTGTATTTATCCCCGGACTCGGAAGTGAAAAATATGGCTCCAGAAACTGGATCAATATCGGGCATTTGTCTCTTCAGCCAATGGAGTTTGTAAAGATTATATTTGTATTTTTCGTTGCATCCATGCTGGTGAAGGCAAGCACCTTCAAAGAGCTTTTTGTCAATGCCATCATATCAGCCGCATTTATGGGAGTACTTGTATTGGAAAAGGATTTAGGTGCAGCTGTGATTTTCTATATTACATATGTGCTGATGGTCTATGTAGCAACCTCGAGACCAGTTTTTCTGGTTGGCGGCATCTCACTTGGAGCAGGAGCAGTCATGCTTGGCTATGCTTTGTTTAAAAATTCATTATTCCAACATGTTATGGTCCGGGTTCACGCATGGCAAAACCCATTTGCCGATATTGATGGTGGCGGATATCAGCTTTCCCAGTCGCTTTTCGCAATTGGGACAGGAGGATACGCAGGTTCCGGTCTGACACAAGGTGCAGCTTCGAGCATTCCGGTCAGCGAAAGTGATTTCATATTCTCCGCAATCTGTGAGGAGCTTGGCGTAATCTTCGGACTCGCCATGATTCTGGTAATTGTAAGTATCTTTATTTCATTTGCTAACGTTGCAATGAAATGCAAGGTACCATTCTACAAATACCTGGCACTCGGTTTTTCAAGCATTTACATTGTACAATGCTTCTTAAACCTTGGCGGCGTAACGAAATTTATTCCATCCACCGGTGTGACACTTCCACTTGTCAGTTATGGTGTCAGTTCCGTCCTGAGTACTTTGATTATATTTGCAGTCGTACAAGGTGTATATGTAATAAGCAGCAGTGAGGCAGTGAAATATGAAAGAGAAAAAGAAAAAGCAAGACAAAAACTACGCGAAGAACAAGCAGCCGTTAACACCGGAGCAAGAATTAATCGCGAAAGAAAAACAACGAATTAAAAATAACCGGATTAAAAACCGCCCAATCGTCGTGATCACATACATGATGGTTGCTGTTTTCGTGAGCATGATTGCCTATGTAATATATTTCATGCAATTCAAATCCGAGACAGTAATCGCTAATTCACGGAATGTGCGGCAGGATTCGTTCGCAAGCACAGTAGAGCGCGGGGATATCATCACGAGCGATGGCGTAGTCATTGCAACGAGCGAAACAGATGACGAAGGAAATACCAGCCGTTCTTATCCGTATTCGAATATGTTCGCCCATCTGGTCGGTTACGATGAATACGGCAAGTCCGGATTAGAGCTTGCAGGCAACTTCTACATGCTCCGTTCGCATATCAACATCTTCGAACGTGTTTACCGCGAGCTGAAAGAACAGAAAAACCGGGGCGATAATATCATCACAACGGTTGATTACGATCTGCAGGCGGCAGCATACAATGCGCTCGGCGGCTGTAAAGGAGCCGTGATTGCCATAGAGCCATCAACAGGCAAAATACTATGTATGGTTTCGAAACCGGATTTTGATCCGAATGACATTGAAAACGTATGGTCATACCTGCAGACAGAGGAGGGGGCGAGCAGCACCATCCTGTTAAACCGTGCAACACAGGGACTCTATGCACCGGGGTCGACCTTCAAGGTTGTTTCCCTGCTAGAATTTATCCGCGAAAATCCGAACAGCTATAACAACTTCCAATTCCATTGTGATGGCAATTCCATTTTCTCGGGAGTCAGCATCCGTTGTTCCAACAACAAATCACACGGAGATCTGTCACTTGCAGATGCACTTGCATATTCGTGCAACGTCAGCTTTGCAACGATTGGTGAAACACTGGATAAATCAAGCTACCGAAATACTGCGGAAGAGCTTCTGTACAACAAAGACCTTCCGTATGACGGAGATTATAATTCCTCTAAGTTCGCGATCAATGGTAATTCCCCGGATGATGCCATTCCGCAGACGGTCATTGGACAGGGGGATACTAAGACGACACCATTGCACAACGCGATGATCATGTCTGCCATTGCAAATGACGGCGTATTAATGAAGCCATATACCATTGACTCCATCCAAAACGATGATGGTGCGAACGTCAAGACATTCCATCCAAAGCAGGCGGGTACCCTGATGACTGCAAATGAAGCAGATATATTGACCGAATATATGAAAGGGGTATGTGAATACGGTACCGGTTCCGGTTATTTCTCCGGCCTTTCTTATCATGTAGCAGGCAAAACAGGTACTGCTGAATTTGACAATGAAGGGAACTGTAATTCCTGGTTTGTCGGGTTCTCCGATCCGGATGATCCCGATATCGTAGTCTGTGCCATCGCTGAAGAATCCAATGTGACCGGTGTAACCGGCGCATGGGTTGCAAGACAGGTTTTTGATGCCTATTATAGTAAATAGCTTATAGTAAATAACATGTAAATCTTGCGAGCGACAGGGGAATCTGCTATAATAAATTTAATTTTTGGTCACACCAAGAAAGAAAGCAGGAGGAATTGCAATGATAGAAGCAACAAGCTGTGGTGGTGTGGTAATCTTTCGAGGAAAAATCCTGTTATTATACAAAAATTACAGGAATAAATACGAAGGCTGGGTTCTTCCGAAGGGAACAGTAGAAGAGGGTGAGCAGCACAATGAGACTGCTCTCCGTGAAGTGAAGGAAGAAACCGGTGTGAGCGCGCAGATTATCAAATATGTCGGCAAGAGCAACTACACATTTAACACATCCTATGATATGATCAACAAAGATGTACACTGGTATCTGATGATGGCGGACAGTTATTACAGTAAACCGCAACGGGAAGAGTATTTCATGGATTCCGGATATTACAAATTCCATGAAGCATACCATCTGTTGAAATTTCCGAATGAAAAGCAGATATTAGAACAGGCCTATGAGGAATATACGGCATTGAAACAGAATAATCTGTGGGGAAGCAAAAAATATTTTTAAATTATAAGTATATGAAAGCAAAAAAGAAACGTATTTTATATAATGTATGTCTGGTTGTTCTGATTGTCATTTTCATCGGTTCAGCCGGATATCTTGCGTCGTATTTTCTGCAAAGCCGCAAGAGCGAATCGCAATTTGATACTCTGGAATCCATGATTGATGAGCCTGTACAGGCGGACGAGATCGTCTATGTTGCAACAGAAGGGGATGCTGAGCCCGGACTTGAGTTTGTATCGATTGATGGAACACTCGTGCAGAAACGTTTCGCATCCATCTATCAGAAGAATCATGATTTTGTTGGCTGGTTATCGATTGAAGATACACATATTGACTATCCGGTCATGCAGACCATGGAAGATGAAGAGTACTATATCCATCGCGACTTCTACGGAGATTATAGTGCCGCCGGAACCTTGTTTGCAGATACGGAAAGTAATATTCAAAAGCCGTCGGATAATATACTGATCTATGGTCATAACATGAAAACAGGAAAGATGTTCCATGATCTGTTAAAGTACGAAAACGAAGATTTTTATAAGTCGCACAGATACATTCAGTTTGATACGATCTACGGAAATGCATCCTACGAGGTGATTGCCGCATTCCGGACAGAGATTCTGGATGAAGAAAGCGAAGGCTTTAAGTATTATCGTTTTTTTGATGCAGAAGACGAAGCAGACTTTCATCGTTTTGTATCCAGCTGTAAAGGATTAACTTCCTACACGATTGATACGGATGCTTCTTATGGGGATTCCCTGATCACACTTTCAACCTGTGCATACCATACGGAAAATGGCAGATTTGTTGTGGTCGCTAAAAAGGTAAACAAAGCAAATTAAATAGGATTTCAAACAGGATTTTTTCTAATTTATCTTGACAAGAAAACAAATCCTGTGATATAGTATCAACTGTTCGCCGGTGTGTCGGAATTGGCAGACGAGGCAGACTCAAAATCTGTTGGTGGCAACACCGTGCGGGTTCAAGTCCCGCCACCGGCATTAGACAAAAATGCGAGAGTCCTTATAGATTAAGGATTCCCGCATTTTTATTATGATCAAAAACAGCGTAGGTGCGCAAAAAGTGCGCAAACCAGATATATATCAGCCAAGGCGAAGCATTTCCTTGCGCAGTCTGCGGATGATTTTTTTCTCAAGTCTTGATATATACGACTGCGAGATTCCAAGCAGATCGGCGACTTCTTTTTGTGTCATTTCCTCATCATCATGTCCGATTCCATAACGAAGTTCAATAATTGTCCGTTCCCGGTCACTTAAGATATCCATTGCCTGTTCGAGCAGATTCAGATCGACCTCATCTTCAATATCCTTGTAGACAAGATCCTCCTCCGTTCCAAGAATATCTGACAGCAGAAGTTCATTTCCATCCCAATCCACATTCAATGGTTCATCAATCGAAACCTCTGTCTTGATACGGGAATTCCGGCGCAGATGCATCAGAATCTCGTTTTCAATACACCTGCTGGCATAGGTAGCAAGCTTGATATTCTTATCAGCCTTAAACGTATTGATTGCCTTTATGAGTCCGATCGTTCCAATTGAGATTAAATCCTCGACGCCGACACCGGTATTGTCGAATTTTTTGGCGATATAGACTACCAGCCGAAGATTATGCTCGATCAACGTCTGTCTGGCCTCTAGAACATCATCGTCCAAATTGGACAACAATAGTGTCTCTTCTTCCGCGGACAACGGTGGTGGGAGAATCTCGGCGCCTCCTATGTAATGAACTTCGTTTTTTGGGAACAAAAGATAATTGGCAATACTCTTGATATTGAATCGAATCATATTATTACTGACTATACTAATCATGTTTCTCCTCCTCAGGGTTTTAATTTTTCATGTAGTAACACATCAAAACGATTATCAAAAAAAGCTTCCCGGCTGATGCCTGCGGTCACGGTCATATATGACGTATGTTCTTTCCTATAGGTCAGTCGTTCAAGCGTGATGGCGGGCATCATTGAAAACCGGTTGCTGATCGTGTGATACGGAAGTGGGAAAAAAGTAACAGCTTCCCGCTCATTCATTTGTATATATGCAAACTGTCCTGTCTGATGATATCGTTCGAGCTCATATTGTCCATCCTGAGACATATATGGTTTTAGTGCGCGGTAGCTTAACAATATCGCCGGTTTCTCTGTATATGGATTGTAGAGATGATTCCCGGTATCGAGAAATGCACTGGTACACAGTGATCCCGATGCAAATACCAGATCTACGTTGTATTCCATGGACGCACATTTCCTTCGGTCATACACCTTCCGCCCATATCTGCAGGCAGACAGTGACACAAGACATGCTATATAAAAACGTGGATTGGAAAGAGTCCTTCCATCATATACACGAAACAGCAGCATAAGTCCTCCAAGCCATACACATACAGCAATTATTACGATTAAAACCGATAGGATAGATGATGTTTCCCTGTTTTTGTATGCAAAAAAATATGTCATAAAAAAGAAGCTCGTGGCATATACTATGTAATAAAGCATACCTGAATCTATCGTCAGCAGAAAAATACCGGTTGACAGGAACGCGGTAAGAACCGCTATAAGAAATGTCCGGCCGATTCTTATAGTATGACCAAGTATCGTCTGTATCATCAGGAATAAAAACAAATTTAAAACAGCATGATACACAAACAATACATCGGCATAAACAATATAATGCATGTTCACCTCCTTTGATCGTTCTATGCCATTATAAAAAACGCATGAAAAAAACGATGTCGCATTTCGTATTCTGACTTCGAATAATTCCAAGTCATTTCGACAGAAAAGAGATTCTTATTTTCGACAGTAAATAGCAGGAGTGTAGCAGTTACATGAATCTGAATCAACCGGATGTGCAGGAAAATATGAGAAAAATCAGTACCGGTCTTGCCTTGACTTTATCCGAAGAGCAGGCGAAAATCCATACTTATATCACAATCATTTTCCGCTTTCAAGGCGATTTTCAGTCAATTACAGATAGCATTGATATCAAATCTGTGGAGCTGTTAAATGGTTTTGCCGTAGCAACAGCTTCACCGGATCAGATTCGACGGCTTTCGAAGCTGTCCCAGATTCTCTATATCGACCTGACCCGCCAATTAGAATATGAGCAGGCAGTATCACCGTCTTCCCGCACACAGGCATGTTTTCCTGTTTTCGATCCTGCCGGAACGATTCTTAAGGGAGATGGCATACTCGTCGGAATCATCGATTCCGGTATTGATTTTTACCATCCCGCATTTCTCCGTGCGAACGGAGATTCCTCCATCATTACATACTGGGATCAAAATAACAGCGGAACACCTCCGGAGCCATACGGATTCGGAAACGAACTTGGACATCATCAGATCAACTCGCTTATCCGGACAATGCGCAAACACTTACCCCCGGATCCGGACGGACACGGAACTGCCGTTACAAGCATCATAACTGCTTTAAGTCCGGACACGGATATCATAGGTGTTGCCGCACAGCCGGACACAGCTTCTTTTCTATGCGCCATTGACTACGCAGTCCGTTATGCACGCTCGGTCAGCAAGCCTCTCGTTCTCAACTTAAGCTATGGAAATAACTACGGTGCACATGATGGGAGCTCGCTTGTAGAACAGTATCTCGATCTGCTTCCGGCATCTGACAAAATCACAGTCGTAACCGGCACCGGAAATGAAGGTGGAAGCGGCAGACATGCCAACATAGATGCCCGTAAGAATAGAAAAATGCAGATTCTGGTAAGTCCCGGAATACAAATATTTAATCTACAGCTGTGGTCAGAATTCTCAACCCCTTACCGGTTTCACATCCTGTCTCCCTATGGTGCATTCTCCGAAGATATTGTATCGACATCCCACGGCAGCTTCCGTGCTTTCACATTATCCGGCACAGATATCCGGATACAGATCGGACTTCCATCTCCTTACAGTACAAAGCAGGAGATATTCCTTCAATTCGAAGGAGGCGATCGTCTGTCAGGAAACTGGGATTTTGTCTTTTACCCGGTTTTATCCTCAGACTTTCATATAGATGCCTGGCTTCCGGTCGCTGCATCCACAAGCAGCAGCCTTATGTTTGAATCACCGGATACTGAACTGACTCTCACGATTCCATCCACAGCAGCAACCGTGATCACAGTTGGAGCATATGACAGCCGCAGGCAGACGATTGCGCCATTTTCCGGACAGGGAGCAGCAGCAATTCAAAAGCCTGATCTTGTAGCTCCGGGTGTCGATATACTTGTTGCAAATTCCGGTGGCGGATACCGGATTTTGAGCGGTACATCCTTTGCCGTACCTTTTGTTAGTGCCGCCTGTGCCAATCTGATGCAATGGGGGATTACTGACCAAAACGATCCTTTTCTGTTTGCATCCCGTCTGAAAGCTTATCTGCGAAGAGGTGCGATTCCACTCATCGGAACAGAAATTCCCAATCCACAGAGCGGATGGGGACGCCTGTGTGCAGACAACAGTCTGCCTACATCCGGATGAAGAAAAACCAGAAGAAACTATTTTGTCCCATTTATCGACGGATTCTTTTATCTGTGATATGATAGACTTACATTGAGACAAAAGGGGTTTTTGATTTGAAATATATTACACTTGGATTAGTGGCACATGTCGATGCAGGAAAAACAACACTTTCCGAAGAGCTTCTGTACGAATCCGGAGTCAGGAAAGTTCTCGGACGCGTGGATAACGGTGACACAATGCTTGATAACAATGAAATGGAACGGAATCGTGGTATCACGATTTTTTCAAAACAGGCTGTGATAGCAGATGCCTCCGATTCGATTACGATTCTTGACACACCCGGACACGTTGATTTTGCAGCAGAAATGGAACGGACATTACAGGTACTTGATTATGCGGTGCTTGTAATCAGTGCTTCCGACGGTATCCAGGCACATACAAGGACGCTCTGGCGTTTATTACGTGACTATAACATACCGGTGTTTGTATTTGTCAATAAGATGGACCAGCCGGATAACGACCAGTCTAAACTGCTGGAAGAACTGACAGAGCTGTCGGAGGATATGATCGCATTTACCGATTATCAGGCAGGTATGGTTATAACAGATCCCGATATGTATGAAAATATTGCAGTTGCCTCAGGAGATGAGACAATTCTTGATTATTATTTTGAGCATCAGTCCATACCGCAGGATACTATTTGCGAATTGATACACAAACGGAAGATATTCCCTTGCTATTTCGGCAGTGCACTCAAAGGGCAGGGCGTCAGTGAGCTGTTGAATGGCCTGAAGCGCTACACACTTGACCTTTATACAGACAGACAGGAATTGCCTTTTGGGGCACGTGTCTACAAGATTACAAGAGATGACAAGGGAAACCGCCTTACCCACATCAAGATCATGCAGGGGACGCTCGGAATAAGAGAAATGATCGGTGATGAAAAAGTCACGCAGATCCGATGCTATAACGGAGAAACCTACGAGACACCGTCTGTTGTTTACGCCGGTCAGACGTGTACGGTTACCGGATCAGACACAACAAAGGCAGGAGATGGGCTCGGTGATTGCGAACAGAATAAAATGACATGTATGGAACCGGTCATCACCTATGATCTGCAGTTTGAGCCGGGAATCAGTGCAAGACTCATGTATGCAAAAATCAAAGATTTAGATGAGGAACTTCCAGAACTGCATCTCATGTGGCAGGAGCAATCCGAGACGATCCAGATCATGCTGATGGGACCGGTACAGATTGAAATATTAACGGAACTGATCAAGCAGCGATGTGGTGTCGTTCCTATATTTGATAGCGGACAGATATTGTACAAGGAAACAATCGCGGATTCCGTCATCGGAGTTGGACATTTTGAACCACTGCGTCATTACGCAGAAGCGCACATCCTGATTGAACCGGCAGAGCGGGGAAGCGGCGTTGACGCAGCCCTAGACTGCAGTGAAGATGTGCTGTCAAAAAACTGGCAGCGCCTGATCTACACACATCTTCTGGAACGCACGCATCGTGGAACGAAGATCGGAGCACCGCTTACAGACGTACATTTTACAGTGATAAATGGTCGTGCCCACAATAAACACACAGAAGGTGGGGATTTCCGACAGGCAACCTACCGGGCCGTCCGCCAGGGACTCATGGAGGCCGGAACGATCATACTCGAACCGGAATATGATTTCACACTAACGGTACCGGTATCCATGATCGGACGAGCTATGACAGATTTAGAATCCATGTATGCTGTCATGGAGCCACCGGTACAGACAGAAGATACTGCAGTCATCCAAGGACACGGTCCGGTCGCCACATTACGTGATTATCAGCTGCATGTCCGCCGTTTCACACGCGGTCTTGGTGATTTCTCCGTCAGTTTCCGTGGTTATATGCCATGTCACAACGAAGAAGAAGTAATCGCCGGGATGCATTACGATCCGGAAGCGGATCTCAAAAATCCAACATCCTCTGTGTTTTGCGCACATGGATCCGGATTTGTTGTTCCGTGGGATCAGGTAAAAGCCTATATGCATGTGCAGGATACCATTACATCCGGCACGGATATTCCGGTCTGCGAAGTAAAAAGCAGGGAGAATTTCGATTATACAATCGGCCTCGATGAAATAAATGTAATTCTGTCCGGTCAGACAGCGAACCAGAATGCGAAGAAGCAGACATACAAAAAGAAGCTTGCCGCACATACTGATTCCTATATATCCCATACATCCGGTGTCATAGCTCCGCCAAAAGAGAAGCTGCTTATTGTGGATGGATACAATGTGATTTTTGCATGGGAGAGTCTGAACGAGCTTGCGAAGACGAATCTTGACGCTGCCAAAGACCTGCTGATTTCTATATTATCCAATTATCAGGGTATTACCGGTATCCAGACACTGCTTGTATTCGACGGTTATAAAGTAAAAGGAAACCACGGAAGCCAGAGTGAACAGGAAGGCATCCAGATTGTGCATACGAAGGAAAATCAGACTGCTGATCAGTTCATCGAAAGCTATACACACGAAAATAACAGATGTTATGACATGACGGTTGTAACTTCGGACGGACTGATCCAGACCATTACCCGCGGAGCCGGATGTCATATTCTATCCTCCCGTGAATTATATACCAGGATTGAGCAATCTGTCATGGAACTACGGGAAACTTATAACATTCAATAATTAAGAATACACCTGTAAATACTTGCCAGAGCGCACGAATTTATGGGTGTATTTATTTGTATTTACCGATAAAATATGTTATACTTTTTACAATTATGACTAGAATAGATGTGAAACGACATAACAGGAGGTTAAAATGAACGAATATACAACACAGATGGACGCTGCCAGAAAAGGCATTATAACCCCTCAGCTCGCATGTGTTGCGGAAAAGGAACGTATGACTACCGACGAACTTTTACCACTCGTTGCTTCCGGAAAGGTTGTTATTCCGGCAAACAAAGCACACGCATGTCTTGATCCGGAAGGAATCGGCTCTATGCTTCGCACAAAGATCAATGTCAATCTTGGTATCTCCAAAGATTGCAAGGACTATGACATTGAGATGAAGAAGGTTATGGAGGCTGTAGATCTCGGAGCACATGCCATTATGGATCTTTCTTCACACGGAAACACGGAACCATTCCGTAAGAAGCTGGTCAACGAATGTCCGGTCATGGTCGGAACTGTTCCTATCTACGATTCTGTAATTCATTATCAGCGTGATCTTGCCACACTGACAGCGAAGGATTTTATCGATGTTGTCCGGCTTCACGCAGAAAACGGTGTTGATTTTGTTACGCTTCATTGCGGAATCACAAGAAAAACCATCGAACAGATCAAGAAACACAAACGTAAGATGAACATTGTCTCCCGAGGTGGTTCCCTTGTATTTGCCTGGATGACGATGACCGGCGAGGAGAATCCGTTCTACGAATACTATGATGAGATTTTGGATATATGTGCAAAACACGATGTGACAGTATCTCTGGGAGACGCCTGCCGTCCAGGATGTCTCGCTGACGCAACCGATGTGTGTCAGATTGAAGAACTTGTTCGGCTCGGTGAACTTACCAAGCGTGCATGGGAAAAGAATGTACAGGTTATGGTGGAAGGTCCGGGACATGTGCCGATGGATCAGATTACAGCCAATATGAAGGTCCAGCAGACGATCTGTATGGGAGCTCCATTCTATGTACTAGGTCCTCTGGTAACCGATATTGCACCGGGATACGACCATATTACTGCAGCAATCGGTGGTGCGATCGCCGCACAGGCAGGTGCCGCTTTCTTATGCTATGTAACACCTGCAGAGCATCTGGCATTGCCAAATGTGGATGATGTCAAGCAGGGAATCATCGCGTCAAAGATTGCCGCACATGCAGCTGATATAGCCAAGGGTGTGCGGGGTGCGCGTGACATAGATGATAAAATGGCCGATGCGCGCCGCGTATTAGATTGGGATAAGCAATGGGAGTGTGCTATGGATCCGGAAACAGCAAAAGCAATCCGTGCAGACAGAAGCCCGGAACACGAAGATACGTGTTCAATGTGCGGAAAGTTCTGCGCTGTCCGAAGCATGAATAAAGCATTAGCAGGAGAATATATCGACATTCTGTAATTATGGGAGGTTACTATGGATAAGGGTCAGTTTTGGGATAATTTCAAAAAATACGCAGGCATTTTTTTCCAGGGGGTTGGAATGGTATTTGCATACATTTTCCATTATCTTGGTGTGTTTGGTGTATTTGTATACAAAAAAGCAAAAATTCTATTTAAGAAGCTTCGCAGATTTACGCGGAAACTGATACGTAAGATAAAAAAACATCTTGCAGCAGGTGATCCACGTCCGCTGATATACACGCTTCTCGTAATCGTACTTGTGATTGTACTATTTTGCCTTCTTATCCATGGGATATCAAGCGGAAAGAAAGAGAAAAAGACTGCTACGACAACGGAAGCCGCTACCACGGAAGCTACCACGGAAGCAGTTGACCCACAACAGGAATTACGGAATCAGGCTGCTATTATATACCAGAATAATCCGGATTATCTGATGCTTGTCAACGAGACCAATCCGATTACCGCCGGCTATACATTTGAGCAGCATACATTGAACAGCGGATATATCGTGGATGAGCGCATCTACAACGATCTGCTTCAGATGCTTGAGGCTTGTAACGCCGCAGGAAATGAATATACGATCAAAGGTGGTTATATCAGCGCAGACACAGAAGGAAGCGGAGAATACGCTACCGGACTTGCCTTCGATGTAACGGCGCATGATGTTGCATCCTTAGATGCCACAACAGTTGCGACACTGCCAACCAATCAATGGTTGATGCAGAACTGTTCAACCTTTGGTTTTGTCCTTCGATATCCGGAGGGCAAAGAAAGTATAACCGGTCATAATTACGAGCCATGGCATTTCCGTTATGTAGGCAGAGATGCAGCTGTATTTATGACAACGAACAACCTGACACTCGAAGAGTTTTATTCGCTTGTAAATGGCGGTTCTGTACCTACGACACCGACAGATTCCGATACACCGGCTGCCGATCCGAATGCCGGTGCCATCGACCCGGCTGCAACTACAGAAGATCCGGCCGGCACAACAACAGAAGCTCCGGCGACTGAGCAGGAGAATCCGCTTGACATTTTTAATTAGAAGATTCACATAAGAAGCCTATAAGCTACAGATGCTGTAATTTATAGGCTCTTATATATAAAAGGATACCCGTATGAGCAAACCAGATAAACACATGAAAAAAGGACAATACGAGCGTGAATTGGCACGCAGAAGAAGAGAGAAGAGACTTCGCATCCGGCGATTTTACCAGATTATGCTGGGAGTCATGATCCTTGTATTTGTAATTGTATGTATCAACATCTTTTCTTCCAAAAAACGTATCCGCAAGGAAGCAGTTTCCCTCTATGAGACAGGAAGCTATCAGGAAGCCCTTGACAAATTCAAAGAGGCTTACGCCGAGAAGCAGTGGTTCTCGGATTCCATTGATGTTGATATCCTGCTTTATGAAGCGGATTGTATGATGCGGCTGCAGCTTTTTTCGGATGCAGAACTGACATATCTGAATATCCAGAAAAATTATGGCACATCGAAATATGATAAAGCACAGATTTCCTATCTGACAGAAATCTCACATGCACTTGGAAACTTTCATCAAGGTGATTATGTATCTACCGTAGCAGCATTCACCAAGGCGGTCGGAAACGATCACAAGGATATGAGCATCTATGCCGCCATCTGCTATGAGCATCAGAATAATTTCGATAAGATGAAGGAATATCTGGATATCTACGCGAAATATCATGGTATGGATGCATATATGAATTACAAATACGCATCTTATTATTATGACATCAAAGATTATAACCAGGCACTTACGTATCTGTCTCAGGGAGTTGCTTGTGGAGACAGCGATTACACACAGGAGCTTCTATACGCACAGATTATGTGTTACAGAGAGCTTCAGAATTACACTGAGGCATTTACACGTGCGGCGGAATATATAAACAAATATCCGGATGATCAGAAAGGACAGGATATCTATGCCTATCTTGACACCCGTGTCAATGTAAATGACGTTCCGGTCAACGATCGTTACCATCTGTATTCCGAACCGGAGAATGCAAGTGCAACTGAGTAACAATAATATATTTATGTAAACTAAAAGGATGTAGTATGTACGAAAACAAAGAGGAACTTGAAAAGGTTATATTGTTCGCTGTCGATCTGGACAACGGGGAAAATGTGGAAGCCAATCTGGATGAATTGGAGGAGCTGGTAGCAACTGCCGGTGCTGAGACACTTGGACGCATGATTCAGAACAAGGATTCCATCGAGAAAGCGACTTATCTCGGAACTGGTAAAGTCGAGGATCTGCGAGACATGGTGGAGCGTCTTGGTGCGACGGGTGTCGTGTGCGATGATGAATTATCGCCGATCCAGATGAAGAATCTGGAGCAGGAATTGGACACAAAGGTCATGGACCGGACGATGATAATCTTAGATATCTTCGCGAAACACGCAACAACACGGGAGGGTAAGCTTCAGGTAGAACTCGCACAGCTCAAATACCGCAGCAACCGTCTGATCGGTATGGGACAGGTAATGTCCCGTCTTGGTGGTGGTATCGGTACGAGAGGTCCTGGTGAGAAGAAGCTCGAGGTCGACCGCCGTCTGATCCGTGAACGGATTTCAAAGCTGTCTGCTGACCTGAAAGACGATATTGCGCACCGCGAGGTAATGCGCAAGCAGCGTCTGAACAGCCATATACCGATTGTTTCAATCGTCGGATATACGAATGCCGGCAAGTCAACACTGCTCAATCATATGACACAGGCAGGTGTCTTAGAGGAGGATAAGCTGTTTGCAACCCTTGATCCGACCTCCCGGAACTATAAGCTTCCGAACGGGCAGGAGATCATCCTGACGGATACGGTTGGTTTTATCCGCAAGCTGCCACATCATCTGATTGATGCATTCCGTTCGACGTTAGAAGAAGCAAAGTTTGCCGATATTATCCTGCATGTGGTCGATATCTCGAATCCTCAGGCAGACCTGCATATCCTGACAGTCTACGATACGTTGCGTGAGTTAGGCGTGAAAGATAAGCCGGTTGTCACTTTGTTTAACAAGATTGACAAAATGGATGAGCTTCCGGCAGTGAAAGATTTTCAGGCAGATCATACCTTATATATTTCTGCCAGACAGGAAACCGGATTCGAGAAGATCACGGACGTTCTCGCTGAAATCATCAACCAGAGCCGCATTTACATTGAACAGACGATTCCATACGCCAAGGCAGGCGTGATCCAGCAGATCCGCAAATCAGGCAATCTGTTAGAAGAAGAATACCGCGAGGACGGCATCTTCGTCCGTGCGTATGTCGATGCAGGCACGAAAGGGCTATTATAACATGGAATTACCGATTACTTTTGAACAAAATATGCGAACGCTTCTTAAGGACGATTATGATTCGTACGCGGCATGCCTCGAACAGCCGATGCATCACGGCATCCGCATCAACACGATGAAGATATCTGTGGAAGAGTTCCTGAAGATCAATCCATTTCATTTGCGCCCGGTTCCATGGTGTGAGAATGGATTTTACTACGATGAAACGTTGGATAAGCCATCCAAGCATCCATATTATTTTGCAGGACTTTACTATATTCAGGAGCCATCTGCCATGACACCGGCACATGTACTGCCTGTGGAAGCAGGAGACCGGGTGCTCGATATCTGCGCCGCACCGGGTGGCAAATCCACCGAGCTTGCGGCAAAATTACACGGAACCGGCTTGCTTGTATCGAATGATATCAGTGCTTCGCGCGCGAAGGCATTGCTGAAGAACTTAGAAGTTTTCGGTGCAGAAAATGCGCTGATCATCAGTGAAGCACCTTACAAATTAGCCGAACGGTTTCACGAATATTTTGATAAGATTCTGATTGATGCGCCATGCTCCGGAGAGGGCATGTTCCGCAAATCTGCATCCATGATCACTGCATGGGAGAATAACGGCAATCAGTTATTTGCCGATCTGCAGCGAAGCATCTTAGATCAGGTTGTCACAATGCTTAAACCCGGCGGCATGCTGCTTTATTCGACCTGTACTTTTGCGCCCCTTGAAAATGAGCAGTCCATCGAATATCTGCTTTCGTTGGATGATCGTCTGGAGCTGGTGGATTTCCACCCGTATGAGGGCTTTGACCACGGACATCCGGAATGGGGCAACACCGGAAATGAAACGCTGAAGCGCTGTGCCAGACTCTGGCCACATAAGATCGAAGGCGAGGGACATTTTGTATGTCTTGTCAAGAAGCAGGGTGAGCGGGATAACCGTGCCAATTATGGTGATTACCCGGTCAAGCGTGCAAAGCTCCCGGATTCCGTCACGGAATTTTTATCGCATACAACGCACGAATTTCACCCGGAACGGTTTGAGATATCGGGTGATAAACTCTATTATATACCGGAAAGCTTCCCGACAGTCCGAGGACTCCGTATCTTACGGTGTGGCTTATATGTCGGTGAGATCAAGAAAAACCGCTTCGAACCGAGCCAGTCACTTGCAATGGCGCTTACAAGGGAAGAATTTGATAACTGCCTCGATCTTCCTGCGGATGATGCAAAGGTCATCAAATACTTAAAGGGCGAGACGATTGATTTCGATGATGCTTCGGTCAAAAACGGTTACGTATTAGTATGTGTAGATGGATATCCACTTGGCTTCGGTAAAGCAAACCAAGGAGTATTGAAGAATAAGTATTTACCTGGATGGAGGTTGATGTCATGAAGATAGCAGTGATCACAGGCGCATCTTCCGGTTTGGGAAGAGAGTTTGCCAGACAGATCAACCAGCATTTTGTTACACTCGATGAGATCTGGCTGATTGCACGGAGAGAAGAACGGTTGAATGAATTAAAGGAATCCCTGCATGGAGTCCATGTGCGGACAATTCCGGTTGATCTGTGTGACAGGGATGCCGTTGGTACTTATGAGGAAATGCTGAAAAAGTTCCATCCACAGATCCGTGTACTGATAAATGCTGCCGGATACGGAAAGATGGGTTATGTCGAACAGATCTCCGAGGAAGATCTGGCAGGAGAGATCCGGTTAAATTGCGAGGCCCTGACCCGTATGACGAAGATTTCCCTTCCATACATGGCGAAGCGATCAAATATTATTAATATCGCTAGCTCCGCTGCATTTATGCCACAGCCAAACTTCGCAGTTTATGCTGCAAGTAAGTCCTATGTACTCTCATTTTCAAGAGCTCTGCATCAGGAATTGAAAAAGCATGGAATCGTTGTAACCGCTGTCTGTCCGGGCCCGGTAAACACCGAGTTTTTTGATATAGCAGAAAGCTATACCAAGACCAAAGGATATAAGGTTATCCTGCGTGCCAATGCAGGCAAAGTCGTTACACTTGCCATAAAGAATGCAATGAAAGGGAAAACCATATCGACGTATGGGGTTATCATGAAGGCATTCCGAGTTGTGACAAAGATTATTCCGCATAGCTTGATTGTTCCATTCATACACTAAACAGCTTGATACATCTAGAATAAAGGACAGACTTATTGCAATGAAAAAGAAAGAAAAAGGCCAGTATGGCTATATTAATTATTACAAAAAAGGAAAGCTGCTTGTGACGTTGATTCTTGCAATTATGATTGCTTCGATCATTCTTTCCATGCTGCTTGCATTTGGTGACACCGGACGTATCGGTATTGTATTCGCGATACTCCTTGTTCTGCCGTTTGCAAAGTTTCTGATTGCCTATATTATGTGTGCGAAATTTCAGACGATGCCGCAGGATGTTTATGACGTGGTACACGGGCAGACCGATGAGACGGACATGATCTACGATCTTGTGATCACACAGACCGAGGGGATGCATTACTACGATGCGGTCTGTGTCAGAAACGGAAGTGTGTACGCGCTTGTATTAGATAAACATTTCAAGGAAGAGAACAAGGAATACGAGATATTCATGCAGCAGGCACTTGCAAACAGCAAGTACAAATACATTGTTCACCTGTACACGGATGCGGATGCCTTTGCGAAGAAGATTCATAGCATCGGTGAACCGAATGACAAGACAAAATTAATTGACCAGTATATGCGGGAACAGATACTGACGTTCTGCGTGTAGTAAGGAGGAGCTTTCGGTATGCAGGAGCTAACCATCACAGATTTAGAATCCGGACAACGCTTAAATAAATACATGATGAAATACCTGAATCAGGCACCTTCTTCCTTTATCTACAAGATGCTCCGCAAGAAAAACATCACCAGAAACGACAAGAAAGCATCCGGTGATGAAATCTTAGAATGCGGTGATGTTATTAAAGTATTTCTGGCAGATGAGACGATTGAAAAATTCCGTGTTGTAAATACCAAAAATCCACACTTTGATCGTGGCTCCAAACAACATGATATCGTGAAATCCGCTGATTCGGCAACATCCGATGGTTCAGCACAGGCATCCAGACAGAAACCGGGAATCACGCTGCAGATCCTCTATCAGGATACGGATATCTTAGCGGTTCATAAGCCTGTCGGTGTCTTATCACAGAAAGCAAAAAAAGATGATTATTCTATCAACGAAGCAATCGTTGATTACTGCCTTTCCATGCGGATTCTAAGCGAGAAACAGCTAGAGACGTTTCATCCGTCGATCAGCAACCGCTTAGACCGGAATACCTCCGGCATTATCCTTGCCGGAATCTCGTTGAAGGGCAGTCAGATGTTAGCCCGCATATTAAAGGGGCATACATGTGAAAAATATTACTACACGATCGTAGCCGGAGAGATGAAACAGCGCATCCATGAGAAAGCCTATATCGTAAAGGATACAAAGAAGAATCAGTCTAAAATACAGAACCTTGAGAGTCCCGGTGCATCGATGATCGAGACTGCATTTACACCGCTTTGCACGAAAAATGGCTTCACCTTATTGCAGGTACAGCTTTTCACCGGAAAATCGCATCAGATCCGTGCACATCTGCAATCACTCGGATATCCGATGGCAGGCGATACGAAATACGGCAATCCGGCGGTAAACCGGAAGCTTCGCGAACGATACCATCTGAACCATCAGCTGCTCCACGCAGGCAGACTTGTATTGCCGGATATCCCGGAAATCACAGATCCGTTGCCGGCAGAATTTCAGAACGTTGCGGATGGGCTGGGGTTGAAACTGCCGGCAAATCACTAAATACCATGGATCTATGAAGATAAAATCCACAAGTATTTACATTTCATAATATAGCACAACAAATAGAAAGCATAACGAAACATGCCAACATGGAATTCCAGAGGATTACGCGGTTCCACCTTAGAGGAACTCGTCAATCTGACCAATGAATTATATACAGAGAAAAACTTAGCGCTCATGCAGAAGATTCCGACACCGATCACTCCTGTTAAGATCGATTCGGAAAGCGGACAGATCAAGCTTGCTTATTTCGAGAAGGATTCCACCGTCGACTATATCGGGGTGGTACAGGGCGTTCCGGTCTGCTTCGATGCAAAGGAGTGCGCGACAGATACATTTCCACTCCGGAATATCCATGAACACCAGATTCATTTCATGCGGCAATTTGAGAAGCAGCGGGGCATAAGCTTCTTGCTTGTGATGTTTACCGCACGCAATGAATTTTATTATCTGCGGCTGTGTGAGTTAGAAACCTATCTTGCCCGGGCCGAGCAGGGACAAGCAAGGAATTTTAAGTACGAGGAATTAAATCCCGCCTAT
>OIYT01001035.1_pt1 | contig 21653 bp, 22 predicted proteins | sample 1588201 | NCBI WGS metagenome assembly OIYT01 (sample SAMN03283260) | human gut metagenome | biome: human-associated habitat; material: feces | host: Homo sapiens | place: USA | collected 2013
ATAGAGGGGATACCAATCCAAAGAGCGTCACCTCCCGAGAGGGAAAATTTTACACAGCCATTTCCACGCAGCGTCAAAGACGCGCCGCCGGAAACGGCGTCAAGCGTTTTTCCAAAGGAAAAACCTTGGAGCGGGCGGGCTTTGCCTGGCCGCTCAAGTCGGATACAGGGTTCCCATTGGGCGAACGCCCAATGGGACAATGGCGGCGATTCTTAATGAGTTATAGAGGGGATACCAATCCAAAGAGCGTCACCTCCCGAGAGGGAAAATTTTACACCGCCGCGAAAGCGGCGTCAAGCGATCACAGGCAGAGAAACCCCGTAACGGGGAGAAAAGGCGGGGTGCTGCCCCGCCTTTTGGGAGTTAAGAAGTTAGCTCAGGGGGGAGAACCCAACGCCCTCGAACACGGCGGAGGCTTCATCACCAGTCAGGTACTCCAGGAAAGCCTGGGCCGCTTCGGCGTTCTGGCTCTCGGCCAGGACGGCGGCGGGGTAGATGACCTGGCCGCACATCTCGGCGGTGGCGCTGTCCACCACGGTCAGACCGGCGGAGAAAGCGTCGGTGCCGTAGATAATGCCGCAATCCACGGTGGCCTCGGAGACCTGGGTGGTGACTTCCTTCACGTTGGAGCCGTAGGTCAGCACGCCGGCGGAGGCCAGAGCGGCCTCGTCCAGGCCGTAGAAATCGAAGATCTTCTGGGTGTACTGGCCCACGGGCACGTCGCTGTTGCCCATGGCAAGCAGGACATCGCCGCTCTTCAGCAGCTCCGCCAGCTGGTCGAAGGTCTCAATGCCGGCGGGGTTGCCCTCGGGCACGGACAACGTCACCTTGTTCTCCAGCAGGTCCAGACGGGTGCCCTCCAGAAGACCGCCTTCCTCTTCCAGGGTGTTCATCTGCTTGGGAGCGGCGGAGATAAACAGGTCGCAGTCCGCGCCCTCCTGGATCTGGGTCAACAGAGTGCCGGAGGAGTCGTAAGTAGGCGTGATGGTCACGTTGGGGGCAACGTCCTTGTACAGCGCGATGATCTGATCCATGGTCTCCGTCATGGAGGCGGCGGCAAAGACAGTTAGCTCCACCGGCTCGGCGGCGGGCTCTTCGGTGGAGGTGTCGGGTTCAGCGGGGGTGGTGTCTTCCGTCGTCTTCTGCCCGCCGCAGGCGGCCAGGGACAGCACCAGACACAGTGCTAGGAGGAAAGAAAACAGCTTTTTCATCAAATAACTTCCTTTCTATCATACAGGATTCTATTGTGACCCGCAAGGGGGAACACACCGTGATACTCAATTGAGATGAACGTTTTTCAAAAAGCCGCGCCGGAACCCCGGCGCTACGCTTTATTTTCCAAAGGGGCAGATGGGCCAGTGGCAGGGCTTGCAGCCCAGGCACAATCCGCCCTCTCCCATGGCGGCGACGTCCGCCCGGGTGACCTCCACGCCGGCGGCCACACGGGGCAGAATCAGGTCGAAGATGGTGGCTCCGGCGTACATGACGCAGCCGGGCAGGCCCATGGCCGCCGTGCCGTCGTCGTAATAGCCCAGCAGGAACATGGCGCCGGGGAGAACCGGGGCGCCGTAGGTCACGATGCGGGCGCCGCTGGCCCTGATGCCGCCGGGGGTGTTATCGTCGGGGTCCACGCTCATGCCGCCGGTGCAGAGGATGATGTCCGCCCCGGTCTTCCGGGCCATTGCAATGGCGTCCGCCACATTGTCCACGCCGTCGCCGGAGTAAGTAACGGACAATGTCTCAATGCCGTAGGCCGCCAGCTTGTCCTTCACCACGGGGGTGAAGGTATCCTGGATCAGGCCCTTTTTCACCTCGCTGCCGGTGGCGATGATGGCGGCGGTTTTCTTCACATAGGGCAGCAGCTCCAGCAGGGGAGCGCTGCCCGCGGCCTCCTCGGCGGCGCGGAGCTTTTCCTCCTCAATGACCAGAGGGATGACCCGCATGCCTGCCAGCTTGTCGCCCTTGCGGACGGCGGTGTTGCCCCTGCGGGTGGCGATCATGATATCCTCCCGGGAGTTGACGGCGATGAGCTTTTCACTGTTTACCCGGAACAGGCCGTCACAGGCGGCTTTCAGCTCGATCTTGCCCTCCTTGGTCTCGCCGCGGGTCATGTTAGCGTTTTCACACAGGGCCAGCAGCCGCTCCGCCGCGTCGTCCTCGTGGACCATGCCGGGGGTCATCTCCCAGACATAGAGATTCTCCTTGCCCATGGACAGCAGGACAGGGATGTCCGCCTCCGTCACCACGTGGCCCTTGCGGAACCGGGCGTCCTTGTACTTGTCCTTGATGATCTGGGTCATGTCGTGGCACAGGACGTGGCCCACGGCGTCCTCCGTTCGAATCAGTTTCATGTAGCTCCCCCCAGAATTTCGATCTCATCGCCGGGATGGACAACGCCCTCCCGGATGACGATGGCGAAAATACCTTCCGTGGGCATGACGCACTTGCCCACGGCTTTTTTGATGGCGCAGTCGCTGTGGCACTCCTTGCCGATCTGGGTGACCTCCACCTCGGTCTCACCGACGCGGAGATGGGTACCGACGGGCAGGCTTTTCAGGTCAATGCCCACGGTGTTGATGTTCTCCGCGAACACCCCGGCGTCCAGGGGTAGGGGGCAACTTACCCGCATGGCGTCCACGCTCTCCTCCGCCAGCAGGCTGATCTGGCGGTGCCAGTTTCCGGCGTGGGCGTCCCCCACGATGCCGTGGCGGAGCTTCAGTTGAATTTCAGGCACGGGGTGCTTCTGCTCTCCCTTGCGCTGGCTGATATTGACGGATACGACGGTTGCCATGGTCATTCCTCCGCGATGTAATCTCCGCTCTTGCCGCCGCTTTTTTGCAGCAGGCGGATGTTGGTGACGCGCATGTCCTTCTGGACGGCCTTGCACATGTCGTAGATGGTCAGCGCCGCCACGGAGACGGCGGTCAGGGCCTCCATCTCCACGCCGGTGACGCCGGTACAGGTGACCGTGGCTTTGATTTCCACCATGCAGGGCTCGTCGGACAGGGCAAAGGCGATGTCAATGCCTGTCAGGGGCAGGGGGTGGCACATGGGGATCAGCTCCCAATTGTGCTTGGCTGCCTGGATGCCCGCCACCTGGGCAACGGCCAGCACGTCGCCCTTTTTCATGGTCCCGGCTTTGATCTTCGCCAGGGTCTCCGGGGCCATGTGAATCTGTCCGGCAGCGACAGCTCTACGGTGGGTGATGGCCTTTTCCGTCACATCCACCATGCGGGCACGGCCCTGTTCATTGAAATGGGTCAGCTCCGCCATTGTATCATCCTCCAATTTGATTCATGTTCCGGGGCGTGTCGCTGGGGCGCTCCGCCAGGTGGTGCCGCCGGGGCTTTTGCAGGATGCCCTGCCGGATGGCGGTCTCCAGCGCCTCACCGTGGAGCCCCCGGAGGGACAGCTCTTCCCGGCTGTGGAGGCAGCCTTTCAGTTTGCCGTCTGCCGTCACCCGGATGCGGCGGCACGCCCCGCAGAACTCGTGGCTGATGGGGGAAATCAGCCCCACCGTGCCCTTCGCGCCCGGCAGGCGGTACCGCCGGGCCACGCCCTTGGGCTCAATTTCCTGTAAAGCAAAATTACTTTTCAGTATAGTATCCGCCGGCAGAAAGCAGCCGCTCTCCCAGGTCGCACAGGGGCCCATGGGCATCAGCTCAATGAAGCGGACCTCCCAGGGATGTTCCATCGTCAGAGCCAGAAAATCGCCGATCTCGTCGTCGTTAAAGCCGCCGATCAGGACGGTATCCAGCTTCAAATTCCGAAATCCGGCGTCCCCGGCGGCTTTCAGACCGTTTAGTACGTCCGAAAGCTGTCCCAGCCGGGTCATGTCACGAAACCGCTCCGGCCGCAGGGTGTCCAGGCTGACGTTCAGCCGGTCCACGCCGGCCTCCCGCAAGGGCCGCGCCAGCGAGGAGAGGAGGCTTCCGTTGGTGGTGAGGCACAGCTCCTCCAGCCCCGAAATGGCACGCAGCTGGCGGCAGAGCTCCAGAATTCCGCGGCGTACCAGCGGTTCGCCACCTGTTAAGCGAATCTTCTTTATACCACACCGAACGGCGGCTGACCCGATCTCCGCAAGCTCCTCTACGGACAAAATCTCTCCGTGAGTGCGCTTGCACACGCCCTCCTCCGGCATACAGTACCGGCAGCGGTAATTGCACAAGTCCGTCACGGACAGCCGTAAATAATCAATTGTCCGTCCGCTGCCGTCCCGCATGCAGGCGCTCTCCTTCGTGATTCTTGTTTGAGATAAACGATAGTATCATCATAGCAGAATACGGAAAAAAGTCAAGAGAAAAGGTCGACCTTTTTTGGGCGGCATGGCCTTGCGCTTTTGCGGAAGACATGGTATTCTTATAAAAAGAGAACGAAGGGGGCGGCATGTTGAAGGCATCGGATCTTCTGAACATCCGGCCCGGCGTCACCGCTGTCATTGGCGGAGGGGGCAAGACGACCCTGCTGCGGACGCTGGGGGAGGAGCTTTCCGCCGCCCACTCCGTGTTGCTGTGCACCACCACGAAGATCCTCCCGTTTTCGGGTCTGCCCTGTGCCCGGGGGCTTGACGAGCTGGAAGCGCTGGGGCGGGACCACCGCCTGCTCTGCGCCGGAAGGGACGTTCCCGGCACGGGAAAGCTGACGGCGCTGGACGCGCCCATGGAGCGGCTGGCGGAGCGCTTCGACTATGTGCTGGTGGAGGCGGACGGGGCCGCCCGACGGCCTATGAAGGCCCACGCGCCCCATGAGCCGGTGATTCCGGCCATGGCGAACCAGGTGATCTGCGTGGTGGGGGCCTCCGGCTTTGGACAGTCTGTCAGTCAGGCGGCCCACCGGCCGGAGTTGTACGCCCGTCTTGCGGGCGTGCCGGTGGATGCGCCGCTCACACCGGAGACGGAGGCGGCGGTCCTGAAGAAAGAGGCACTGCATCATAAAGTTTATGTAAACCAAGTGGAGACAGAGAGAGACCGAAGCGAGGCCCGGGCGCTGGCGAAGCTGCTGGACTGCCCGGTGGTCGCGGGCTCTCTGTGGGAGGAGATGTATGTTTCATGTTGGTTGTGATCCGCGGCGCGGGGGATTTGGCCACGGGAGTCGCCCTGCGGCTGTGGCGGGCCCATATCCGGCTGGTCATGACAGAGGTGGGACGACCCACCGCCATCCGGCGGACCGTGTGCTTTTCCCAGGCCATCGTCCACGGTGAGACCGCTGTGGAGGGCGTGACGGCCTGCCGGGCGGAGACTCCTGTCCAGGCGCTGGAGCTGCTGGAGAACGGGGTCATCCCGGTGCTGGAGGACCCGGAGGCGTCCTGTGTCCCTGTCTTAAAGCCAGACGCCGTGGTGGACGCCATTCTGGCGAAAAAGAATCTGGGTACGAAGATCACCGACGCCCCGATTGTGGTGGGCGTCGGCCCCGGCTTCACCGCCGGCGTGGACTGCCATGCCGTGGTGGAGACCATGCGGGGCCACTACCTGGGGCGGGTTATGTACAAGGGAAGCGCCCAGCCCAACACCGGCATCCCCGGCCTGATCGGGGGCTTCGCGGGGGAGCGGGTGCTTCGCGCCCCGGCGGACGGGGTGTTCCACCAGTTGCTGGATATCGGCGCCCAGGTGAAGATGGGCGACGTTGCCGCCATGGTGAACGGCGAACCCATGGTCTGTACGCTGGGCGGCGTTCTACGGGGCATTTTGGCGGACGGGACCCCGGTATTCAAGGGCATGAAGTCCGGGGACGTCGACCCCCGGTGTAAGCTCGACCACTGCTACTGCGCCAGCGACAAGGCGCTGGCCGTGGGCGGCGGCGTGCTGGAGGCGGTTTTGAATCTGTCGGGAGCGTTGGCATGAGACGGAGCGTACGGGCGCTCTGCGGGCTTCTGGCGCTACTGTTTCTGCTTTCCGGCTGCTCTACTAAAGGGCTGCGGGGGGAGGAGACGGCCCCTCCGCCGGTCCGGCAGGAGACGGAGCCTGCGGAGCCCCTGGAGAAAACAGACGGTGGTACGGAGATGGAACCGGCCTTATCCGAGCCAGCCATTCAGGCGCCAGAAGACCCTGCCGGGGAAGAGCCGCCGGACACGGAGTTTGTGCGGGTGGCGGACTACATTCCGGAGATCGCGGTGGATTTGCGTTATGCCACGGCGGATAATTTCACCGGGCAGGTCATTTACGATTTCTCCGACGCCTATCTGCGATACGGCACCGTGAAGAAACTCGCCGCCGCGCAGACGGCGCTGGCGGAACAGGGGTATGGCCTGAAGATTTGGGATGCGTTCCGCCCGCCCACGGCGCAGTTCGTCATGTGGGAGATCTGTCCGGACAGCACTTATGTGGCGAATCCCAATAAGGGCTTTTCCTCCCACAGCCGGGGCAACACCGTAGACCTGACGCTAATTGACGCGGCCGGGGTGGAGGTGACTATGCCCACCGGATTCGATGATTTTTCTCCAAAGGCGGACCGGGATTACAGCGATGTGGACCCGGAAGCAGCGGAAAACGCTCTGCTTCTAGAGAAAGTGATGACCGATGCGGGATTCAAGCCGTATACCGGAGAGTGGTGGCACTTCTCCGATACGGATTCTTATGACGTGGAAGATGCGTTTTTACCGGAAGGCGGATAAAAGGAGGATAGCCGTGGCTGAAAATGAGGTAAAGCTGACAAAGCTTGCAAAGTGCGCCGGGTGCGGCGCGAAGGTGGGGGCGGGCGTTCTGGCCCAGCTGCTGGAGGGCATCCGGGTCCACCAGGACCCCAATCTGCTGGTGGGCTTTGACAAGAGCGACGACGCGTCGGTGTACAAGGTCACGGACGACCTGGCGCTGGTGCAGACAGTGGACTTTTTCCCGCCCATCGCCGACGACCCCTATCTGTTCGGGCAGATCGCCGCCACCAACGCCCTCAGCGACGTGTACGCCATGGGCGGAGAGCCGAAGCTGTGCCTGAACATCATGGCCGTCCCGGCGGATATGCCCAAGGAGGCCGTCCACCAGCTACTGCGGGGCGGGTACGACAAGGTATACGAGGCCGGGGCGCTGATTACCGGCGGCCACAGTATTCTGGACGACGAGCCGAAATACGGTCTGGCGGTGACGGGCTTCGTCCACCCGGACCGCGTCCTGACCAACTCCAGGGCAAAGCCCGGGGACGTTCTGCTGTTTACCAAGCCCCTTGGCATCGGCGTGCTGACCACCGCCGCCAAGGCGGAGCTGGCCTCCGCTGAGAGCCTGGAGCTGGCCCACCGGCTGATGACCACCCTGAACAAGTCCGCCCGGGACGCCATGGTGAAATACCGTGTCCATGCCTGCACCGACGTGACGGGCTTTGGCATGCTGGGCCACCTGACGGAGATGGCACAGGGCAGCAATGTGGAGGTGGAGTTGCGGGTGGATGATATCGATCTGATTCCGGAGGCGGTGGAGCTGGCCCGGATGGGCATCCTGCCGGAGGGCATGTACCGCAACCGCGCCTTCGCCGAGGGCGGCGTGGACGCCGGGGAGACGGAGCTTGCCAGACAGGATATCCTGTACGACCCCCAGACCGCCGGCGGACTTCTGATGGCAGTGGACCCGGCAGACGCGGAGGCCCTGTTCGGGGAGCTGAAGGGCGTTGTGCCCAGCGCTCAGCGCATCGGCTTTATCCGGGAGTACCGGGGCGGCAAGCGCATTTTCCTGCGATAAATAAAAGGAGGACTGTGCCTGGGCCACGGTCCTCCTTTCGTTCAATATGCGGCCTCCATTTCCTGGACGCGCTGGTACAGCCAGTCGTTGACGGGAACGGAGATATTGTGCTTTTTTGCCAGACGGCGGATGGTGCCGGCAAACAGCTCCACCTCGCTTTTCCGGCGCGCCTTGCCATCCTGGCGCATGGAGGGCTCGCCCTCCGGCGGAAAGGAGTCGATGATGGCAATCCAATGGGCGATGTCCCCCTCGGACAGGGGAACGCCCTCGGCATTGGCCACCGTCACCACCTCCCGCATGGCGCCCAGCATGGTCTCCCGCGCCTGTCCCGGCGCCTGGAGTCCGCCGTAGCCGCACTGGAACACCATGGCGGACTGGTTCAGCCCGGTGTTGCACAGCAGCTTGCTCCACATGTGGGTGCGGATATCCTCCGGCAGGGCGTAGGGGAAGCGGATGCTGTCAAAAAATTCTGTCAGACGGCGAAGGTGAGTGGCGTCCTGCCCGGCGGGAACGCCCAGGGCCAGCTCGCCGAGGGGCCGCACGGTGACATGTCCGCCCTCCTTCAGGGCGGACATCTTCTGGGCCACACACCAGACCACCTGCTCCGGCGCGAAAGCGCCGCCCAGCACCTGCTCGCTGGAGATACCGTTCAGCACGGAGATCAGAGTGGTGTCCGCCCCCACCAGGTGGCGGCAGGTGTCGATGCTGGCCTCCAGGCCGCCGAATTTCACCGCGAAGAGCAGCAGGTCCACCGGCTCATGGACCGTGGCGGCGTCCGTGTAGTTGAAATCGCAGGGGCGGCCGTTGAAGGACAGCGCCTCCCGCCGGTAGCGCTCCACCCGGCGGCTGTCCGCCAGGACCAGGACGCGCTCCTTTCCCAGGGCCTCCGTTAGGAGCTGGGCGTACAGGGTGCCCAGGGCGCCCAGGCCGATGACGCCGACAGTCTCGATTTTCCTCATAGATGTCCCTCCCAGTCAAAAAGCGGCGGATAACATCCGCCGCTTTTTCGATGATTTCAGGCGATCCGGGCCAGCCACTTCAGGTCGTAGGGCTCGAACACGACCTTCTCATAGGCCTCCACATCCAGCAGCACGCCGGTCCAGTCGGAGTGGATATCGCCGTTCTGCTTGATGAGGATGTCGTACAGGATGTCGTAGGTCACGCCATCCTTGGGGTCGGTCTCCACAATGGTGGAGTAGGGCAGCGTCTTGTGGTAGGTCAGCTCCATGCCCTGATAGTCGAAGTGGAAGCCGCAGCGCATCCGGCAGCCGTCCAGTCCGGTGTACCGGGAGATCTGCTTCAAATCGTGGAGGATCTTGTCGTGTTCCTCCTCGTACAGGTTCTCCGGCGTGGTGGCGGTGTAGTCAAAGCGGAACTGGATGGAGGCGCCGGGGATCTTGAGGAAGCGGTCCAGATAGGGAACCAGGTTCTGGGCGGGGTAGTCCTTGTACAGCACGCAGTTCACACGGAAGGGCACCGGCAGGCGGGCCAGCAGCTCGTCGTTGGACTCCACCACGTACTTCTGCATGTGGCGGGAGACGTTGATGCAGGTAATCTTATGCCTGTTCCGCTCCGCGAACGCCAGAATATCGTCCTCAGACTGATAGTCGGACACGGGGAGCGTGGTGTTGATATAGACCTTGTGGGTGGTGGGGATCTCGTCCAGCATGGTCTGGAGCGTGTCCAGATCCGCCAGGGGCTCCCCGCCGGTAAAGACGAAATCGCAGTAGGGTGTGATAGCGTCCATCCGCCGGATGCTCTGGCGGATCTTCTCAGCGGAGAAGCCTGTTAAATCCGCGTATTCACCTTTATTGATGCAGAAGGGGCAGTGGTTCTTGCAGTCATAGGGGACGAAGATCGTCACCGTGGCGCCGCCCTCCCGCGTCTTGTAGGGATGTTTCATGGTATTGATCGGCCTTTCGTAATATACATGTTCAAACGGCACGTGACGCCGCGATTCGAGTACATTGCACAGTGAATCATTTTAATGGATTTTTAGCGGAAGGTCAAGAGCAAAAGCGAAATTTCAGGCGGATTTGGGTGCCAGATTTGGGAAAGGGCCGTGGAAGACTATACACGGGGCGGAAAAAGTGCTATACTAATTGGGAATTTTGGAAAGGAGGCGGACAGTATGGAACAGATGATGGCGCCGTTGCGGGCGCTGCTGGACGCAGTGACGGGACTGCTGGCGGACTACCCCCTGGCGGGGACGTGGTACATGGCCTTTGTCCGCTTCCTGTTCCCGGCGCTGGCGGTTTTGATTTTGTACCGGGCGGTGCGGTCTCTGCTGAAGATCCCCCACACGCCGGAGACCTGGGGCCAGCTGAGCCTGCCCAACGGCGCGCCGATTTTGCTGACCCATTGGGAGAACATCATCGGCCGCGGGAAGACCGCGGATGTGTATCTGAACTATCCCAGCATCTCCCGGCAGCACGCCGCCCTGTGCCGGGGGGAGGACGAGGGCTGGACAATTTACGACCTGGGCTCCAAGGGCGGCACTCTGGTCAACGGGGAGCCAGTGGAGGGCTCCGCCCCGGTGAAGCTGGGGGACACCATCTCCCTGGGCGGCGTGCCCCTGGTCTTCCTGCCTCAGACCGTGGCGGAGCGGGAGGCGCTGGAGGAGAAGCGCCGGGCGGAGCGCCCCGCCGCCATGTGGCCTTCCTTTTTGTGGCTGACCGTGTTCCAGGCGCTCGCCTGCCTGCAATTGATCGCGGCGGCGGGGGAGGGGGCGTCCGCCGCCATTCCCCTGGCTTTTTTGGGACTGACGATCGTGATGTGGCTGTACTTCGCCGTGCTGCGGGTTAATCGCTGCGTGGGCTTTGAGATGGAGACCATCGCGTTCTTCCTCTCCACGCTGTCCCTGGCGGTGACGGCTTCCAGCGCGCCGGGGAGCCTGTTCAAGCAGTTTCTGGCGATTTTGCTGGGGCTGGTGCTGTTTCTGGTACTGGGCCTCTTTCTGCGGGACCTGGGCCGGGTGCAGAAGAACCGCTGGCTCATGGCGGCCCTGGCCATTGGTCTGCTGGGCATCACGCTGCTGATCGGCAACTCCAAGTACGGCGCGGTGAACTGGATCTCCCTCGGTCCGCTGTCCTTCCAGCCCTCGGAGATCGCGAAGATCTGCTATATCTTCGCTGGCTCCGCCACACTGGAGCGGCTGTTCCACAAGCGGAATCTGACGCTGTTCATCGTGCTGACCGGCGTGTGCATCGGGTGTCTTGGCCTGATGAGCGACTTCGGCACCGCCGCCATCTTCTTTGTGACATTTCTGGTCATTGCCTATCTGCGTTCCGGGGACTTCGCCACACTGTCCCTGATCTGCGGCGGGGCGGTGTTCGGCGCGGGCATCATCGTGAAGTTCAAGCCCTATATCCTCAGCCGCTTCGCCTCCTGGGGCCATGCCTGGGAGGCCGCGTCCACCACCGGCTACCAGCAGACCCGCACCATGTCCGCGGCGGCCTCCGGCGGTCTGCTGGGAATGGGAGCCGGAAACGGCTGGCTCCACCGGGTCCCGGCGGCGGACACCGACCTGGTGTTTGGTATGCTGTGTGAGGAGTGGGGCCTGCTGATCGCCGTGCTGGCGGTGGGGAGCATCATCACTCTGGCGTTTTTCGCCGTCCGGGCCTGCCGGGTGGGGCGCTCCAGCTTTTACATCATCGCCGCCTGCGCGGCGGGGTCGCTGCTGGTGTTCCAGACCTGCCTGAATGTGTTCGGCTCCGTGGACCTGCTGCCGCTGACCGGCGTGACGTTCCCCTTTGTCTCCAACGGCGGCTCTGCCATGATGTCCTCTTGGGGCCTGCTGGCCTTTTTGAAAGCCACGGATACCCGGGAGAACGCCAGCTTCGCTATCCGGCGGGACGCGCAACGGCGGCTGACAGCGGAGGCCCGCAGGCGGGCGGAGCCGGTGGAGGACCCCTTCGGGACGGAACAGGAGGCGGGCGATGAAGAAGATTGAACGCCGGGCGGTGGTCTGCGCCATTTTGGCGCTACTGCTGGCGGCGGGACTGTGTGTCTTTCTGGTGAAATATCTGCTGAACGGCGGCAGTTGGGCCTCCTCGGCCTTCAACCGACACCTCTATAGCAGTGACGGCGTCCTGGCTGTCGGAACGGTGCTGGACCGGGACGGCGACGTGCTGTCCAAAGCGGAGAGCGGAAAGCGCACCTACTATGACAACGAGACGGTCCGCAAGGCCACTCTCCACGCGGTGGGGGACCTGCAGGGCAGCATCGGCACCGGGGCGCTGAACGCCTTTGCCGACAGGCTGACGGGGTACAACCTCCTGAACGGCGCTTTCGGCGCTGACCGGGGGGCGGAGTTGTATCTGACCATCGACGCCCGTTACAACTACGAGGCGTATCAGGCCCTTGACGGCCATGCCGGAACCGTGGCGGTGTACAATTACGAGACGGGGGAGATTTTGTGCATGGTCTCCGCCCCCAGCTACGATCCGCTGAACGTGCCTTCTGACATCGAGACCAACGACCGCTATAGGGGCGCGTATCTGAACCGCTTCCTGTCCTCCACCTTTACCCCGGGGTCCGTCTATAAGACTGTGACCCTGGCGGCGGCGCTGGAGGAGATCCCGGACCTGTCTGACCGGACCTGGACCTGCACGGGCAGCGTCCAGATCGGGGAGGAGACTATCATCTGCTCCGGAACCCACGGAGAGCAGCACATTGGTGATGCCTTCGCCAACTCCTGCAACGTGGCTTTCGCCCAGATCGCGGTGGAGCTGGGGGCGGACACGCTGGAGAAGTACACGAAAAAGGCGGGCCTGACGGACAGCTACTCCGTGGACGGCCTGCCCACCGCCAAAGGCACCTTTGACTGGGCGGACGTCACGGACGGGGAACTGGGCTGGGCCGGCGTGGGCCAGCACAGAGACCTGGTGAACCCCTGCGCGCTGATGGTCTACATGGGGGCTATCGCAAACGGCGGCAGAGCGGCGGAGCCGTACCTTATTTATAAGACCGTCTCCGCTCTGGGGCTACCGTCCCTGCCCCATCTGACCCGGAAGACCGGGACGCTGATATCCGGCGGCACGGCGGAGAAATTGGCGGACATGATGGCCGCCAATGTGGAGAAGACCTACGGTGTCGGCAGATTTCCCAACATGGACATCTGCGCCAAATCCGGCACCGCCGAGGTGGGGGAGGGCCAGACGCCCCATGCCTGGTTCGCGGGCTTTCTGCGGAACGGGGACACGCCCTACGCCTTTGTGGTGCTGGTGGAAAACGGCGGCGGCGGCTCCTCGGTGGCGGGCACCGTAGCGGGCCGGGTACTGGATGTCATCGTCAACGGATATTGATACGAAAGCGGGAGAGCTATGAAAGATCAGAAAAAAGAGACTGTGAAAAAGATCAACCGGGGGGCTATCGTCTCCGGTGTGGGTTTTGCGCTGTATCTGGCGCTGCTGGCGCTGGGACAGGAGGTGGCCGCGGACATCGTTAACGTCCTCTTTGCCGTCGTGGCGGTATGGACTTTTCTCTGTGCGGCGGAGCTGCGCGGCAAGGACAAGGAGGCAGTCAGCTACAGTCTCCTGTGGGGCACCGGCGCGCTGGCGTTGATGCTGGGTGGCTGCGCGGTGCTGATGATCCGGCAGCGGCTGGGGTTCTGAAACATAAAACGCGGCCTCCCGATGTGGGAGGCCGCGTTTTTTATAGTTGGGAGGGCTCCGCGATGCGGCGCTTCAGCCGCCGCATCACAAGGAGGAAGCAGATCAGATGGGCGAAGAAGGTGAGTGTCCAGGAGAGGGGATAGGACCAGTAGATTGTCTGCACGGTGTGAAATTCCGGCAGTTTAAAAACCGTGGCGATCCAGACCAGCCGTAGCAGGCAGACGCCGATCAGAGAAACCAGCATGGGCATTACGGAGTAGCCAAGGCCCCGCAGAGAGCCCACCATCACTTCCATGATGCCGTAGAGCGCGTAAGTGGCACAAACGATCGTCAGGCGATCCATTCCGGCGCTGATGACGCTGGGACTTTCGGAATAGATGCTTAGCAATTGTGGACCGAACAATGTGACGAGCCCGCCCAGCACAGAGCCTACCGTAATCACGCAGCACTGTGCCCATAGAAGGATGGGTCGGATGCGGTCATACTGCTTGGCACCCAGGTTCTGACTGGTAAAGGAGATATTTGCCTGATAAAAGGAGTTCATGGAGATGTAGACGAAGGACTCGATATTGGCCGCGGCGGCATTGCCTGCCACCACGGTCTCGCCAAAGGAGTTGATGGAGGACTGGATGGCTATGTTCGACAGAGCAAACAAAACGCCCTGAAAGCCCGCCGGCAGGCCGACCTGTAAGATCTGCTTCAGCCGCACCGGCCAGATATGGAGCTGCCGCAGGTCTAGATGTACGGCGTTCCGCTCCCGTATCATGCACCGCAGGACCAGAGCGGCGGAGATGCACTGGGAGATCACGGTGGCGAGGCCGACGCCCGCTACGTCCAGGCGGCAGACAATGACGAAAAACAGATTCAAGATCACGTTGATCACGCCGGCAGTGAACAAATAGTACAGCGGACGCCGGGTGTCACCCACCGCCCGCAGCAGGGCGGCGCCGAAGTTGTAGAGCATGGTGGCGGGCATACCGAGAAAGTAAATGCGGAGATAGATGGTTGCAAGGTCGCATACCTCCGGCGGGGATTGCATCCAGACCAGGATCGCGTTCGCCCCACAGTTGCCGACTGCCGCCAGAAAAAAACCACCGATGATACTCAACAGCATAGCGGTGTGAACCAGCTGGTGCAAAGGCTCCTTTTCTCCAGCGCCGTAGAAGCGGGCCGCCAGGATATTTGCACCCACGGACAGGCCGACGAACAGGTTGACCAGCAGATTGATAATGGCAGTGTTGGAGCCCACCGCCGCCAGAGAGTTGTCCCCGGCCCAGCGGCCCACGACGATGACATCCGCCGCATTGAACAAAAGCTGCAAAATACTGGAGAACATCAGCGGCAAGGTGAATTGCAGCATCTTTGGCAGAATGGCCCCGCTGCACATGTCAATCTCGTAGTTTTTTTTCAGCTCCCGCGCCATATGGACAGGCCCTCCGTCAGAGTAAGATTTGTCCCCCACTAGGCGGACAGCAATTTTATTTTAACACAATGTTCATAAAAATGCTACTTAATATATAAAAAAATGAAAAAATAATCAAAATATAAGAAATTAAAAAGGAGCGGAGAGCCATTAGGCTCTCCGCTCCTCTGATTCGATTGTACAGTTCCGCTTAGAACGCGGGGACCACGGCGCCGTCGTACTTTTCAGAGATGAAGTCGCGGATCGTGTCGGAGTGGAGGGCCTCCACCAGGGCCTGGATGGCCTCGTTGGTTTCATTGCCGTCCTTGACGACCAGGACGTTGACATAGGGGGAGTCGCTGGACTCAATGGCCAGGGCGTCCGTGGTGGGGTTCAGGCCGGCGCCCAGGGCGTAGTTGGAGTTGATGACCGCCAGGTCCAGGTCGGGCCGGGAGCTGGGCAGCGTCTGGGCCTCGATCTCCTCAAACTGCAGGTTCTTGGGATTTTCCGCGAGGTCGTTGGGCGTGGAGGAGAGGTTGGAGCTGTCCTTCAGCTTGATCAGGCCCTGGGCCTCCAGCAGCAGCAGGGCGCGGCCCTCGTTGGTGGGGTCGTTGGGGATGCCGATGGTGGCGCCATCGGGCAGATCCTCCAGGGACTCCACACGGCCGGCATAGATGCCCATGGGCTCGATGTGGACGCCGGCCACGCTCACCAGATGGGTGCCCCGGCTCTCGTTGAACTCGTCCAGATAGGGCAGGTGCTGGAAGTAGTTGGCGTCCTCGTCGCCATCCTCCACGGCGGTGTTGGGAACGACATAGTCGTCGTACTGGTTGACGATCAGCTCAATGCCCTGCTCGGCCAGGATGGGGACGCACTGCTCCAGGATCTCGGCATGGGGGGTGGGGGAGGCGGCCACGCTCAGGGTGACGGTCTCAGCGGGGGCGCCGTCCTCTTCACCGGCGTCATTGCCGGTGTCAGCGGTGTCGCCCGTGGTGCCGCCGCAGGCGGCCAGGGACAGGCAGAGGGTCAGGCCCAGCAGCAGGGCCAGCAGTTTCTTTTTCATATCAATTCCTCCAATAACAAAATAGTTGATGTATTTTTTCCAACGCCGGCTGAGATCTCAAAAGCCGGACGGTGAAAACAAAGGGATCATTTGGTGTGGGAGAACCGGGCCAGCAGACCGGAGAATCCCGTGCGCCGGGAGGTCTGGTCCAGCCGTTTGTCGATGCGCTTGGATATGCCGCTGAAAATAATCTGCACGATCTGGACGAAGATGATCAGAAATACCACCGTCACCCACATGAGGGAGGTGACGCCCCGGTTGTGGCCATACTGGATGGCGATGTTGCCCAGGCCGCCGGCGCCGATCATGCCGGCGATGGCGGTGTAGGCCAGGATCGTGACCACGGAGATGGCCCCGCCCAGGATCAAAGAGGGCTTCGCCTCCGGCAGATAGACCTTCCAGACGATCTGGAAGGTGGACGCGCCCATGGACTGGGCGGCCTCCACCACGCCGGCGTCCACCTCGCTGAGGGAGGTCTCCACCATCCGGGCCACAAAGGGGGCGGCGGAGATCACCAGCGGGGGAATGGCACCCTTGATGCCGATGGCCGTGCCCACCAGCATGCGGGTGTAGGGCATCAGTGCCACCAGAAGAATCGCAAAGGGTAGCGACCGGCCGATGTTGACGATCCAGCCCAGCACCTGGTAAAAGGTCTGGTGGGGCCGGATGCCCTGGGGCTGGGTGACGATCAGGGCCACCCCCAGCGGAACGCCGATGACATAGGCCAGCACGGTGGAGAGGGTGACCATGATCAATGTCTCCCAGGTGCCCTCGATCAGGACGTCTCCATATTGCGCCCAAAAGGCAGTGATGGTCTCAAGCATGGTACTCCACCTCCTCCGCGGAAACATTGGGCTGCGCCCGGATATAGGACAGGGCCTTGGCGGCCTCGTTGGGGTCGTCGGGCAGGCCCAGCAGCATGGTGCCGAAGGCCTTGCCGTCAATATTGCGGGTGTCCGCGCCCAGGATGTTCACCTTCACGCCGCAGTCGATGGCGAGAGAGGCGATCAGGGGCTGATAGGCCGTGCCGCCGTTGAAAGCCACGCGAATCGCCCGGGTACCCACGGGATACTGGGTCACGCTGGCACCGCCTGGGTAGACCAGGCGGCGGGCCGCGTCGGTGGAGGGGTTGGAGAAGATGTCCTCCACCTTGCCCTGCTCCGCCACCACGCCGCCGTCCAGAATGGCGACCCGGGAGCAGATCTCCTCAATCACGCTCATCTGGTGGGTGATGACCACCACGGTGACGCCCAGCTTCTGGTTCAGGTCCTTCAGCAGCGCCAGGATCGAGGCGGTGGTGGTGGGGTCCAGGGCGGAGGTGGCCTCGTCACAGAGGAGCACCTTGGGGTCCGTGGCCAGGGCGCGGGCGATGGCCACCCGCTGCTTCTGTCCGCCGGAGAGCTGGGAGGGATAGGCGTTCGCCTTGTCCTGAAGGCCCACGATCTCCAGAAGCTCCAACGCGCGCTTTTTCGCCTGGGCGGCGGGAACGCCGCTGATCTCCATGGGAAAGCAAACGTTTTTCAAACAGGTGCGCTGCATCAGCAGGTTGAAGCTCTGGAAGATCATGGTGACGTTCCGGCGGGCCAGCCGCAGCTCCTTTTGGGAGAGGACTGTCATCTCCTTGCCGTCCACGACCACCGTGCCCTCCGTGGGCCGCTCCAGCAGGTTGATGCAGCGGACCAGCGTGGACTTGCCGGCGCCGGAGAGGCCGATGATGCCGAAGATTTCGCCCTGCCGGATGTCCAGATTGATGTCCTCCAGGGCGTGGACGGCGGTCTCGCCCTCGCCAAAGGTCTTGGTCAGATGCTGGATTTGAATGATGGATTCACTCACAGTATCGAAACTCCTTTAACTCGTTTTGTTGCAACAAAAAAGCCCTTGAAGCATCAGCCTCAAGGACGAACGTAAATCTACGCCGTGGTACCACCTTGCTTCGCCGCTTCCTCACGAAAACGGCCTTTGAGAGTGCCATCACACTCCTGCGCTGTGACGTGCGCACACGTCGTGACCTATGCGTTCGCGGTCGGCCACGCAACTCCGAGACCATGTTCGGCAAGCCCTTCCGTACCCCTTTCCACCAATCGGGGCTCTCTGAGACGTATCTGCCCGCTTACTCTTCTCTTCATCGTCTTTGCTATATGGGGTTGTTTAATCACTGTAAGCGTAGTTTACATGTTGCCGCTTTTTCTGTCAACATGCGAAAAAGCCAGAAAAGGAACTAAAATAGTAGGTTTTGATTGTGCACAATAGACAAACCGCAAAAATTCGACGGAAATTTTTTCATCAAAACAGGCCGGTATCGGATTGAAAGCGGCGGGCAAAACTGCTATTATATCTGGAGATTCAGGAGAGGAGCGCTGCGATGGCCAGACACCGGGATCAAAATGGAATGATACGCTGGCTGCGGGACCTGCTGTGCGGCGCCCTTATTGGCGCGGGGGCGATCCTGCCCGGCGTCTCCGGCGGTGTGCTGGCGGTGGTATTCGACATTTACCGCCCCTTTATGGAGGTTTTGACCCATCCGCGAAAGGCGCTTCCAAAGTATTGGAAGTGGATACCGCCCATCGCCCTGGGCTGGTGCGCGGGCTTCCTGGGCTTTGCCAAGGGCATCGCGGCAGCCATCGACGTGTCCAACACCGTCACCACCTGGCTGTTCATCGGCCTGATCGTGGGTACGGTGCCCTCTCTGTTCCGGGAGGCGGGGAAGGAGGGGCGCTCGGCATGGTCCTGGGTGAGCCTGCTGGCGTGCGCCCTGGCGGTGTTTGCCGGGCTGTTTTATGTCAGCCGCATCGTCTGCGTCTCCGTGGAGCCCAACTTCTGGTGGTACAACTTCTGCGGCGTGCTGTGGGGGATGGGCATCGTCATTCCCGGCATGACCTCCTCCTCGGTCATGATGGCGCTGGACCTGTACCAGCCCATGCTGGAGGGGCTGGCGAATCTGGACCTGCTGGTGCTGTCCGCGTCATTGCCTGGGATGCTGCTGACTATTTTTCTGTTGGCGCGGTTGGTGACGTGGTTTTTCCGCCGGTTCTACTCCGTGGCGTTCCACGGCATTTTCGGTATCGTGCTGGCGTCCACACTGGTCATCATCCCCACCACCTACTCCGGCGTGGGCGAGGCCGTCTGCTCCGCGCTGTTCTGCGTCGGCGGCTTTCTGCTGGCTTTCTTCCTGGCGCGGCTGGACCGGCGCATCCAGGAGGACGTCTGAGAATTGCAAAAAAACGCCCCCGTGCCAGCGGCACGGGGGCGTTGACTTTACTCCGGCAGCTGCACAAGGCCAGCCTCCACCAGCTTTTGCAGACTCATGAGGATGCCCAGCTTGGCGTGGTACCAGGTCAGGCCGCCCTGGTAGTAAACCGCGTAGGGCGGACGGATGGGGCCGTCGGCGGACAGCTCGATGGAGCTGCCCTGCACGAACGCGCCCGCCGCCATGATGACCTGCGAATCGTAGCCGGGCATATCGCCGGGGACGGGGTCCACATAGCTGTCCACCGGTGCGGCGGACTGGATGCCCTTGCAGAAGGCGAGCATCCCCTCGGGGCTTTTCAGCTCGACGCATTGGATGATGTCGTGCCGCTCCTCGCTTGCGGCGGGAACGACGCGGAAGCCGAGGGACTCGTACACGGCGGCGGTGAACACCGCGCCCTTGACCGCGCCGGAGACGACGTTCGGCGCGAGGAAGAAGCCCTGATAGAGCGAGGGCATCAGCCCGAGGTTCGCGCCGACCTCCTGCCCGAGCCCGGGCGCGGAGAGGCGGTAGGCGCAGCGGTCCACGCACTTTTGCGTACCGGCGATGTAGCCGCCGATGGGCGCAAGACCGCCGCCGGGGTTCTTGATGAGGCTGCCGACGATCATGTCCGCGCCGACGTCGCTCGGCTCGACCGTCTCGACGAACTCGCCGTAGCAGTTATCGACCATGATCGTCACATCGGGCTTGACCGCGCGGCAGACAGCGATGGCCTCGCCGATCTGTGCGACCGAGAGCGTCGGACGCGGCTGGTAGCCCTTGGAGCGCTGGATGTGGATGAGCTTCGTTTTCGCCGAGATGGCGGCGCGGATGGCGGGAAGATCAAAGCTGCCGTCGTCGAGCAGATCGACCTGCCGGTAGCTTACGCCGTATTCGGCGAGCGAGCAGGGCGAGGGGCGGATGCCGATGACCTCCTCGAGCGTATCGTAGGGCTTGCCGGAGATGGCGAGCAGCTCGTCGCCGGGCAGCAGGTTCGCGCTCAGCGCGACGGCGAGCGCATGGGTGCCGCAGGTGATCTGCGGGCGAACCAGCGCGGCCTCGGTGTGGAAGGCGTCGGCGTAGACGCGCTCTAAATTGTCGCGGCCCTCGTCGTCGTAGCCGTAGCCGGTCGAGGCGGCGAAGTGCGTGGCGTTGACGCGGTTCTTCTGCATCGCGGCGAGCACCTTCGCCTGATTGATCTCCGCGCGCGCGTCGATCTCCGCGAAGCGGGGGCAGAGCGTTTCGAGTATTTTTTCGCCGTAGGCGAGGACCTCCCCGCTCACGCCGAGGGTCTTATAAATTTCAGCCGCTGTCATATCAAGGCTCCTTTTTCAATGTATCGGGAAACTGCACGCCGTTGCACCTGAGGACGAAGCGCAGCGGGTAGTCGCGGTCGAGGTAGTTTTTCTCGAACCACACATAGGTCGCGACGGGGAGCTGGCGCAGCTCGGGGGCCTCGCAGCGCAGGGCGTCGAAGGTCATGCGGTCGCCGGAGAGCAGCGCCGCCGCGACGTCCATCTGCCCCTCCGCGCGCAGACGGTCGAGGCAGGCGTCCAGAATGACGGCGCAGGCGCGTTCCTCGTCCGTCTCGGCGTAGTCCTCGCGGTGGGCGAGCCAGTAGAGAAATTCATCGGGGTCGAGGTCGAGATGCGTCGTGACCTGCGAGAGCTTGTAGAAGCCCGCGCGGTCGTTCGCCTTGAGCACGTCGATGAGGTAGGCGATGAGGTTTTCGTCGAGCATCAGGCAGTCGCAGAACACCTCGAAGGCGTGCTTGCCCGCGTCGGGATCGGGGGCCGGCTCGTCCGCCTCCCCGGCGGGAGCGGGCGGCTCCTCCGCCTGCGGCGCGCCGCCGAGCGCCATGCGCGCGAAGAGCGCGCGGGCGAAGTCCTCCTCATGGAAGCCGTCTAACAGACCGTCCGGCAGCGCGTCGCCCGCCGCGCGGGCGCAGCGGCGCACGAAGTCCGGCACGCTGACGTTTTTCAGCGCGGCCTGCAGGCTCATCGCGCGCTCCTCGGGCGTTTCGCCGCTGAGGGCAATGCCCTCGGGCGCGGCAAGCGTACCCTCGCACAGCGCGTTCATATACTTGAGGTAATAATCGCAAAGCTCCATCGTGATGCTCCCAAATTTCAAAAGTGAATACAATGTATCATACCGCGCGGGAAAATGCAAGGGCCGCGCTTGCAAGGAGCGGACGGATATGGTAAAATCAAAATGCTCTCACAATGCGTGAGGAGAGAAAGAAAGGAGGAAACAGGCATGAAGCACAAGCGGAGCCTTGAGGCACTGATCGTCGGCTTTGTGCTGGCCATTGCGGTCAGCTTTTTCAGCACGAAGATAGCGGGAGCTGTGCTCGCTGTGTCGCTTATTCAAATGTTTGTTTTTTACCGCTGCCCGCACTGCGGGTACGGGCTTTACAATGTCTGCGGCATGATGCCGAGCTGCTGTCCCAACTGCGGCGAGGATCTGTAAAGCGAAGCCTGCCGCATCCGCGTGAAGGGAGTGTGAGCCATGCGAAGGACCCGCCGCAGCGGCGGATTTTTCCTCTGTCTGCTGCTCAATCTGCTGCTGAATTGGGAGGGCGTCATCCCTGCGGCGCTTTTATTTGCGCTGCACCGTTGGCGCGGCTGGCCGCTCTGGTGGGCGGGGCTCGCGCTCGCGCTCTGGATCGGCGGGCTGATCGTTT
>OIYT01001036.1_pt1 | contig 21641 bp, 17 predicted proteins | sample 1588201 | NCBI WGS metagenome assembly OIYT01 (sample SAMN03283260) | human gut metagenome | biome: human-associated habitat; material: feces | host: Homo sapiens | place: USA | collected 2013
ACCCCGACAAAGTGGCCGATCAAATATCGGACGCTGTGCTTGACAAACTGTTGGCCTACGACCCCAGTTCGAAAGTAGCTTGCGAAACTCTGGTTACTACCGGTCAGGTAGTGCTGGCTGGAGAAGTGAAAACCAAAGCGTACGTTGACATGCCTCTCATCGCACGCGAAGTAATCAAGAAAATCGGCTATACCAAAGGCGAGTATATGTTCGAGAGCAATTCGTGCGGCGTGCTGAGCGCCATCCACGAGCAGAGCCCCGACATCAACCGCGGCGTGGAGCGACAGGACCCCATGGAACAAGGTGCCGGAGACCAGGGGATGATGTTCGGCTACGCCACCAACGAAACGGAGAATTACATGCCGCTTTCACTGGACCTTGCACACCGCATCCTGCAAGTGCTGGCAGATGTCCGTCGCGAAGGCAAGGTGATGACCTACCTCCGTCCCGACGCCAAGAGCCAGGTGACCATCGAATATGATGACAACGGCACACCCGTACGCATCGATACCATCGTAGTTTCCACCCAGCACGACGACTTCGTACAGCCTGCCGACGACAGCGATGCCGCCCAGCTGAAGGCCGACGAGGAAATGCTCGCCCAAATCCGCCGGGATGTAATCGAGATTCTGATGCCGCGTGTCATTGCTTCCATCCATCATGAAAAGGTGCTGGCACTGTTCAACGACCGTATCACATACCACGTCAACCCCACGGGCAAGTTCGTAATCGGTGGTCCTCACGGTGACACCGGGCTGACGGGACGCAAGATTATCGTAGATACCTACGGCGGCAAGGGTGCCCATGGCGGCGGCGCTTTCTCCGGAAAGGACCCCTCTAAGGTAGACCGCAGCGCAGCTTATGCAGCCCGCCACATTGCCAAGAATCTGGTAGCTGCCGGCGTTGCCGACGAAATGCTGGTGCAGGTAAGTTACGCCATCGGTGTGGCACGCCCCATCAATATTTTCGTAGATACTTATGGCCGCAGCCACGTCAATATGAGCGACGGTGAGATTGCCCGTAAGATTGACGAGCTGTTCGACCTTCGCCCCAAGGCAATAGAAGACCGCCTGAAACTGCGCAACCCCATCTATCAGGAGACTGCCGCCTACGGACACATGGGCCGCGAGCCGCAGACCATCGTCAAGCATTTCAAGAGCCGCTACGAAGGCAACAAGGACATTGAAGTGGAACTCTTCACCTGGGAGAAGCTGGATTATGTGGACAAGGTGAAAGCCGCATTCGGTTTATAATCAGCATAGCTTTACGGCTATTTATATAGAAGGCTGCCCTTCTGCAGATACCGATGTTTCGGAGGATGCAGAAGAGGCAGCCTTTGTTGTTTTGGTCTTGCTCTTCAAATGGATTTTTTCACCGGCAGTACAAACACGAACCTTGCCCCCTCCTTGTACTCCTTGTCCAGCAGCACTTTCCCTTTCAGCCGTTCGGCGATGAGGCGGCAGATATTGAGTCCCAGACCGGTGCCTTGCCCGAAGTTGTCGGCCTTTTCAAAGCGTTCGAAGATGGTTTCCGAGTATTCCGGGGGAATGCCGGTACCGGTATCGGTGACGGAGAAGGTGACGTATCCGGGATGCTCTGTGAGGGAGCAGTGCAGGCGGATTTCGCCTTGTGTGGTGTGTTTCTCTGCATTGGTAAGGAAGTTGATGAGTATCTGGCACACACGTTGCCCGTCGGTGCTCAGTTCGTAGCAGTCGTCCACTTCGGAGGTGTAGTAGAGCTTCACGCCTTCGGGCTTGCGGTGTTCAACGGTGGTTATGGCTTCCCGGCAGAGCTTGTTGCAACTGTGCGGCGCTATCTTCATGGTGTATCTGTTGCTTTCCAACTCGGCTGCGCTGAGGATGTCCCCCACCAGTGTAAGGAGGAGGTCGGAATTGTGCTGTATGAGATGGCAGAAATCCTGCCTTTCCTCTTGGGAAAGGTTCGCGTCGGGGGAAGTGATGAGTTGTGAGAAGCCCACGATAGAGTTGAGCGGTGTCCGTATTTCGTGACTCATGTTCTGCAGGAAGATGCTCTTTGCCTTGTTGGCTGCTTCGGCTTGGTCGCGCGCTTCGGAAAGTTCCTCGTTCTTGTGGCATAGTTCGAGGTTGACTTTACGTTTGCGGTGGAGGTAGAGCATCAGGAAAAGCAGGGATAACAGCAAAAAGCCGGTGACAATGCTGAAAAGAGTGATGCGGTAGCGCGAGGTGGCCTGTATGTTTTCCATTTTCAGACGTTCGGCGCCTATCTGGGTGTTCAGTTCGGCGATGTCCGACAGTTGCAGGAGATTGTTCGTCGAATCCAACTGCTGGTGGTATTTTTTCAGATATTTGATGGCATTGGGATAGTCTTTGGCGCATTCGTAAATGTAGGCATGTTGTTGCAAGCCTTTCTCGGACAATTGGTCAGCGTGGGCATGGGCCTGCTCATACTGTTTGTCCAGTATGTTCTTGCTGATGTGGGCTATCAGTAGGGAAACGCTGGCAGAGAGCTTGCAACGGTCCGCCATTTGTACGGCTTCTTTATAGCAGTCGTTGAATTCATCTATACGTCCCTGCCGGAATAGTACCAGGCATTTCTCTATCATGGCTTGGGCTATGTTCCGTTCTGTTTTGGCGCTCTTCAAGGCTTTTTCGCAATAGTCCAGTGCGGTGGCGTAATCTTTTTGGGTGTTACGGTAATATTCGGCAAGGCTTGAGTATAGTTGGCTGGGATCTTGGTCGGGCATATTCTTCAGCATATAGTCCAAGGCTTCCTGATAGTATTGGGCGGAGAGGTCGAAGTTTCCGCGTGATTTGTAGATATGGCCCATGGTTCGGATACAGCTGAAGATACCGTAAGGGTATCTGTCGGCAAAAGCTTGCTTTTTCATTTTTTCCGCTTTCTGCAAGGCGAGCAATGAGCGTTGTTGGTTCAGGAAGTAGATGATTTCGCTGCTCCAAGCGTGATAATAATATTGCAGATAGTTATTGGCACGTGAAATCTCTTTCAGGTCAGTGGATGCCTTTTCTATTTTGCTATCATCTTTTTGGGATATATAGAACTGCAGGGGGATGATGTATGCCAGGCATTGTGCTTTTTTGTCACCGAGCTTCAGAGCCTGTTGATACAAAGTGTCGGCCACCAGCAACCCCTCCTGCTGGCGTGCCTGCTTGGAAGCCCGCTGGTAGATGGGGTAGAGTGCATCGTCTATCTTGTAGGGATTGTTCTGTGCTGCGGAAGGTAGGAACACCCATACTGAAAGCACTAGAAAACATAACCTTGAAAGAATGCACTCCCTCTTTGTTCTATTGGATGGAATAAGCATGTTTTTTTCCGGATACTTATTATTATGCCTATGGCATCGCAAAAATAAGATAAAAGAATAAATTACAAGCTTTTTTTGTATAATTTCTCTGTTTGCTTGTTGAATGATCCTTGCCAGGAGCTTTCTTACGAAATTTCCGGTGATAATGCCGCCCTCTACATCATCATATTCTTCCTTATCGAGAACTTCACGATGGCCATTGCATTGACTGCCGCCAGCGGCAGGTCCATGGGGTCGTGGTGGTTGTTGTAGCTCACCAGACGGATGCAGTCCGGCCGTTCCGAGTGGTTGACGTATTTCACTGCCAGGTATTCGTCGCCGCCCCGTTCGAAGGAGACGAGATACATTTCACCGTAGATGACGTCGGTGAAGTCGCGGATGGACTTAAAGCCTACGATGTCGCCGGACTTGAGGATGGGATACATCGAGTCGCCCGAGACGTAGACGGCACCGTCGCACACAGGGATATTGGGAATTACAATCCGCCCCAAGGCGTACTGCGGGCGGTCAGCCAGCAGTGTCTTCAGGTTGGCGGCGGCAGAGATGTCATAGAGGGTCACGCTACGGTCGTCCATAGGGTCGGCTGTTTTCGGTGTGTGAAGTATTTCCACTTCACCTTGTACCAAGTCATTGTCACAGAATTTTGAATGATGTGCAGGCGAGCCCTTTCCCGTCAGCAGCCAGTTGTAGTCCACGTCGTCCAGGCTGCCCAGCAGCAGGGGGAAGTCGATGCTGTTGCGGGCGTTCCAGTTGCTCAGTGTGGAGCGTGATATACCCAGAAAGGCGGCAAGTTCGCTGTCTGTCTTGAATTCTTTCGCCAGTTTGGCACGTTTTATGATGTCTGCCGCACAAAATACCGGGTCTTTGTCATTCGCCATATTCTTCAGTTTTTACGTGTAAATTATTCAGAAACTATTATCTCCTCATTTATACTGTCTTACGTCTTATTTAAGAATTTAATTCCCGATTTGTTTGTTTTATAAATGAAAACAATATTATCTTTGTTGGGACAAAAATACATATCATGTTTTATAAATGCAAATAAAAGGGAGGGATTTATGGAAAATACACATCTGGTCTTTTATCCGGAAGCATCCGAATTTAGCAAAAATACTTACGAATTTGAAAAAATGGGCATCCGCCTTGCCGGATGTATAGATGAGGTGCGTTGGAAGTATAGATACAACGCGCTGGATGTATAGATAGAATACGCTGGATATATACTTCCAGCAAACAGCCCCTACAAGCATCTTTGGCAGGGGCGTGCCGAAAAAAATATTATTGTACTAATTCTTAACAAAAAATGGTTATGGAACAGATTATTGAAAAAAATGTTCGTTTCTGTGGATGTTGCCACAGAGAACTGCCCGTTGATTCTTTTTATGTAGACAAGCGTACGCTTGCCCCCGACAATTATTGCAAGGAATGCCGTAGGGCGATGAGCAACGCCCGCTACCGTCGCTCACTTCCTGCAAGCAATCCCCTCCGTTATCCGGTCATCACTGAAATTTCGGACTGTACTCTTCGTATGTATCTTATTCTGAATGCTTTGAAGGTAGTGCGCGAAAGCGTGCTCCGCAAGCGGAAACGCCTATGCGAAGCAGGTGATATAGAATGATACAAGCCGCTCTCTCCCCCTAATCACTAACCCCTAATCATCAAACCATGTCCAGAATCAAAAAACGGGGACTTGACTATTTCCCCTTGAACACAGACTTTATACACGACCGTCTGGTGCGCCGCATCATGAAGCGTGAGGGTGACGGCTCCTTTGCCATTCTGCTGGGCGCCCTCTCCTGCATTTATGCCGACGAAGGCTATTACGTGTGTGCCGACGAGCTTTTCTACGAAGACCTTTCCGCCTGCCTCTATGAAAAGACGGCTGCCGACGTGAAGCGCATTCTTGCCCTGGCTGTGGAGTACGGCATTTTCAATGCCGCCCTTTTCGGCAAATACGCCATCTTGACTTCTGCTGAGATACAGCGGCAGTATCTGTTCAGTACCAAGCGCCGGAAATCTTCTGCCATAGACACACGTTATTGTCTGGTGGATGATTCTCAGAGCGATGACGAGGCCGCGCCGACTGCCGCCGGGAGAGTGCCGTCTGCCAATGGAAGCGTGCCGTCCGTTGCCGAAAGTGCAGCATTTAAGTCCGAAAATGCGACATCGGGTACACATAGCACAGCAGAGCATAGCACATCACAACACAGCAAAGAAAATCCCCTCCTCCATAGTTCCCCCGGAACCGGGGGCACTGAGGGCGCGGATGTGCCATCCGCGGAGGGGGAATATCTTCGGAAAATAGAGCAACTGCAACCGCCGCAGGATGGCACGGACCGCAACCTGGACGGGTTGCTTTTCAATCTGAAGCAGTTCCATATTCCTCCGCAAGAGCAGTATGCCATTATCCTCAAAAGTAATTTCGGTGCTATCGGCCACCCTTTGTGGAAGGGCTTCTATGCCTTGCGCGAGAGTCATGGCAAGATACGGCAACCGGGGCGATACCTGCTGAGCCTGTGCTGTAAGTAAGTTTTCGATTTGTGAATAAATTCATGAAGAAAAACGGTTTTTTTAATTTGCACACTTTTCCGGATAGCGTTATCTTTGCAATGTGGTTAAGCTTAATACACAAAAATAAAACAATGCTGTTTCATTTGAAAAAAACGAATCCTTGAATTTCAAGACAAACTATTAATTTTTAAAACAAAACTACTATGCCAGTAATTTACAAATCATTTCAGTCGGTTCTTGCCAACAAAGAGGGCAAGAAGCTTTTCTATCCCCGCGTGGTGCTGACGGGGAATGTGGACACCGAGCAGGTGGCCAAGGAGATTGCGGAATTGTCTTCCCTCTCTACGGGTGACTCGAAGAATGTCATCGACAACCTGGTGACCGTGATGACTCGCCACCTGCAGTCTTCCGAGAGCGTGACGCTGGACGGTCTGGGTACTTTCCGCCTTACGATGAAGTCCACCATGAACGGTGTGGAAGACCCTCTGAAGGTATCGGCTACCCAGTCCACACTACGAGTGCGTTTTCTGCCCACCTCCAAGCGTAATCTGGACCATACGGTGTCTACCCGTTCGCTGGTGACCGGGGTGAAGTGCGTGCGCTTCGACCTTCAGGACACGGCAGGTTCGGGCGGCAACGACGGTGGCTCGGGCGGTAACGACGGTGACCAAGGTGAAAATCCGTTGGGATAAGGCCATTTACGATTTGACGATTTACGATGTACGATTGAAATTCGTACTGCTAAATAACCGCGCCTATGCAGGCATTTATGATACGAAAAGTAATCGTACATCGTAAATCGTCAAATCATAAATTACTAATCTTCAATCATTAATCACTAACTAATCTTATGCGAAAAATCAACTACATCGTGGTGCATTGCAGCGCCACGCGGGAGGGCTGTACGCTTACTTCCGAGGCTCTGGAGGCAGAGCACCGCCGCCGTGGCTTCCGCACGACGGGCTATCACTACTATATCCGGAGAGACGGTACTGTGCTCGGAACCCGTTCCTTGGAACTGCCCGGTGCGCATTGCCGCGGTCACAACAAGTATTCGATAGGTATCTGCTACGAAGGCGGGCTGGATGCCCGGGGAAATCCGAAGGATACCCGTACGCCGGAGCAGCGTTCGGCCCTGCACCTGCTGGTGTACCAGCTGCTACAACAGTTCCGGAACGCCCGTGTATGCGGCCACCGCGACCTCAGTCCCGATTTGGACGGAGATGGGACGGTGGAGCCGTGGGAGTGGGTGAAGCAGTGTCCGTGCTTCGAGGTAAGTAAAGAATTTTAAAACAATCATCCTTAAAACATGGAATTATGAAAATAAGCAAAGAAACCTGGAAAGATATCTTGAAAATTGTGGGCACCATCATTGCCACCATAGCCAGTGTGCTGGGCGTGCAGGCGATGCCACTGTAGGAGGCTGAAAAGCCAGCAAGGGAATGGGAGAGGCTTGGAAAACAGCCTCCCCCATCCCTTATCCCGCAAAACATATTGAATAATTTTTCTAATAACAACGATTTATCATGAAAAGAATATCCTTGTTTTTATTACTGTTCCTTTTACTGAAGGCAACGGTTATGTATTCGCAGGATGGCCATCCTGAAACCAACTTCCGGATTGTTCCGGTATCTCCCAATGCAGCTTCATTGGGAACGTATGGACTGATACCTACTGACAATTATGTGGGGCAAGCCCGAATCAGCATTCCCATTTACGAGATTGACCTTGACGGAAAGAAGTTCCCCATTGCACTATCGTACCATACGGACGGAACACGTGTTGCACAAGAAGCTACTTGGATTGGCCTTGGATGGACCCTCCAGGCAGGAGGGTGCGTCGTCAGACAAGTGCAGGGTACGGACGACTTTGCAGCACGTGGATGCTATAACCTTACTGATGCTCCGTGGCTGACCAATCCCAGATTTGAAGTGACCGACCAGAATTTGGAGAAGTATATGGGTTATTTCAAAGGTGACTATGATGCCGAACCTGATATGTTTTACTTCAATGCAGGCGGACATTCGGGCTCCATGTATTTCGACGTATTGAAGAACAACCGACAACTGAATGCCGTCCCTACCATCCAAACACAAGAAAAAGTGGTAAAGATGGTATACAATACAAGTAACAAAACATGGACCATGACGGACTTGGAAGGATATGTCTATTCCTTCTCGACAAAAGAAATCACATACTATTTCTTAAATACCATTGATTTTTTTCAAACAGATATAACTAGAAGTCATATATTTCCATACTATAACGAACCGCAGATTGTAACAGCCTGGATGCTTGACTCTGTGACATCTCCCAACGGTGGAAAGATTACGTTTAGTTACAAAAAAGAAAGTATTTTTACTCCCATTTCTACTACAGAAGACGTTATATCTTTGTCTAAAATAGTGAATGGCCAATTGTCTTCACAATCTCCGCAGTATTTCACCAATAAGTTCAACTACAATTACTCATACTCCAAGATAGAGCAATGGACATTGTCGGCTATTACTTTTGAAGGGGGTAAAGTAGAATTCGGTACAACTGATCGTGAGGATATAGAGAGTGCGGAAACCGGAAAAAAGGTACAGAAGCTGTCGAGTATCAAGGTGAGTGATACTGCCGGTAACCTTATCAAGACCACCATGCTGGAGTATAAATATCTGCTTAGCGGAATGGCTGCCACTACCAATGGTTATGATGACCGTTTGTTATTGTCGAAGGTATATGATGTGGCTGGTTCGAAGAAGAACAATGTATATACCATGGATTACAATATGGGGAAATTGCCGCCCAAACGCTCTCTGTCTGTAGATGCCTGGGGATTCTACAACGGTGCGTCACCAATGACTGCTTCTTTAAAGATTAGCCCCAGCATTTATTGGTCGGAGTCGATAAAGCCGAGCAGTAAGACGAGCTTGTTCAAAGAAGGTATGGACCGTTCATTCAATGAGGCGTTGTGCAAGATAGGGACGCTGCGCACTATCACCTATCCTACGGGTGGCACAACTACCTTTGAGTATGAAGGACATCGTTTTGAAACTTTGCCTATGATGCCCCCCTTGCGCGAAGGAACCCTTAACCTGGTAGACAACGGTATGCCGCCCGTAGCACCCGGAGCTCCTGTCCTTATGTATATTGGCGAGCCTTTTGAAGTGGACGATGCCAATCCCAAGATTATCATCCGCAGAAGACATGACGAACCTCATCCCAGTGAACATCTTGCTTCGTCGCTTACTTACACAACACAACTCGAAAAGAAAGAGGGTAATGGTTATAGAACCTTGTTCTCTTCTCCCGATTATGATGTGATGGAGCCCTGGCCTGATGACACTGAAAAGCAACTGGACAGAGGTACGTATCGTGTGACATTGGCAGTGCAGAATGTAAGGTTGGAGTATCCTATCAATATTTCGGTAGAGATAGTAGGCAAAACGAATGCTCCCTTGGATAAGGATTACCTGGGTGCCGGGCTGCGCATCAAGTCCATCACGAATACGGACGGCAACGGTAACCAGAGTTGGCGTAAGTTTGAATATCAGGATGCAAAGCTGATGGTGAAGCCGGTATTCAACGCACCGGTCTATGTAGAACAAATGCAAAGTTGGGCGGGAAACTGGATGAATGCTTACTATGAACTGATTCAATCTGCTCCTTATATCCCTTTGACGAATCTTTCCAGAGGAAACCTTGTGGGATATACGGCGGTCAGTGAATCATATGGCGACATGGATACTCAGGGATATACCACTTACAGATACCATAACGTTCCGGATGAGGTTACTGATATATACCTGGCCGGTATTCCTACGGTGCCTGACTATGAGAACGGTAAACTTTCGTCGGTAGAATATAGGGATAAAAATCATAAACTGCTGAAGAGAGAGGAGTACACCTACTCACCTTCTTCTTCGGAAGAGGTTTGGGCACCGAAAATACGCAACTATTATTTCAATCCGGATTATTCCCATCCTACCCGTACCATGCAGCCTTACAATCTGTGGGCACAATCGTACTATCTCAGCAAGAAAGTGACTACCGACTATCGCGCTGAAGGCAATATAGTGGACGAAGAGAGATATGCCTATACTGACTATGGGGTACTTTCTTCCTTGAAGAGCAACAAGCACGGGGTGGAGAAAGAAAAGCAGTTTAAATATGCAAACAGCTTTACGGATGCCGTTTCCGTCAAGATGAAAGGGAAATATATGGTGGGCATACCCATAGAACGCGTCGAACTCTCTGCCGGCAAAGTGGTGAATGCGTCGAAGACGGAATATAAAGACACGCTCAACATGATTCTGCCCAAACGTACGTTGAAATTCAGCTCTGCTGCTCCCAAGACACTGGCCGACTATGCGGGAGCCTATGTGCAGGACATCTGGTTTGGCAAGTACACTTCGAGAGGCCGGCTGCTGGGTTATATACGCAACAATTTGCCGGTGAGCTTCCTATGGGCCTATAACAATCTTTATCCGGTGGCCAAGATAGAAGGAAAGACGTATGAGGCTGTAGAGAAAATCTCGTCGGCGAGCATCAGCCAACTGCCAGCCAATGTGAATACTGCGTCTATTACAGCTGTCCTGAACACAGTGCGAAACGGGCTTGCCAACGACAATGCTTTGGTTACTACCTATCTCTATCGCCCGCTTGTGGGTGTTACGGAAATTGTAGAACCGAATAAAGAGAAAGCGACCTTTGCCTATGACGACTTCAACCGCTTGTTCCAGGTTAAGGACCATAATGGAAAGGTAGTGAACGAATATCAGTATAATTACAAACCCCAATGAAACGAAAGAATTGTATGAAACGAAAATATATGTTCATGGCGTTGCTGTGCTATGCACTGACAACAGCGGCGCAGGATGCCAGCCACAATTATGTGCGTACCCGTAGCATGCTGGATGAAATGGGAGGTAAATACCTGGATAAGGTGGAGTATTTTGATGGCCTGGGACGTCCGTTCCAGACGGTATTGAAGAAGGTGACGGCAAGCAACAGCAATCTGGTGACGCTGCAGGAGTACGACGTTGCAGGACGTGCCGTGAATTCCTGGCTGCCGATAGTCTCGTCTGCCGAGTATGTGGCGCCTGCTGCATTCAAGAGCAGTGCGCCCAGCAACTATGGCAACGACTCGCGTCCTTACGGCCAGCCGGTGTACGAGGCTTCTCCGCTGAACCGTACCGTCAAGGAATACGGACCGGGAGCCGCATGGCATGGCGGGCATTCCGTCAATACGGACTATCTGGCCAACAGTACGGCTAACGCGCAGTTGAACTGCATCAACTATGGCGTAAGCAGTGCAGGCGCACTGACGAGCAACGGCAGCTATGCTTCCGGCCAGCTTTCGGTCGTTAAAACCACCGATGAAGACCTGAACGTGAGCTACACCTTCACCGACAAGATGGGACATGTTGTATTGTCCCGTCAGATGAAGGGCAGCGAAACGCACGACACTTACTATGTGTATGACGACAAAAGCAATCTTTGTTTCGTGCTCCAGCCTATGTACCAAAGCTTGGCCAATCTCGACTTGTATGCCTTCCAGTACAAATACGACGGACGTAACCGTTGTATCTGGAAGAAGCTTCCCGGTGCGGGATATATGGAAATGGTGTATGACAATGCCGACCGCCTGGTATTCTCGCAGGACGGCAACCAGCGTGCCCTTACATCCGGTAACTGGACGTACTACAAGTACGACGGGCTGAACCGCCTGACGGAACAGGGGACTTGTACCAACAAAGTGACCACTTCTGGAACGAATGTACTTGTGCAGCACTTCTATGACAGTTACGCTTTCCGTTCGCAAGCAGGTTTCAATAACAGCAATTTCCCTGATGATGCTTCGGGCAATGGAAAAGGTGCCTTGACTGCAAGTGTGGCAACGGTACTTGGTAGTAGTAACAAGATTTATACCGCATACTACTATGACATCAAGGGACGTGTGGTGAAGACTGTACAAAGTAATCCTTTGGGTGGTTATGATGTAGCAGCTACCGTCTATACTTTTACAAACAAGCCTGCTACAGTGACCCATACCCACACGGCAAGCGGAAAAACAACCCGCACGGAAGTGTATACTTACAGCTACGACCATGCGGACAGACTCTTGAAGGTGGAGCATACGCTAGGTGGCACCAAGATAACCCTTGCCGACTATGCGTATGACAACTTGGGCAGACTGCAATCAAAGTCCCTGCACGGAAGTGCCACCAACAAGCTGACGTATGCCTATAATGTCCGTGGCTGGCTGACGGGAATTAGTGGAAGCAAGTTTACACAGAATCTGTACTACAACACCGGCACCGGCACCGCCAAATACAACGGCAGCATCAGCAGCATGACGTGGAAGGCTGGAAATGAGAGCACTATCCGTGGCTATAAGTTCACTTACGACGGATTAAGCCGTCTGATGAACGCCACTTACGGCGAAACAGCCGGCATCAATACGAACACCAACCGTTTCAGTGAGAATGTAACCGCCTATGACAAGAACGGCAACATCAAGACCTTGCAACGTTACGGTCAGACCGCTGCTTCCAGTTACGGTTTGATTGATAACCTGACTTTCACCCTCGCCGGCAATCAGTTGAGCCGTGTGGACGATGCGGCAGCAGCTTCTGCCTACAATGGTGGTTTCGAGTTCAAGGACGGCGTGAAGCAGGCGAACGAATACACTTACGATTCCAATGGAAATTTAACTAAAGATTTAAACAAGGGAATTAGTACAATTACCTATAATGTATTAAATTTGCCCAATATGGTCACGTTCAGTGACGGTAGTACGATTGCCTATACTTATGGTGCCGACGGCACAAAGCTGAAAACTGTCCATAAGACAGGCAGCACTACTACCACGACGGACTATTGCGGAAACGTGGTCTATGAGAACGATGTTCAGAAGTTGCTGCTGACCGATGAAGGCTATGTTACTTTGAGCGACGGCAAGTATCATTACTACTTGAAAGACCATCAGGGTAATAACCGGGTTGTGATTAACCAAAGCGGCACGGTAGAGGAAGCGAACCATTACTATCCCTTCGGTGGTGTGTTTGCAAGCTCAGGCAATGTGCAGCCTTACAAGTATAACGGCAAGGAGTATGACTCGAAGAAAGGTTTGAACTGGTATGATTATGGTGCAAGGCATTATGATGCGGTATTGGGTAGGTTTACGACGAATGACAGATTTGCCGAGAAATATTATTCGATGTCTCCGTATCAGTATGGGGCGAATAGTCCAGTTGGGAATATTGATGTGAATGGGGATAGCATAATTATTAAACCTAATGCGAATGGAATAATTGATCAGATAAAAGTGCTCTTTGGGTATGATACAAAATTCCAAAAAGATGTAAAAGCAGATCTTTTCCAACTTAAACAAGATGATAAAAAGGTAGCTGATATTATTGGAAAATTAGAAGAGAGTAAGAATATACATTATATCACAATGCCTAAAAAAGGAGAGTATAACTCTACTGGGTTTAATGCAGACAAGGTAAAAAAGAATATTTCACAAGGTAGTGAAATTTATTATAACCCCTATAATCGGAGAAGAGGCCGAAATGACAGCGACATGAGAACACCAAGAATAGGTTTAGCTCATGAACTTCAACATTCATTTGATGTTGATAAGAAGGTGGCTACTTATGAAAGGACGAAAAACGGTATTTTATTAATGGATATACGCGCTATCAATACCGAGAACCGAATAAGAAAAGTAATAGGTGAACCTAAAAGAACGATGTATGGAACCCAAAAAGTACCGAAAGAATTATTGGAGTAGGATGCTGATTTTAATAGTAATTATTATCGGAGGGATATCTTTATATTTATACATAAAGTATGATTATTCTGAAAAAGCTACGATAGATTCTAATAACTTAATTACTACTGCGCCTTGTATGATAACAACTAATATAGCGTGGCATGATTCTATTTGTAAGGTTGTATTAGATGAGATTGAATTGGTATCAGTTATAGATGAAGAGGACTATATAACGAAACCTTTTTATGAAAATTTTATCAAGTTATCTGATAAAGACACTTTAATAATGGACAGTCTCTCGTATATACAATTGAAAGACTATGTCGTTGTTCCGGAATATCGTATAGATTCTATTTGTAAACGTGAAGGAATAAAAGGTTTGTTTTCAGCTTATTTTGATGATATATGGTTTACTCCGTGTTATAATGAGAATAGTGTATTAAGTTTATCGGAACAAAGGTATGTTATTTATGTATTATTGCAACATGGTTTATCTGTTAGAAGAGATTGTGAATCAGGTGATATATATATAAATAGAAGCGCTACTCTCAAAAATTAGAAATTATAGTTTAGTAATCAGATAAATTTTGTTGTAACGGATGTTATTTGTTTACTACTTCTGAATATCAGAATCTTCTGATTCAATAATCTAAATGATTCCCTGCTTACATACAGCGATGTAGGCAGGGAATTTCATATAGTATTATTTCTATGATAAGAATTTCTAAGCTCACTTACGACGGTCTGATTGAAAACCTCACCTTCACGTTTGCGGGCAACCGCCCGACCCGTGTGGACGATGCGGTAGCGGCTTCTGCCTACGGTGGCGGTTTCGAGTTCAAAGATGCCGTGAAGCAGGCAAATGAGTACGCCTACGATGCCAATGGAAATTTAACTAAAGATTTGAACAAGGGAATTAGCAACATATCGTATAATTGCTTAAATTTGCCAAGTACGGTGACTTTCAGTGACGGCAGTAGGATAAGTCATACATACGGTGCCGACGGCACGAAGCTGAAAACTGTCCATAAGACAGGCAGTACTACCACCACGACGGACTATTGCGGAAACGTGGTCTATGAGAACGGTGTTCGGAAGTTGTTGCTGACCGATGAGGGCTATGTTACTTTGAGCGACGGCAAGTATCATTACTACTTGCACCAGGGGAACAACCGGGTAGTCATCAACCAGAGCGGCACTGTAGAGGAGACGAACCATTACTATCCGTTCGGTGGTGTGTTTGCAAGTACAGGCAATGTGCAGCCTTACAAGTATAACGGCAAGGAGCTTGATGCGAAGAAAGGGTTGAACTGGTATGACTACGGTGCAAGGCATTATGATGCGGCGTTGGGGAGGTTTACGACAAATGACAGATTTGCTGAGAAGTATCATTCATTGTCTCCGTATCAGTATGGAGCGAATAATCCAGTGAATACCATTGACATCAATGGAGATAGCTTGCTTATTGTAACTCCAGCAGCTATTGAAGCTATTTACAATGGTTTGCAGGATGGTAGTAACATAAAGATGCAATTCAATAATGGTATATTGGATCCAACTTCCATTGCGAAACAAGCTAATAGTAGTAATGATTTCTTTCTGAAAGACTTATTTGAGATTGCCAATAGTGAGAAAATGGTAGAACTGTCATTATCTGATAAGAATACATATAAAATGAATGGGAAGACTGTAGAAGAAACTTTTGGTACTCCTTATGACGATGATGATAGCGAAATACCTGCTCATCAAAAAGAAGAGTATTCAAAGGCTGGAGTCCCTTTTGGAAAACATATTCAAGGAAATTTAGGTCAGACATTAGTACCTGACAAGAGGTTAGCTTCCGGTAAGAGTTCAACCAATAGCCATGTACAAGTCATAATTAATAAGAATGGCACTTTGAATCATCGAACAGTTGGGATTGCACACGAATTTGGGCATGTTATTTTATACTTGAGGAATGTACCGTTTAGCCACGGACAGCCAGGGGTCAATAATTTTATATACAATAAAAGAGCTGATGTAATGTCAAAACGATTAGGATATGACTATTAAATTAAAACTATTTTTCATGTTTATTATGCTTCCGCCATTATTGTACGGACAAAATAAGTTGGTGGAAGAAAGTATAATATATTCAAGTGATATAAGTTCCTATAAAAAGAAGATAGAAAAAACTATCTTTTTTGATACTGAGACCAACTTACCAGTTTTTGAATTGATATTGGATACTGCAAGATCTTCTAAAATGTATACTTCTTATTATTTTAGGAAGCGGTTGCGAGAAGTCTCAACGGAAATTTCTTATATTGGTGGAAACGAATCATTAAGGAAATACCAAGATAGTCTTTATTGGGAAAACTACAATGGTGATGAACAGAATGCCTCTTGTTTATACACTATTCTTTTTGACAGAAAACTTAAAATTAGAGAAATAAAAATTGTGAAAAGGGCAGGGTATAATAACTCCAAGTATAATTACGATAAGTTAATAAAAAAAATACTCCTATCCACTGAAGGAAGTTGGCAAAAAACGAATAATGCACTTTCTGAAGAATGGTATTTTATATTTGGACGTTTCTTGATAAGATAAAATATTCTGTTTCAGTGTATGTTCTTCCCCCATTGTTCCCAAGTCCCCGAATCTCTGATTCAATAAACTAAATGATTCCCTGCTTATGTCTTTTGAATATAAGCAGGGAATTTGTTTTTCAGTTTGGCTTCGTGAATCATCTGCCTTTTGCTTTCTATACGCAATTTTTCCGGTCAGCTTTCGGTTATTAAAACCACCGATGAAGACCTGAACGTGAGCTACACCTTTACCGATGAGATGGGACATGTTGTATTGACGCGTCAGATGAAAGGCAGTGAAACGCACGACACTTACTATGTGTATGACGACAAAAGTAATCTTTGTTTCGTACTCCAGCCTATGTACCAGAGCTCGGCCAATCTCGACTTGTATGCTTTTCAGTACAAATACGACGGACGCAACCGCTGTATCTGGAAGAAGCTTCCCGGTGCGGGATATATGGAAATGGTGTATGACAATGCCGACCGCCTGGTATTCTCGCAGGACGGCAACCAGCGTGCCCTTACATCCGGTAACTGGACGTACTACAAGTACGACGGGCTGAACCGCCTGACGGAACAGGGGACTTGTACCAACAAAGTGACCACTTCTGGAACGAATGTACTTGTGCAGCACTTCTATGACAGTTACGCTTTCCGTTCGCAAGCAGGTTTCAATAACAGCAATTTCCCTGATGATGCTTCGGGCAATGGAAAAGGTGCCTTGACTGCAAGTGTGGCAACGGTACTTGGTAGTAGTAACAAGATTTATACCGCATACTACTATGACATCAAGGGACGTGTGGTGAAGACTGTACAAAGTAATCCTTTGGGTGGTTATGATGTAGCAGCTACCGTCTATACTTTTACAAACAAGCCTGCTACAGTGACCCATACCCACACGGCAAGCGGAAAAACAACCCGCACGGAAGTGTATACTTACAGCTACGACCATGCGGACAGACTCTTGAAGGTGGAGCATACGCTAGGTGGCACCAAGATAACCCTTGCCGACTATGCGTATGACAACTTGGGCAGACTGCAATCAAAGTCCCTGCACGGAAGTGCCACCAACAAGCTGACGTATGCCTATAATGTCCGTGGCTGGCTGACGGGAATTAGTGGAAGCAAGTTTACACAGAATCTGTACTACAACACCGGCACCGGCACCGCCAAATACAACGGCAGCATCAGCAGCATGACGTGGAAGGCTGGAAATGAGAGCACTATCCGTGGCTATAAGTTCACTTACGACGGATTAAGCCGTCTGATGAACGCCACTTACGGCGAAACAGCCGGCATCAATACGAACACCAACCGTTTCAGTGAGAATGTAACCGCCTATGACAAGAACGGCAACATCAAGACCTTGCAACGTTACGGTCAGACCGCTGCTTCCAGTTACGGTTTGATTGATAACCTGACTTTCACCCTCGCCGGCAATCAGTTGAGCCGTGTGGACGATGCGGCAGCAGCTTCTGCCTACAATGGTGGTTTCGAGTTCAAGGACGGCGTGAAGCAGGCGAACGAATACACTTACGATTCCAATGGAAATTTAACTAAAGATTTAAACAAGGGAATTAGTACAATTACCTATAATGTATTAAATTTGCCCAATATGGTCACGTTCAGTGACGGTAGTACGATTGCCTATACTTATGGTGCCGACGGCACAAAGCTGAAAACTGTCCATAAGACAGGCAGCACTACTACCACGACGGACTATTGCGGAAACGTGGTCTATGAGAACGATGTTCAGAAGTTGCTGCTGACCGATGAAGGCTATGTTACTTTGAGCGACGGCAAGTACCATTACTACTTGAAAGACCATCAGGGGAACAACCGTGTAGTAATCAACCAGAGTGGCACTGTAGAGGAGACGAACCATTACTATCCGTTCGGTGGTGTGTTTGCAAGCTCAGGCAATGTCCAGCCTTACAAGTATAACGGCAAGGAGCTTGATGCGAAGAAGGGGTTGAACTGGTATGATTATGGGGCGAGGCATTATGATGCGGCGTTGGGGAGGTTTACGACAAATGACAGATTTGCTGAAAAGTATCATTCGATGTCTCCGTATCAGTATGGGGCGAATAATCCGGTGAAGAATGTTGATGTGAATGGGGATAGCATTGTAGTACTTAATTATACGAGTGGTGAACATTTAGGTTTATTAATTCAGAATAGTTCTAATCGTTGGGAATACTATTCTTTCAATGGCGATAAAATATACAACTCGACAGAAGGAAGTTTAGGAGGCGGTCCTCAAGATAATAAAGGGGAGCTTTCTTGGCCTACTCCCCAAGCATTTCTGGATAGTGAGTATAATCAGAATACTTATAAGGAGGACCTAGAAAGTGGCAAGGTTAATGGTTATGGCTATCAAGAAGGCTATCTTATTCCGACAACGGAGAAACAGGATAGAATCATCAAGAATACATTTCTTGAAACTGTAGATCAAGGGTATTCTTTAGTGGGCAATCATTGTTCCATCGTAGTTCAAAAATCATTAAATAAAGCTGGTATAGAAACAATGAACAAAATGAAAGTAACCAATAGGCAAACTGGGAACATTTTCAATGTAAAAGTAAATCCTTATTTGCTAAGTAAGGCATATCAGGCTATAGAAAAGAACAATCCATTAGGATACATAATAAGGAGAAATAAATGATACTAAAAGGGAATATATTAAAATTAACAATACCGTTTTTTTGGGCTGTACAAAGTATTTGGCTTTTATCGTTTAAATCCATTGAGACCTTTATTGCCGCAATCATATTGTTATTAATATCATTTCTTGGAATAGTTATTAAGAGTAATACCTATAACATTATATTTTTAGGTATATGCTTTTTATATTCAGTAGCTTTAGGTCTTATAATGTTCCTTTTATTTCTATTCTTTGAATTGCCTATGATATATATATTGATCCCTATTATGAATTTTATAGTTTTGGTATATATGTTAAGGAAGTATGGACGAAGGTAACGAAGTGATTTGCAGCAGATATTCTTCATCTGATGTGTTTTAATATTGCTGAGATGCCCCCTAAAAGTATTTTATCCAACTTTTAGGGGGCATTGTATCTAATCTTTGGACTTTTTAGTATTCCTGACACCTTGAGAGGTATTGTCTTGTCGGACATCTCATAATCAGCCTGTTCAACGTGAACTATTCTTGAAGTATCAGGTTGATGATTCGAGTAAGGTAACGCTTGCCGCCTACGCTTATGACAATCTGGGCCGTCTACAGAGCAAGTCGTTGCACGGTTCTGCCGTGAACAAGCAGTCGTACACTTACAATGTCTGCAGCTGACTGACGGGTATCAGTGGAAGCAAGCTTACGCGGAATTTGTTTTACAACAGCCAAATACAATAACAGCATCAGCAGCATGACTTGGAAGGCAGGGAATGAAAGCACCGTCCGCGGCTACAAGTTCACCTACGACGGGCTGGACAGGCTGCTGAACGCGACCTACGGCGAAACAGCCGGCATCAACGCGAACACCGACCGTTTCAGTGAGAATGTAACCGCCTATGACAAGAACGGCAACATCAAGACCCTGCAACGCTACGGTCAAACCGGAGCTTCTACCTATGGTCTGATTGATAACCTGACTTTCACCCTCGGTGGTAATCAGTTGACCCGTGTAGATGATGCTGTAGCCACATCTGCTTACAACAACGGTTTCGAGTTCAAGGACGGCGTGAAGCAGGCGAATGAATACAACTACGATTCCAACGGGAATTTAACTAAAGATTTAAACAAGGGAATTACCAATATATCGTATAATTGTTTAAATTTGCCTAGTGTAGTAACTTTTAGTGATGGTAGCACGATTACCTATACTTATGCAGCCGACGGCACAAAGCTGAAAACTGTCCATAAGACAGGCAGCACTACCACCACGACGGACTATTGCGGAAACGTGGTCTATGAGAACGGTGTTCAGAAGCTGCTACTGACTGATGAGGGTTATGTTACTTTGAGCGACAACAAGTACCATTATTATTTGAAAGACCATCAGGGTAACAATCGGGTAGTCATCAACCAGAGCGGCACGGTAGAGGAGACGAACCATTACTATCCATTTGGAGGGGTGTTTGCAAGTGCAGGCAATGTGCAGCCTTACAAGTACAACGGGAAGGAGTATGATGGCAAGAAGGGGTTGAATTGGTATGATTATGGAGCACGTATGTATGATGCAGCATTGGGTAGGTTTATGACAGTTGATCCACTGGCAGAGAAGTATTATCCGATGAGTCCGTATGGGTATTGTTTGAATAATCCTATCAAATTTATTGATGCAGACGGGAGACTGCCAAGAATTTATATCGAAAGAAAAGGTTTTGGACATGCATTTGTAACAGTTGGCAATGGTGATAATACAATTGTGTATACCTATGGTAGATATGGAGAATTGGGAAAAGATAAAAGTTCGGCACGGAATACTTCGCCTACAGGAGAAGGAGTGCTTATTAAATTGACGGGTAGAGATGCTATTAGCTTTATTCAGGATCAAATGCTTGCTAATGAAGCAGTGGGATATGAGTTTACAAAAGGTTCAGATGAACTTGTTTCGAAACACTTTGATAAGCAATTAGATAATAGTAATAAAATACCTCAAAAAGGTAAGTATGCAGGTAAAGAAAATGCGAAAGTTATTGATGAATATAATTTATTTATTAACAACTGCGCTACCACTTCCATAAAAGGTATACAAGAGGGAGTAAAAAAAGATTTGGATTTGAAAGATTCTAAAGCCCCTGCTTCTTTAGGAGACCGTTTGAAAGTAATGTCTAAAGAGGATGAGCATAGTATCAGAAGAATTACTTATAATGAAATAAAGAAAGAGTTTAATTTGCATGGAGCTGGAACAAAATGGTAATTATGAAAAAGGTTATTTTAATGGTATTTCTGATATTCTCATTGTTGATGATTGTCTATGGGATAGGTTTTATTCTTAATTATTATTTAGTGATAAAATATTCCATAGAAGACTGTTTGCCCTTAGGTGGTAAAGGCACTTTCCCGGTAGTGAGTGACAGATTAGATGAAATACATGCTCTTGTCAATTATGCTGAAATAGTAGTTATATATGCAATTTATGCTTTATCATTGGCTGTATATTGGTTGCTTAACATTAATAAGAAATAATCTGTCTTAGTTGACTAATCTCTTTAATAACTATCCTAACATCAGATAGCTCATATCTTGCATGTTAGGATAGCTTTTTTTCTTTCTAATACTGATACGACGGCCTTAACCGTCTGACTGCTTTCACCCACGGCGCAGGCCGCTATACAGAAAAGGTGACCGGTTACGACAAAAACGGCAATATCCTATCTTTGCAGTGCTACGGGCAGACCTCCGCATCAGTCTACGGCTTGATCACTCTTACGGGCAATCTGCTGAATCGTGTGGACGATACCGCTACGACTTCTGCTTACAACAACGGTTTCGAGTTCAAGGACGGCGTGAAGCAGGCGAATGAAT
>OIYT01001040.1_pt1 | contig 21568 bp, 23 predicted proteins | sample 1588201 | NCBI WGS metagenome assembly OIYT01 (sample SAMN03283260) | human gut metagenome | biome: human-associated habitat; material: feces | host: Homo sapiens | place: USA | collected 2013
TAGTGCTATTATGATTCTGCCACAATATAGCATACAAAGACAAATGTCTACAAAAAATCCTCAAATTCTATCTCAGACGGCAGTCTCAGATCTCCTCTCGGGCTGACCGACACGGTTCCAACTTTCACACCGTCCGGCATACAGTTCCTCTTGAACTGCTGGCGGAAGAATCTCGTGTAGAATACCTTCTGCCATTTATCGATCTCGCTGTCTGAGAAATTGTACTCGTCACTCTGTCTTACAGCCTCCTTGCACAGCTCATTTACCTCCTCAGGTGACATTCCATATCGCAGTGTATAATATAAGAAGAAATCGTGCAGGATGTATGATCCCACGGTGTCCTCCGTCTTCTGCGCGATGGTTCCGTCCGGGTTCGGTGGAAGCAGCTCCGGGCTGACCGGTGTGTCTATGATATCGTCTATGATCGGCGCGATGCCCACAAATCCATCAACCTCCATGAAGTGTCCGACTTCGTTCACAAGTGAACGCACCAGCGTCTTTGGTATACTTGTATTCACCGCATACATGCTCATATGGTCGCCGTTGTAGGTGCACCAGCCAAGTGCCAGCTCCGAGAGATCTCCGGTTCCAACCACGAATCCGCCCTCCTTGTTGGCGACATCCATGAGTATCTGTGTTCTCTCCCTCGCCTGACAGTTCTCATAAGTGACGTCATGCACGCTCTCGTCCTGTCCGATATCGGCAAAATGCTGTCTCACCGATGCAGCTATGCTTATCTCTCTGCTGTCACAGCCGAGCAGTCTCATGAGTTCCGTGGAGTTGTTCTTCGTCCTGTTTGTCGTTCCAAATCCCGGCATGGTGATTCCCACGACAGTTGTGGATGGAAGTCCCGCATTCTTCACCGCCTGTGCTGAAACCAGCAAAGCCAGTGTGGAATCAAGTCCACCTGACACTCCCACGACCACACATTTGCAATGGGTGGCCTCTATCCTTCTCTGAAGTCCGGCAACCTGCATCTTGAATATCGCCATGCACCTCTCAAGCTTATTTCCCGATGGGACAAATGGTGTCATCTTCACCTTCATGAGCACATTTCCTTTGTCCATGAGTGGGGTATCGCACACCACCGTCTCATACTTTCTGAATGCGAAATCACGCTTACAGTCGGCAAATGATTTATTTGCTATCCTGTCGTGTCTTATCTTGGTAAGACTTATATCCCTGATCAATACTCCGTCCTCAAATGGCTTTACCTCGCCGAGGAGTTTGCCGTTCTCGTACATCAGATTGTGTCCTGAAAATACCAGATCCGATGTGGACTCGTACATTCCAGCCGACACATACACATATCCGCACAGGCAGTCCGACGACACACTTCCTATCAGCTTGTGCCTGTATGCAGCCTTTCCGATGACCTCATTTGACGCGGAAAGGTTGAGTATCACCTCTGCTCCCGCCATGGCAAGAAGTCTTCCCGGCGAAACCGGAGTCCAGGCATCCTCACATATCTCTATGCCAAGCTTGACTCTCTGATCTCCGCTGCCCATCTCTATCATCACATTGTTGCCAAACAGCACTTCACTGCCAACAGCCCTGTCCCCGGCTTTCTTTGAACCGGCATTGTATTCAAGCTCATCTCCATCATCTTCCGGGTCCATGAGATTGACCATCACCGCATCATACTTTCTGGCTGAGAACCATCTCTTCTCGTAGAACTCACCGTAGTTTGGAAGGTAAGTCTTCGGCACGATGGCCACGACTCTTCCGCCCTGCAGGAACGCCGCACAGTTGAACAGCTCTCCGTCCACCTCAAATGGCAGACCGACCACCAGTGCCGACTGACCAGTACATGTAGCCATGGCAAGCTGAAGAAGTCCTCTTCTCGCACCATCTATGAGCTTTCTGTTCTCAAACAGATCCGCACAGGTATATCCCGTGATAGACAACTCCGGTGTCACTATGACATCCGCAGCATCCTTATACTCTTCATATATATCCATTATCTCTCTGACATTACCGCTGACACTTCCGATGTGGACCTTCGGTGTAACGGCCGCCACACGCAGCATATTCTTCATTGTTACCTCCTTGTAAAATCTCATTTGATTTTGCCTTTTCATAACATTTACACTTTACCACCCGGAGACATATATTTCAACGAAGTTCACAACTTGATGAGTCTCTATTTTCGGTCATTTCCCAGTTCAGGGCTTGTCCGCCGGGTGTCAGATAACTTTGTGTTTTTTATCTTTTGGCGAAAATGCTTTAAAAAAAGGCTCCCGGACATATCATTGCGCCGGGAGTCTTTTTTCTGCCATGCAGACATCCAGTGACATACGGTTTATCCGCCATCACTCAACACTGCATCTATATATTATAATGTACTGATTACTTTCCAAGTGGCTTACCTGTGAGCTTCTCATATCCCTCAAGGTAGATGTCGATGGTCTTCTGAGCGACATCCTCTGGAAGCTTCCAGCCCTTGTCAGGATTAGCCTTCAGCCAGTCACGTGCGAACTGCTTGTCAAATGATGGCTGGCCATGACCTGGCTCATATACATCTGCTGGCCAGAATCTTGAGCTGTCAGGTGTAAGCATCTCATCGCCGAGAACGATATTGCCATTCTCATCGAGACCAAACTCAAACTTTGTATCTGCAATGATGATTCCTCTTGTAAGTGCGTACTCTGCACACTTCTTGTAAAGTGTGATGGTGTACTCCTTGAGCTTTGAAGCGTACTCCTCGCCCTTGCCAGGGAAGTACTTCTCAAGGTGAGCAATGCTCTGCTCATATGATATATTCTCATCGTGATCGCCAATCTCGGCCTTTGTTGATGGTGTGTAGATAGGCTCAGGAAGCTTATCAGACTCCTTTAATCCCTCTGGGAGCTTGATTCCACATACTGTGCCGTTCTCCTTGTAGCTTGCCCAGCCGCTTCCTGTGATGTATCCACGAACGATACACTCGATTGGAAGCATCTCAAGCTTTCTGCACATCATGCTGTTGCCGTCGAACTTCTCCTGCTGGAAGAACTCAGGCATATCCTTTACATCAACTGAGATCATGTGGTTAGGAAGAATGTCCTGTGTCATGTCAAACCAGAACTTTGACATCTGTGTCAGAACTGTTCCCTTCTTGGAAATTACATTGTCGAGGATGACATCGAAGCAGCTTATACGGTCTGTAGCTACCATGATCAGGCTGTCTCCATTGTCATAAATCTCACGTACCTTACCTTCTTTGATTGGCTTTAATTCCTGCATTTTTTTATCTCCTTGATATTTGTATTAATACCTGTTAGAAATTGTATCCATATAAGTGTGTATCACTTTTTATGGTTGCTTGTCAAGGCTTTGGAAGCCCTCAAAAATTTTTTCTCAAAATTTGTCAAGGTTTATGCGCCTCACGGGATTTTTATTGTGTAAAAGCACATTTTTCATCTTTACAATGTTATTTGTGATGGCTATAATAACAGAGCACAATATCTAGTGGGTGTTTCACATTATCTCCACCAAATATATTGTGTTTACATTAATTGTCGCAAGCGCAAGCTTGATGACCTACGCACGCATCAGCGTGCTGCATATTTATTTTCTTTGCAAATAATTCCATGCGGCACAGGCAGCCGCATCTACTATATTACGTCGAACCAGACCTGATTGGCCTGATTTCAGTTAACTTGAATGATTGGAATATTACGATTAAATTTACCATTGAATTGGAAGAGGGAGGCTATTGCTGTGCCAGAGGAAGCTAAAACACACGTACACGTAATCAAAAGGAATGGAGAAGAGGTGACATTTGACCTGTCAAAGATCGAGAATGCCATCAAAGCTGCCAACAATGAGGTTGACAAACTCCACCAGCTCAACGAATATCAGGTTCACGCCATCGCGGACAACCTGGAGAAACAGATAGAATCAATGTCCCACGCAGTTCACGTGGAGGACATTCAGGATATGGTCGAGACCGGTATCATGGAGATGAGAGGATATGAGGTTGCACAGAAATATGTGCGTTACCGTTACAAGAGAGAGCTCGCACGTAAGTCCAACACCACGGACAACGGAATCCTTGCGCTCATAGACCATATGAACGAGGAAGTCAATCAGGAAAACTCCAACAAGAATCCGGTGATCAACTCGACACAGCGTGACTACATGGCCGGTGAGGTATCCAAAGATCTGACCAAGAGAATGCTTCTGCCTGAGGATATAGTTGAGGCACATGAGGCCGGAATCATACATTTCCATGATTCTGACTACTACGCTCAGAAGGAGCACAACTGTGACCTCATCAACCTTGAGGATATGCTGCAGAACGGAACAGTGATCAGTGAGACCATGATCGAGAAGCCGCACAGCTTCTTCACGGCATGCAACGTCACCACGCAGATCGTGGCACAGGTTGCCAGCAACCAGTACGGTGGACAGACATTTACCCTGTCCCATCTGGCACCATTTGTGGATGTTAGCAGGAAGAAGCTCCGTGCACAGGTCATCGAGGAGCGCAAGGACTGTGGCGAATCCCTTGATGATGCCATTATCGACAAGATAACAGAGAAGAGACTTCTGAACGAGGTCAAAAGTGGAATACAGACTATACAGTACCAGCTCATCACCCTGATGACATGTAACGGACAGGCACCATTTGTCACCATGTTCATGTACCTGGATGAGGTTCCTGAGGGACAGACAAGGGATGACCTGGCACTCATCATAGAGGAGGTCCTGAATCAGAGGATCAAAGGAGTTAAGAACGAGAAGGGAATCTGGATCACTCCGGCATTTCCTAAGCTCATATATGTTCTGGACGAGGACAACATCACCACAGATTCCAAATACTGGTATCTGACCGAGCTTGCCGCCAAATGCACCGCAAAACGTATGGTTCCTGACTACATCTCCGCCAAAGTCATGAGAGAGATGAAGGACGGCGACGTATATCCATGCATGGGCTGCAGATCATTTCCTACAAAGGAGGACGGCATCAGGAATCCTGATGGATCCCGCAAATATTACGGACGTTTTAACCAGGGCGTCGTGACCATCAATCTTGTTGATGTGGCATGTTCATCATACGGCGACATGGACAAATTCTGGAAGATCCTGGACGAGCGTCTTGAGCTTTGTCACAAGGCACTCAGATGCAGACATGAAAGACTGCTTGGAACCATATCAGATGTCGCTCCTATACTGTGGCAGCACGGTGCGCTGGCAAGACTTAAGAAAGGCGAGAAGATTGACAAGCTGCTCTTCGGCGGCTACTCAACTATTTCCCTTGGCTATGCCGGTCTTTGCGAAATGTGTGTCCGTATGATCGGCAAAACACATACATCCGAGGAAGGCAAGAAATTCGCGCTCGCTGTAATGCAGAAGCTCAACGACAAATGCGCCGAGTGGAAAGCCGCAGAGAATATAAGCTACTCTGTATACGGAACTCCAATGGAATCAACCACATACAAGTTCGCCAAGAACCTGCAGAAACGTTTCGGCATAATTCCAGGTGTAACCGACAAAAATTATATAACCAACAGCTATCACGTTCATGTAACCGAGCATATTGACGCTTTCAGCAAACTGAAATTTGAATCTGAATTCCAGAAACTTTCACCGGGCGGTGCCATAAGCTACGTTGAGGTGCCTAACCTTCAGAACAATATTGATGCAGTTTTGGAAGTTATGCGATTCATATATGACAACATTCTCTACGCCGAGCTTAACACCAAGAGCGACTACTGTGAAAAGTGCGGCTACGACGGAGAGATCAAGATAGTTACAGACAACTACGGCAAATTGGTCTGGGAATGTCCTAACTGTGGCAACCGTGACCAGAACACCCTCTTTGTTGCAAGGCGTACCTGCGGATATATCGGAACACAGTTCTGGAATCAGGGACGTACCCAGGAGATCAAGGACAGAGTCCTTCACCTGTAAAATCGGCTATTATAAAAACAACGGGCAGTCAAGTTATGAAAACAACTTACTGCCCGTTATTTAGAAATCCGGGGGACAGAGGTACCTGTCCCCTCCGTCCCTTAGTTATAGTCACCCCACAATTTCATCTGCTTGGCATCCTCTATAAGATCTATATAACTTCCATCTATCGCATTTATGCAGACGATCTGGGAAATCTCTCCCGATATGTCTCCGCCGCGAAGCTCCTCGCTCTCTGTAAATACCCATGCCGGGATATAACACATCTTACCGGATTCGTCCACGGATGACACATATCTGAGTGCCACATTATTGAAATCTATCTTGCCATACCTTGTCCGGTATTTCTCGTAATATGCTGCAATGCTCTCATTTGCCTTAGATATCATGTCGTCCCAGCTCAGTATATCCACGTCCTCATCCTTAAATGATGCTGAATCCGAATAGAGGGTTGAATACATGTATACGACTCCTTCGTCATTTACACTTATATGCGCCATATCATCTATATCGTACATATATCCATTCTGGGTCTGTAAGTTGTCAACATTATAAAGTTCTCCGTTTCTGATTGGGACACCATTTATTGTGCGGTTTAGTTCCACGTAATATCCATCTACCTTTGCCTGCTTTACATCGCCGTTTTCACCTGCCCATACTCTCACAAGCGGCTCCACTTTTGAGTATTCCATGCCGTCTATCCCTACGCTTGAAAGGAAATTCATAGCCTGAGATATGGCATCGCTCTCCGTAATACGGCACTCATTTTCCATGTTCGAGACATCCACATCTGTGACACTGCTCTCTCCGGTGACATATGTATACGTGGCTCCGGCAACTCCATCCAGAAGTGCGTTCTCCTCAGTCTCAGCCAAACTGAATGCCATATACATTCCGGAGTCTACCTTCTCATTGCTGCTGTAGCCTGAAATAGCTACCGTATAATCCTTGTCTCCATGCTTTCCTGTGTATGCTGCATACGGATCATCATAATTTTCAAGCAACGGCAGACTTTCAGGTGCCTCCGCCATCTGGCTCTTGTACGTCTCGATCTGTGCATCATACCATGAATCAGATGTGTCATCGCCCTGACTGGCAGCCTCCTCCTTGAACTTCTTTGTCATCTCTATCATGTTCTTCAGCTCATCTTTGGTGGACACACCCTCCTTTCGCACGTATATCCCCTGGGATCTGTCCAGAAGTCCTTCCACTATGGTCTGTCTCTGCTTGGCATCAAGCTTTGTCGTGGTGTAATACACCTTTTTCAGCTTGTCCGTATCCGGCACATCTATCGACTCTGCCGTGCAGCGGATCTCAGAAAGACCCGATTTGCCAACATCAAATGTTGTATCACATTTGTCCGGCACTCCAAGGGTCTTCGACAGGCCGCTCTTACCATTGTCATCGCTGTATCCGTTGAATGACTCACCGTCTAAGGAATAGTCCACTTTTTTGTTGCCACAACCAGTCATCTGCATAGCCAGCACTCCCGCCAGCACGCATGCTGCTATTCTTGCCACTCGCTTACTCTTGCTCATATTATTTTCCTCCTTTTTTGACACCCCAGTACCGGGATTTAAATCATGCTCATTGTGGCTTAACCGCGCCCCAAATTTTTATTATTTATCTGTGATCATTTTTCTGGCGCCTTACATAAGTCACATATATAAGACATTTCACATGATGCAAATACAACAAACTATTTTGAAATTGTTTTTCCAGCCTCATAACCACTCCACGTGCCAAGAGCCTTTGCTGTCTCCGCAATGTCAATATATTTGCCGTCTAACGCATTTATGTATACCACCTGTGATATATGCCTATTTGCCATCCCTGCATCTAGAACATCTCCACCTTCTGTCTGTGTAAATACCCACGCTGGCACGTACTGCATGTCTCCGGCAGAATCCACCTCTGGCACATACAACAGCTCCACGTTGTTAAACTCAACTTCAGAATATGCGGTGGGGTATCGCCTGTAATATTCAGCTATGCTCTCATCCGCAGCCGACATCATCTCATCCCAGTTCAAAAGATCAGCCTTCTTTCTGACATATGAATTCGTATCTGTACACAGTCTGGCTCTGGCATAGAACACACCATCATCATCGATAAACACAGTCATCTTATCGCCCTCCTGCATGACATATCCCTTCTCAGTATTCAGATTGTCCACAGCTGTAAGGTCCTTATAGATCACATCTATTCCGCCTATCTGGCAGCCAAATTCGATTGCATATCCGTTCTTTTCCATGTCTACAGTGTCAAATGTGCTGTTCTGCCATCTCCTTATCACAGGTTCACAGCTCTGGCTTACAAGTCCCGACAGACCAAGCTTTGACAGAAAAACCATCGCCTCACTCTCGGCCGCATTCTCCGTCATGGTACATTTATTCTTCATATCTGCCACATCTACCCCGACAGAACTCTCAGGAACCGTCTCCACATACACCGAGTCGTCAACTCTGGACAACTCATTCTTCTCCTGATCCCCCGCCGGACTGAACATAATGCTTATTCCACGGGATGTGCTATCGTCATCATTTGCCGATACCCACAAGCTGTATTTCTCTCCATCTGCCTTGCCTGTGTATATCATGTTCGGTCCATAATCAGACACCGGAGTGTATGTATCAGGTGCTTCTTTCTGCCTTGCCTGCATATTCTTGATATCACCGGCGTACATCTCAGCTGTTTCTGCCTGTCCATCTTCCAAAGCCTGCTTCCGATATATCTCAGCCATATCTATGTCACTCTGTATCTCATCCTTCGTCATGTACTCGTCGCCATCATTCCGGCAATATATGCCAGCTGACTTGTCAAATACCCCCTCAACCATCTTCTGTATTTCCTCAGCTTTGATCTTAAGATTGTCATAATCCACGACGTATGCTACGTCAGTGTCCGGCACCACTATGTTTTCAGTGGATAATCTTATATCTCTCAGCTTTGACTTTCCGGTGTCGAATTCAACGTTACAAGCACCGGGAACACCAAGTCTCACAGACAGGAGAGCTCCGTCATCTCCCTCCTGTATGGAGTCGCCGTATATATATGTTGTCCTCTCCTCCTCGGCAAATGCATCGCCTTTTTTGTCACCACACCCGCCAAGGCAGACACAGATAAGTGTTCCCAAAACTGCAATGGACACCACTATGGTCTCTGACCTCTTTCTCATATTCCAACGCCCCCTTCAGATCTTCTGTCAAATACACTGCAGTAAACCCACACACTCTGTATGCGTTGTCCCGTTCTTGTATCAATTCTATTGGAAACACGCATTAAGAAACAACCTGCCAATTCCTTAAGACTTTATTAAGGTCTATTATCAAGAGAGCAAAAAGCTCCGTGCAGCAAATCCACTGCACGGAGCTTTTTGTACCTCATATATTCTTGTCACTATATCAATATCAGGATAAGCACAATTCCGATCAAAGTAAGAATAATACCCGAAAGAAAAGCAACCTTGAACCACTGCTCTTCCCCTGTTATATGTCTAAACGTATCATCCTCTCCCTCAATGAAGCTGAGGGCTGTCAACGTCAGAAGTCCCAGTCCTGTAAACACAACCGCAAGTGCCGGTATCTTTATTGCAGGTATGACCCAGAGAATAAAGTACACCACATCACAGCCTAAAAATATAAATAGCTTTTTCCCATATTTATCTATCATTTTCCTGACTCCTTTTATCTGTTTTTTTAGAAAGCTTCTTGATTATATCATCACACCCACACACTGCACTTATACCAACTGCAATACCGAGAACAAACATCATAGTGTCATTTCCCCAGTTTCTAGCTGCCACCCAGTCGGAATCAAATGCAGAACTTAATGTATAATATAGTGGCGCGCCCGGAAGAAGCGGTATAAGTCCAACGATCAGATATTGATTCGCCGGAGCCTTCATAACCCTGGCTGCCACCTCCGCAAATATCGCCGCCCACAGACTGGCAGCAAGTGACGGTACGAATACATCATCTATGACATTTCGAACAAGAATATATACGATCCATGTGCACATACCATTTATCGCCGCAGGTATCACGTTCCGCTTTCCGAGATTAAACATAAGCGCAAATCCAAGAGACCCAAACAGCGCCGTTACTATCTGTACTATAACCTGCTGCAATCTACACACCTCCCACAACGTACACCGCCAATGCAAATCCACACGCAATCGCCACCGCCCAGAGCAACGACTCCACCAGTCTCAGGCTGCCCGTTATGGTATCGCCAACGAACATATCCTTAACTGCATTTGTGAGGGCAAGTCCCGGAATTAGCAGCATGATGTCACCTATCATAACCTTGTCCCCGTGTATCGGGAAAATGTGCCCCGCCACTCCAATGAGAACTCCCGTGACAAATGAACACACAAAATTAAAAAGAATATTATTCGTACACACCGGAGCAAAATACACCTGCATCAGCCATATAGCTAATGCGAAAACCGCTGCAAATACTCCGTCAAGGATATTTCCACCGAAAAATACCGCCAGCGTTCCAGCTGCCAGCACGCTTCCGAGGCAGACTCTGAATCTCGGGGCAGAGCTATGCTCTATGTCCTCAATACAAATCTTCAGCTTGTCCGTATCAATCTTTTTCCTGCAATATTCCCTGCTGAGAGCGTTTATACGCTCCAGTTTCCAGAAATCTGTCTTTGTTCCATCCCTGGTGCCTCTTGTCATGGAGCACACCGTTCCATCCGGCATGTTCATAGTGCACACGAGTGTTGAGGTTATGGCAAACACATCCATGCGCTCTGCGCCATATGCCTTTCCCATTCTTCGAAGGGTATCCTCCACTCTCTTAACTTCGGAACCATTTCTGATCATCATAGCGCCAATGTCCATGAACAAGCTGAGCGTATTCACATCTTCATTATCGCACTGGCACCTGCTCAAAGTACTGATGTCTTCTCTCATCTACTATTCTCTCCAGTTCCTGTGGATTTTTGTTATATAGGCTATTCACTTCATCATTATATCCCAATATTATGTACGGAACCATCTTTTCTATGTATGCAATGACATCATCGCACATCTTCTCATTCTTCATCGGCAGGGCCATTCCACTTCCGTCATTCAGCTTCACTTCAATCTGATATGACTTTCCTACCTTAATTCCGTAAAATCTGTTCTGGGTAACGATCTTAAATACCCACATCAGTTCCCTTGTCTCTGCAAAGTTTACTGTGTCACCCTTTATATACAGAAAGAACTCATTGTTAAGTCTGAGTCCACATACAGAAGCTCCCGCCTTGTAGAACTGCTCAATACGCTCCATCTCATATTCCGGGTGTGGCTTTTTCTTACAATAGTCCAGAACATCTCTTATATTGCTCTGTCTGACTGCAAGTGATATGAACCATACTGCAAATCCCCAGAAAAGTGCTGCTCCCAGTCCAATCCACACCTGTCCTTCATCTATGCCCATCGCGACTCCAAATATAACCGCACCTATCACGCCAAATATAACCGCACCTATACTGCAGCTTATCCTGTATCTTACTCCAAGCTTCTTTATCATCTGTATGACCCCTTTTACCCTTTATTCAAATATTTATATTTCTCCCAGCCTGTGCTTTAACAGCCCTGTTGCCGTCTCAATCATACTCAACCTTAAGCAGACATAGTCCATGTGGCGGAGCCGTAGGCCCGGCAAGCTGCCTGTCCATCCCCGCTATGATCTCCGGCATATGCTCTGCATCAATATGTCCATATCCTATCTCCACCAGAGTTCCAGTAAGTATCCTCACCATATTCTGCAGAAATCCATTTCCATGAAATCTCATGCGGACATAGTCTCCCTCCTTGACTATCTCCACATCATATATGGTTCTCACCGTTGACTTCTTCATTTTATTGTTGCCACAGAAAGATCTGAAATCATGCTTTCCGACAAGATACGATGCAGCCTTTTTCATCGCATCCACATCAAGCACACTTCCCTGAGGTACACACCACACATAATTTCTGTCAAACACAGGTTTCTCTAATCCTACATACAGTGTATATTCGTAGATTTTGCCGGTCGCATTCAGCCTTGCGTGAAACCTGTCCCCAGCCACAGTAACATCAAGCGCACATATATCCGCAGGCAGATATCTGTTCAGATAATCCTTTATCTCATCCGGTGTCCTATTGGTATTCAGCCTTCCGCTTGCGACCATGGCTCTGGCATGCACTCCCGCATCAGTCCTACCTGCGCCATGGATATCCACCTTTGCTGGTGTCTTCGTATCCCGGATATCTGCGGACATATTCTCCCTACATACATCCGCTTTCTTACCGTTATCTCCATCCACCATTTTCGACAACACCGCCTCTATACGGCCTTCAACCGTGTCTGCATTTGTCTTGCTCTCCCAGCCGTGATAGCGGGTGCCATCGTAACTGAAAGTAAATCTGTAATTTACCATATGTCCTCTCCAGGGACCTGCTCGCCTGTGTCTGCCTCAAATTCCTTTACCTGTTCAAGCCAATATTGCCTATCTTTTTCTGTTATCTGTCTTATGACTTTACATGGATTTCCGGCAGCTATCACACCATCCGGAATATCCTTTGTGACAACCGACCCTGAGCCTATGACAACATTTGAACCTATGGTAACGCCCGGATTGATGACCGTATTACCGCCGATCCATACATTATCGCCTATTGTGACCGGCTTGCCAAGCTCAACACCGGCATTTCTGATCATCGCATCTATCGGATGACATGCACAGTATATATTGACCCTTGGTCCCAGAAATGCATGATCTCCAATGCTGACGTCACACTGATCCAGAACTATCAGCCCTGTATTTGCATAGAAATAGTCTCCCACATGTATATTGGTTCCATAGTCGCAATAAAAAGGCGGCTCTATGTAACACTCTTTTCCCATGTGTGCGAATAATTTTCCAAGATACTCTCCGGTTCTTGTCATAGTCTCAGACCTCGGAGCGCTGTTAAACTTATCTACCAGATCCCTTGCCTTACCCTCCGGATCCCAGTCCACACATCTGTATAATTTACCTGCTTTCATTCTGCCAAGCATTTTCTCTACTCTATCCATAGAATTTTCTCCTCGTATTTATAATATTTACTCATCATGTTTATATCTGACTAAAAGATACCATTGTTTAAAGTTTCAATCAACCGCAAATAGAGTTATTCTCCAGACATTATACTAAGCCGCGTGCCTGTATTCTGAATCGACAGCGTAATCGACTGAACTTCAGCGCTTATTGCCGGAGCGGTGCGCAGGGTCGCTCTTATCGTGCGCAGAGCGCAGTGCAAATATAAGCAAGCTGAAACGAAGGAAGATTAGCGTGATTCATAACCAGCCATTTTCAGGCGATATAAAAAGGCCATGATATATGTGTGCAATCGATAATGCAGACTGCCTCTCTTTACTGCTTCCTGCCGAGGTGGCGACCGCAAACGCCCTTATCGCAGTCAGAGCCGAGTGCATATGGAAACCAGTCAAAGTAAGGCTAGGCAAATGTGATTGCACACATACAAACTGCTATCGGTAACAGAAAAACTGCTCTCCAGATATTATAATAAGCCGCGTGCCTGTATTCTGAATCGATAGCGTAATCGACTGAACTTCAGCGCTTATTGCCGGAGCGGCGCGCACAAACGCCCTTATCGTGCGCAGAGCGCAGTGCAAATATAAGCAAGCTGAAGTGACGGAAGATTAGTGTGATTCAGAATACAGGCACACGGCTTATTATGTCTGGAGAGCAGTTTTTCGTCCGTCCTCAATACACATAAAGGTACATCCCAAATTAAAATACTAGTTTGATATTTTCCAACAGCTTACAAGCCGTTTATTTCCGTGCTTTTCCGTGCTGATTTTTCCATTTTTCCATAGTATTTTTTTTATTTTAGTATCGTTGTAGTATCACCAGGGCATTGACGCCGTATGTCCAACTTACATCGTCAAACAGGTATGCCCATACTCTCCGCAAGGCTCTGCACTGCTTCATTATGCTTTAACCTCAATAATGCCCTATATTCTGTATCGTTGATTACTTCGCGTGATTTCTGGAGCCTTTCCTTCATGGTTTGGAGAGTACATTTATTTTTGTACTTCATTTCTATAACTTCCCACTGTTTCGGAGATAATACACGCTCAGCAATCGCCCAGATCTCGGCCATTGCTGCATCATCCAACGCATTGTTCAATTCTTCGCACTCCTTGCCTACTATATCATTCAAAGTGTGTGAATCCTCGTCATCGCTTGCTATAGACTTATCCAGGCTCTTCACAGTGCTATATATTATATCTTCTATCTTGTCGACCTCTTCTAGCTTAACGCCTATATAGGCCGCATATTCACGCCGTGACGGTTCTCGGCCATATTTCTGTGTGTATATGCTCTTGATCGTATTATATTTATATATTTGTTCCTGCCTGTATATAGGTAGCCCAATAATACGGTTTGTTTGTCGGACATACCTTTTTAACTTTCCATCAAGCCATATCATCATGTATGTGCAGAAGTTGGCCCCCTTTGACCTGTCATAATGCATGGCAGCTTTATACAGTATGATATAAGCCTCCTGCGTCAGATCTTCCAAGGACGCCCCCCCAGGTGTATCTTCTCGCAATCTTGTAGATCATGCCATGATTCTGATTATATAGTTGCTCCATGTTGTCTGTGACGTTCTCACCGCTCTGTATAAGCTCAACAAGCTCTTCATTGGTCATTTATAAGCCTCCTTACCAAAAGAGCCCCCACAACGCACTGTGAGAGCTCTACAACAAACAATATATATAGTCAAATACGCCCCACGGGGAGGAATAGGCGTATTTATTGCCTTACTGGTGTCCCTCTGTTGACTGTGAAGCCACCGGCACAGCCTGGTAATATATAGCCTTCTTCTTGTTCTCCAGAACAAAGGCATCATACACTATACGACCTTCTACAAGTGCGCCACTGATGCCCGGCGCATCCTGATGGATCTTGTAATCCTCTAACTTCGTAGGTGCCACAGTAGCGCACGGATGAGCCACCATAAAGCCGAACCCCTTCGGGAGTCTTACCGCCGGCACCTTAATGACTGTGAGGCCGTCCAGGTTACCTATAACGCCTTTAGCTCTCATATCTGCCCCCACCTCAGTTTCAAGCACTATATCCTTGCTCTTCTTCATCAAGCGGTATATTGCAGGTGTTACAACAAGCACACGGCTTGTTTCTGGCACCTCTGCGTCGTCCAGTGCCTCGGTGGCTGCGGTGATCTCATCATAGATATTATCAATTGTCAGCTCCTTGGCTGCCGGTGTATTTCCTGCACCTGCTGCCATGACTCCATAGGTGTATGTATCTACCTCAGGAACTACAACAGCCCTCTGCTGTCTTGATAATGCTGATGCAGCCTGTAACTGCTGCGCTGTCTCGTCTGTGTCCAGCTTATCAATGGCAAATGTGAATGATCTGTCTTTCTTTAGTGTGAACTCCTCTGTTGTGGCGTCCAGGCTCTCCACCTTGCCATATCTGGAACCCTCAACACCTGAACCGGTGCCGGTTCTGTCGTAGTCGTTCATACTGCCGGTGCTGATCTTGTACACCTTGACTGTGTGAGCTCCTGAGAACTCAAAATCGTTATTTGTAAGCAGTGACTTCTTGCTGTCACTTGTAAATACCTCATCAACATAAGGTTCAAATTTATCTGTTAAATTTATAGCCATCTAATCAACCCTTTCTATTCTAGGCCGAAAGCTTTCTTGAACTGGTCGGGCTCTACGCTCTCCCTAAACTCTGGCAGTCTGTTCTCGATTATATGACGCCTCTCAGGCTTGCCGCTGCCGTCCTGATCTGCTTTCATGCCCTGTATATTGCTGATGGTATCTATAGCGGTCTTTAACTCGTCCTCTGTGTCGTATTTAAGCACAGATGCAAGGCTTTTATCTAACCCTTTCTCACTGAGCAGTTCCGCCGCTCTGATCGCCATCTCTCGTTTATTTATATCTTTCTCCCTCTGGTCAAGCTCTGCAGCAAGGGTGGCCTTCTGTTCCTTTAGCCTCTTGCTTACAATGGCATTTACCTGCTCCTGTGTAAATAAGCCGGTGCCGTTCTTCTCGTCCTGATCTTCGGTATTACCCTGGTTCATTCCAGTAATATTCATGTGCTTGCGCTCCCTTCGTTTTACGCCCTAGGTGGGCTTAATTTAGGTTTCTCCCACTTTTGGGAAAAACTCACTATACCCAATCTATCCAACTCACCGCCAGAAGTCAACAGAGCCCCAAACAGGCTATAATACACAAAAACAGGCTATAGCACACCATAAACATATAAAGGTGTATGTAAAGCATTCAAAACCATTTATTAATAAGGTAAAAATTTTTTTTTATATTTTTTTTCAATGTCAACATTAGACTAACATTTACTAACATTTCATGCCATCATTTGCCATCATAAGGTTAACATTGGTTAACAATTAAGGGTGTCGCATTTTGCTACTCCCTGAACAACCGTACCCGAAGTACACTTGTACCCTGACAGAACGATTCGTTCGGGGAGCTCTGTATATTGGTTTTTCTTGGCCTATATATTCTCTAACGTTGGGTTTTGCCAAGTTTTATGGCTGCCCTGATTCGGGGTACCCTAGGTTCGTTATAGGTTCGAACCTTAACATTTATTAACATCTGAACTGTAGTTTTCTGTAGTAAAACTGAAGTTTTCTGAAGTAGTTTATGAATAGCGTCACGAATCGTTACGGTATATACAAATGGGGTCATTATTAGTGATCCCATTTCGGGACGCCCTAACTTCAACAAAGGTCGTATTTTCCGACCTTTACCGCCCTATATAGTTTAAAAGACAAGTTTTGACAAGTCGCTCATACACTCATCTGACAGAACACACAAGGAATACATCTGCAACACTGCCTAGATTAAACCTAGGCAGTCATCAAACACTACCCCGATTCAGGTGTATCCGTTTTAGACACCCCTTTTATAACGGTGAACAAAACGTTCACCGTTCTATGATGCCCTTACTCCAAATACCCCCATGATGTCCTAAAATAGGACTCCATCAATCCACCTACCCTGAATCAGAGGAGGTGTCACAAGCCGCACACCCTTAAACGCACAAAAAGACACCCTACAAGCCTGTAGAGTGCCCTCTGCGATCAAAACGTTATTCATAAGCCTTCGGTTTGTTTGGGGTAACTTCCCCCAGGTGTTCCAGCACCTTTTTGCGAATTAATCCTTGACATCTCCGGATTGCTTGGATATATTGAGCTTGTATGCTGTGTCAGAGCGTACTGGGTGTTTATACTTTTTCTGATCGTAGTGTGAAAAGCAATCCGGATTGTCAAAGGTGTTAGGCGGTCTGGGTTGTTTTTTTTGCCCTTCTCGCCCTCTCGGCTCTCTTGCCGTATATGTACCCAAGTAATAGCACATCAATGCCATATGACACCATAAAGCTGTGTAAACTCTTCGATGCATTCGGTACATGTGCGTTTATAATGTCCTCTACTTCAGAACTCTTTACATCGCCTGGTAGCGGCATATATCCCAACATTTTCATAGTGTCATTGGCCTCATAAATAGATGTTGCCCTATCTTCTTTCGGTGTTATCTTGCCGTAAACTGGTATAGTTGCCATTGTTTAATCCTCCTTAAACTGTGCCATGAAATCATCATGATCTGTTTGTATCTGTCTGCTCCTGATAGATTCCTCTGGTAAATGGATAGTGATGGATTGGCTATCTATTCTATCTATTATTCGTTCGTCCATCTTTAGCTCATCTATGCGCTTATTGCTGGTATAGATTGTTACAAGTCTGTTTGCATATCTTTTATCTATCAGTTTGAATAAAACTGTATCCACCCATTCTTTAGCCATCTGAGCCCCTATATCATCAATTACAAGGACTGGAGCCATTTCTAAACTCTTCAAATCTACGGCCTCATTATAGCTTTTTTTCGTAAGCTCCAGATAATCATATATTGTCATAAACCTTGCAGGCACTGCATACCTCATTGTGACCTCATTCAATAATATACTGGCCAGCATGGTCTTGCCTGTGCCTTTTTTCTTTGCGTAAAGATATAACCCATATCCTCTATCCTGAAACTTCCCAAAATTTGTTATAAATGCATTGATCGTCTTTTTCATATCGCTGGTATCCTGCTCGTATATATCAAATCTAAACCGATCCGCTCGCATACCTGCATACATCTGCGGTATTCTCGCCCTAGATCTCCGATCATTTGCACACTCCTGGTCAAGCTTATTCAGTGCTACATACTCATAGCCATCATCAATATATACTCCTCTTGGCATATCTACGAATCGTATAGCATCTATTGCCTCATCGCTGCAGCCTTCGTAACTGGTACCCTTGATCCGCTGGCGTATATACATATTGCGCTCTATGTGCTCTTCTGGCGTCATCTTCATTACGTGACTCTGTGGGAACATTGGATTCTCAGCGTATCTGTACCGGGCCAGCTGGCTGGCTTTTCTCTTTTCCATGTACTTACTCCTTACTGAAACGGATCATCCGGCTTTGGGGTATAGTTTGGTCCTGCTATACCATCTATAACACCCTTCTGATGGTCTTCTCGTGGCTCTTCTGGAGTTTCAGGCGTATATCTAGGGGTGTACTGTGTATTATCGCTATAGCCCCCTTCTTTGCTCTCCCACTTGTCAAGAAGTGTTTGCCAGTCTGTTATATCCTTTCCATTCTTGTACTTCCATTCTCTGGTTTGGTTATATTCAAAAAACCTTGAAGGGCTGACCTTATAGTTATGTTCTTCACAATAAGCCTCTACTTCCTGATATGTTGGTATACCTTCCCTAGCTTTAGCTATAGCTATAGAGTTAGATGTATTAATCTTACCTATCCTATCCTTACCTATCCTGTGGCAACCATCGGTTGACACTTTGTCGCCCATTTGGCTACCTTTTGGTATACCACATATTGAACCATCAGAAGATGAGGCTAATATATATTTGTCATTCTCTACTTCTACGGTATCCAAATACTCTTTAAATCTGGTTTCTGTGTACCTATCTTTACGGATATAATTATTTGCTCTCCAATCAGTTATTAGTATTACTCCATCCTCAAAAGGGATAACGAAACCCTTAGCTACTAATAGCTTTAGATCATCTGGTACACTTCTACATACCGCAACTATTTTTTTAGGTGAGGAAACAAAGCCATCATCGTCTGCCCGCATACCCAAATGAAAATATAAGTTTTGAGCTGTCGGCGACATGTCCAGGAACTGATCCGTATCAACCACATCCAAGCTAAACATTCTGCGTCTCGCCATCGTTCTCTTTTACCTCCTGAAATTTAATAGCAGTCTTATCACTTGTCTGTTTGATAGTGGTCAAGGTATCAACTGCAGTCTGCATCATAACCAATGTTAATTTAGCGTCAGCATCTGACTGCTTGGATGCCCCATATCTTTCTAAGTAGTCCGTGAGTATTGTATATCCTATTACATCCATGAAACATCCTTCCATGGAATATCTAGTGTCGTGATGTTCTATATTATTCATCTTCATTACCTCCTGTAATCTCGTTTATGAACTCATCCAGCGCATAGCCCACAATCATCATTTCTTCTTTCGTTGCGCAAGTGTGCAGCGTTCTGACCATGACATTGTAGGCCTTGGCGTTGAGCTGTGTTGTTGTCATGCTATAACTCGGCGGCGTTTCGTCATCCAGTTCTTCCGGGCTGTCCTCCGAGCTGTCCTCTGTGCTGCCTATAATATTCTCTATGGGTATTCCGTCCGGATTACCTAGCGATATAGTTTCATGCACTCCCAGAGCTTCATAAATGAAGTGCAATGTCTCTTTCTTGGGTGTCTGTCTGCCGCTCTCGTATTTGCGTATATTTGAACCAGTAATACCGCACTTCTTGCCTAACTCTTCCTGAGTCATGCACCTGGCAAGCCTGCATTCTTTTATTTTCTGTCCTACGTTCTTGTAACTCATGCTCCTGCTCCTTCCTGGTAGCAACGCTCATATAAATAGCGTTTGTTCACCTTTCCATTCACTGTTAAATAGCCCTTAGCTGACATTTCGCCATTCAGGTCCTTAATGATCTGATAAGCCTTTGACTTTGAAACGCCCAGAAGAGCCATAACATCATCAACATTTAGATATAGCTTATCCATTCGCAACGCTCCTTTCTTATCCTGCTTTCTGTGCCGCCAAGCCTTTTATAACTCCTCGTCTGTTAAAATGTCTTCTACGCTGCAGCCAATAGCCTTAGCGATTCTTCCAACTGTGGCCGGTCTAAGCTCCTTATCAAAAGCTGAACCAAAAGTGCCACGCTTTAAGCCTGCCGCCTCAAGGTCCTTTGTATCTTTGCAAGCCTTGGCCATAGCTAAATAGGTTTTCTTTCTGTCAATCTTCATTGCTCTGTGCTCCTTTCTTGATAGTCACAAACTTTTGTCTGTGGCTATACAGTAGCACAGACTTTTGTTTGTGTCAACATTATTTTACAGACTTTTGTTTGTGTTTTCTTGTTCAATGTGTTATTCTATTTTTAGAGGTGATGAAATGAATATACGCAAATACCGAACAGAAAAGGGGTTATCCCAAAGGCAACTAGGGGAACTTGTAGGCATGACACAACAGCAAATTGCCCAATATGAGAATGGCAAAAGAAAACCCAAGCTAGAAACACTTGACAAACTCGCCAAGGCTCTTGGAGTAAAACCGGGGCAATTATATGCTGATGAATATATCGAACTTGAACATTATACCCACCCTGAAAGCCTTCAAGATATTGTGGAAAAGAAAAAGAAAATAACACTAGAGATAAACCGCCAAGCACTGATGAAAGCTATAGACATGGCACCAGGAGCTAGCAACATTTCACTAGAACAGATTGCAACATCATTTACCAAACTGAATGAAAAAGGTCAGGAAAAAGCCGCCAGCTATGTGGAAGATCTAACAAAGATCCCAGAATACAAAAAAACAGAATGACGCCGTATTTTGCGTTTTAAGCCATTTTAGTAATTTAGGGTATAAATTACCGTCTAACTCTCTAAAATTAAAATATGGAGAACCGAGACAGTCACAGCAACATATACAGATGTTTTTATATTGCTTTCTGTGCCGCCAAGCAAGAAGGGAGATATAAAACATGCCAGTATATAAGGACAACAAGACAGGTACATTTTATGCAAAATTCTATTATCAGGATTACACCGGGCAGCGCAAGCAAAAACTAAAGAGGGGCTTTAAGCTCCAGAGAGAGGCCAAGGAATGGGAACGGCAATTCCTGGAACGGCAGCAGGGCACGCCGTCCATGACCTTTCAAAGCCTTTATGATATCTATATTGAGGATATGAGCCACAGGCTCCGCAAGACAACCCTAGACGGTAAAAAGAACGTATTCAAGAATCGAATATTGCCATACTTCAAAGATAAGCCGGTGAATGAGATCACCCCGGCAGATATAAGGACATGGCAAAATCAGCAGATAGCCGCCGGTTATTCTGCCGGTTATCTATGCCGTGTTGACAGTGCACTTACAACACTGTTTAACTATGCTATGAATTATTACAATCTGCCATCTAACCCATGCACCAGAGCCGGACATATAGGCAAACATACCAGATCACTGAACTTTTGGACTGTTGACCAATATAACCAGTTTATGGCAAGCCTTGACAACGACAGGGCACGCATGG
>OIYT01001043.1_pt1 | contig 21513 bp, 19 predicted proteins | sample 1588201 | NCBI WGS metagenome assembly OIYT01 (sample SAMN03283260) | human gut metagenome | biome: human-associated habitat; material: feces | host: Homo sapiens | place: USA | collected 2013
GGCGTTTCGGACGGTTTGTGCGGAGCTTGGCGCGGCCGTGACCGTAACGGAAATGGTCTCTTCCCGCGCGCTGGTCTATCAGGACAAGAAAAGCCGCACCCTGCTGCGGAAGAACAAAGGCTCTCTCTGCGGTGCGCAGCTTTTCGGAAACGATCCCGAGATCATGGCGCTGGCGGCGGCGCTCGCGCTGGAATACAGTCATTGTGACTTTATCGACATCAACATGGGCTGTCCTATGCCGAAGGTCGTCAATAATGGCGACGGCTGCGCGCTGATGCGCGACCCGCTGCTGGCGGGACGTATCGTTGCAGCCGTCAGCCGCGCCGTTCCCGTCCCCGTGACGGTCAAAATGCGTTTGGGCTGGGACAAGAGCAGCGTCAACGCTCCTACCATTGCTCACATCGTGCAGGAAAGCGGAGCGCAGGCCGTCGCCGTCCACGGCAGGACGAAGACGATGCTCTATGCCGGAAAAGCGGACTGGGACGCCATCGGCGAAGTCGTCCGCGCGGTCGACATCCCCGTGATCGCAAACGGCGACCTCTGCTCGCCCGAATCGCTCCTGCGCTGCCGCGCACACACCGGTGCAAAACTCTTTATGCTTGGGCGCGGTACGCTGGGCGACCCGTGGCTGTTTTCCGAGTTAAACGCGGCGCTGCGCGGAGAGCCTTCGTATATGCGCCCGCCGCTGTCGGAGCGGATGGACGTTGCCGCCCGTCAGTTCTCCCTCGCACTTGCCGACAAGGGTGAGCACATTGCCTGCCTTGAAGCACGCAAGCACCTTGCGTGGTACCTGCGCGGTGTGGCACACAGCGCTTACTATAAAGATGAGGTCTCCCACCTCACCACCTTTACCGATGTAGAAGAAGTGATCAAAAGGATCAAACGAGATCTGAGGTGAGCGTCATCGAAGAGAAGAATTGGATCAAGAAAGCGGTAAACGGTGACGCAGCCGCGTTTGAGCAGCTCGTGCTGCGTTACCAGGCACCGATCTACAATCTATGCCTGCGCATCACCGGAAACGCCGAGGACGCCGCCGATATGACGCAGGAGGCGTTTATCAAGGCATGGCGCAGCCTGGACACCTTTCATTTTGAAGCCGCGTTTTCAACGTGGCTCTATCGACTTGCCTCCAATACCTGCCTTGACTTTTTGCGCGGGCAGAAGCGGCGGCCGCTGCTGTCGCTGACCGTCGAAGACGACGACGGCGACGCGCAGACGCTCAATGTCCCCGACCCCGCGCCGACGCCGGAGACGGCGCTGATCGCAGCGGAGGAAATGGTGCTTTTGTCGCAGGCCTTGTCGCATTTGGAGCCGGAGCAGCGGCAGATCATCGCGCTGCGCGTCGTCAACGACCTGAGCTATACGGAGATCGCGCAGATCATGGAGCTGAAGGAAGGCACCGTAAAATCGCGTCTGGCACGTGCCCGTGACAATTTGAGAAAAAAACTGCTGCAAATCGGGAACAAACCGTCCGACGCGTCGTCAAAGAAACAGAAAAGGGGGCATGGCAGTGAACTGTGACGTATTCATCACCTATATCAGCGGTCACATTGACGGAACAAATTCCCCTGCGGAAGAGCGTCGACTGCAAAAGCATCTGAAAAAGTGCCCCCGCTGCCGTGCACTTTTAGACGCGATGGAGCAGGTCGACCTAAACTTACGGCAGACGCGGCAGGAGCCGCCCGCCGATCTGACGGCGCGCATCATGTCGCAGGTGCGCAAGGAGCCGCGGCGCTCCGCGCAGCGCAAACGTTTTTATATCACCTTCACCGCGGCGGCAATCTCCACGGCGGCGCTGTTTGCATTCGCGCTGTTCGGCCTGCCGAACCTGACGGATCGGCACGACGAGCTGCAAGTGGAAAAAAGTGCGGCCTTCAGCCGCAACGCGCAGGTCGAGACCTACTGCGCCGCGGGCAGTTCGGCGGATGCGATTCTTCCGTATTGCGCAACGACCGATGAGGGCACCGTCGCCACGGAGCCGACGTCGGAGATCGAGGAGATCGACCGGCTTGGCATCGCTTGCCCGCCGAAATGCAGCACTTCCGAACCGTTCACGGCCGACGGCACGTTAGAGCCGACCGAAGAGCAAAGCGTGCAGCAGGCGACGGTCACGCAGCCGCCGCAGACGGAGCCGACGCAAGAAAAGCCAACAACGAAGCCGACGGCGGAAGTGACGGAGCCGACCGAACCTTCGACAAAAACGGCGGAAGTGACGGAGCCGACCGAACCTTCGGCAAAAACGGTAGCACCAACAGAATCGGCAGAACCGACCGAGCAGACCGAGCCGATCACCACAGAGAAGAAGGATCCGCCGAAGCGTCCGCCGCGCGGGCTGCATCCGGCAACAAAGCCGGACGCAAAGGGGCCGACGCTTTTCCTCTGGAACGCGAGCAGCAGCTGCCTGCCGGAAGACGCGCAGATGCTCTCGTTGGAGGATCTGGAGCACACGCCCGGCACGTTCTACAGTCGTCTCGTCTCCTCCCTGCTTCCCATGGAGGACAATATCTACCGCAACACCATCGAGCGCAATTCGCTGCGCATTGGCTCGGAGCAGTGCAACCTGCGCGTGTACCGCGTCAGCTGCGCCTCGCTGTGGCAGACGCTGGAAAACTGCGCCGGAACCTATGAGCTTGCACTGTACTATCCGCGCGAGCTGGGCGAAGAGGGCGAATGCCACATTATCCTGATCCGCCCCGAAGTCCCGAGCTTTTACGCATACGACACAAAGTAAAACAAAGCAGCAAGAGCCGTGGAACGCGTTCCACGGCTCTTGCTGCTTTGATACCCTTAATACGGCAGCAGCGGCGCGCTGCCGTCATCCTGCGCTGCCTCGATGCTCCGGATCACGGCGTCGTAGCTGTAGCTTTCATTGACGCGGACGCTCACCGTGTCGCCGCATTTTTTCCCGAGAACCGCCTTGCCAAGCGGCGATTCCATGCTGATAAAGCCCTTGTCCGGCATGACGCGCACGGTCGAAACGACCTGAATGACCATTTCCTCTTCATCCTCCGGCAGCCAAAGCGTCACTTTATCATACAGTTTTACCCTGCCGCTATCGGTGCTCTCGTCCTCGTCCACGATCTTCGCGGTCTTTATCATGTTTTGCAGGTAGCGCATACGGCTGTCGTTGCGCCGCTGCGCCTGCTTCGCCGCCTTATACTCATAGTTCTCGCTCAGGTCGCCGAACTCACGGGTGCGCTTGACCTCCTCCATGATCTTCGGCCGCTGGTTGATGCGGCGATCTTCCAGCTCCGCTTCCATCAGAGCGATGTCCTTCTTTGTCAGTTTATCGTACATAACAATGCCTCTTTCCTTTTATTGCGGGTGACAATGCTCAAATATCACGATCGCGCCCTCGCGCTTTGCCTGCTTGACCTGCTGCACACTGCGCAGCGTCCAGCTAAACTCCTGCACGCCCCAGAGCTTTTTGCAGATCATCAGTGACAGGCGCTTGCGATCCTGAAAACGGTAGGCATAAAAATGCGGGCGCGTCAGGCAGTTGGTAAACAAATTGGTCAGCAGGAATGCCACGGGCAGATGCAGCGCGTTGCGGTCACGCAAAAAGTTCTCGGACAACTGCCCGCGCACAATGTCCGGACGGTTCTTCTTCAGCCAGAGCAGGACGCGCGGGTCGAACGATTCGATGCAGAAGCTGAGCTGTGGGAAGTCCTCCAGCATCTTGCAGACTGCGGCGCTGAGCGCCGCATGATTCTTTTGAAACGGCTTCAGCTCAATCACAAGCGGTGTTTTTCCTTCGAAAAGCGGCAGCACTTCCTCCAGAAACGGTACCTTCTCCTGCGTGTTTTCCAGTCGGTAGGTCTTCAGCTCCTCGGTCGTGCAGTCGCACAGGTTCTTTAAGACACCCGCCGTCCGCTGAAGGCTCTCGTCATGCATCACGGCAAGGCGGCCGTCCTTCGTCAGATGCACATCCAGCTCCGCCCCGTAGCCCTGCTCCACCGCGCGGCGAAAGGCCGCGAGCGAGTTTTCCGGCACGCCGTCTCCGTGCAGGCCGCGATGCGCGTAGTCATACTTGGAAAGCCCGAAAAAATCGCCCCGTTTCCGCTTGCCGCAGGGCAAAATGAACCACAGCAGCAAAAGCAAAAGGAGGATCACCAAAAGTACCATTTTCTTACACCTCCGCGTCCAGCGCTTCCAAGCCGCGCTTTGCCTCCGGCTTGTTGTCGCCGTGCATGACAAAGAGCATCGTTACAAACGCGAACGCCACGGCGGCCGCCGCATACGGGAAGAGGATCGTCATGCCGTTTTTGTCCATCAGTCGGCCGGAGAGCACCGGCGTTATGGTCTGCGCAGCCATGCTCGCGGTATAGTAGATACCCGTATACTTTCCGACATCGCCGCCGCGGCACATTTCCACGACCATGGGGAAGGAGTTGACGTTGATCGTCGCCCAGCCGATGCCGGCCAGCGCAAACATCGCGTTCATCAGCAGGGTCGAATCATCCTGCCGCAAGAATGCCGCGATGCCGAAGGCCGCCGTCAGCATCACGATGCCCGCAAGGATCATCTTCTTCCGCCCGACCTTCGAGGCGATCATGCCGACAGGCAGATAGGAGGCGACCGCCGCCGCCTGCGCGATGATGAGCGTCAGGTTATAGTCCTTGTTGAGGATGCTTCCGGCATAGACGGAGTACTTGCTCGTCACGGCGTTGTAGCCCATGAACCACAGGACGATGGACGCCAAGAGGAAAAACAGGCTGCGGCGCTCCGGCCTGCTGAGCTTGCGGCTGCCGCTCGCGTCTTCCTTGTCCTCCTCGATCCCGTAGCGTCGGCTCTCCTCATGCATCTGCCGCACAAGCTCCGGTTCGCGCACCTTGCGCATGAACACGGCCAGCGCGAGCAGCATGATCAGGGCAATGACGCCGTAGTAGACCGTGTAGCGCATCATGGCGTTTTCCACCTTGCCCGTCGCAAACACCATGCCCAAGATCAGCACGATGATACCGCCGGCCGTACCCATCAGGTTGATCACGGCGTTTGCCTTGGAGCGCAGCGGCTTGATGGTTACATCCGGCATGAGCGCGACGGCGGGCGAACGGAAGATGGCCATGGAGAACAGCACGAGCAGCAGCAGAACGATGAATACGATCAGCGCCGTGGGGCTTTCCTTCGTCATATCGTGCGCGTAGGCCTGCCGCGCCGGAACCACATAGTCCGTGTAGTGCGGATTGGTGAACGTATCGCCCGCCTGATACTTTTCGATCTCCTTCAGCTCGGTATCGCTGAAGGGCAGGGAATCATTCTGCTCCCCCTTGACCATCGTGCTGCGGATCTGCAAAAATTCTTCTTTCGTGAACAGTTCGCTAAGGACGAACCGCTCGCCCTCCGGCGTTTTGAGCGTGTGCGTTCCCTCGGCGTCATAGATGGTCTCCAGCGCAGCGGGATCATCCACCTTGGAGACCTTCTGGATGTTGCGCAGCTGCGCGGCGTCCGCGAAGGACATTGCCGTAAACAGCAGCGCCGCAGCGATCGTCCCGATCAGGATAAACGGCGTCCGGTTGCCGCGCTTGCCCGTGTGTTTGTCGGAGATCGCGCCGAACAGCGGCAGCAGCACAAGCGCAAGGATGTTGTCCAGCGCCATGATAATGCCGGAGGCCGTCTGCGACAGGCCGAACTTGTTCGTCAGGATCAGCGGCACCGTGCTGTCATACGCCTGCCAAAAGGCGCAGATGAGGAAAAACGCGAAGCCGACATAGATGGTTTTTTTGTAATTCAGTTTCATGGCTTTCTTCTCTCTTCCGTTGGATTCTGTGCCGCTCCGGCGGCAGATTCAGGTTCCCCCACAAATGCATCGCACAGGGCGCGGATGTTCTCAAAAATATGCGTCGGTTTGACCTCGCTTTGCCGCACGTCGGCAAGGGTGCTCTCGCCGGAGAGGACGAGCGCGGTGTCCACGCCCGCGTTTTTCCCGCAGGCGATGTCGGTATAGAGGCGGTCGCCAACCACAAGCGTCTCCCCCGGAGAAAAGCCCCACCGGTCAAGCGCAAGGCGCACCATCTCCGGCTTGGGCTTGCCGATGAAGATCGGCTCCCGCCCCGTCGCGCGCGTCAGCATTTGGCAGACGCTCCCGCAGTCCGGCACATAGCCGTACCACGTCGGACAGACCCAGTCGGGGTTGGCGGCAATGAAATCGACCCCGCGGCCAAGGAGAATGCAGGCATCCTCCAGCTTCTGAAAGGTCAGCTCCGTATCAAAGCCGCACACCAGCGCGGCCACCTCCGCCTCCGGACGGGTCGTAAGGCGGAAGCCCGCCTGCGCAAGCTGCTGCCGGAACGACGCCGTCCCAAAGGCGTAGAGCAGCTTGTCCCGATAGCCGCGCTCGGAAAGGTAGCACAGCAGTGCATCCACACTGGTCAAAAAATCGTCGCGCTGCGCGGCAATACCGAGACGCTCCATTTTTTCAATGTATGCCTCCACGCTGCGGGAGGAATTGTTGGTCAGAAACAGATACTTCCCGCCCGCGCGGCGCACCGCTTCGAGAAGATCCGTCGTGCCGTCAAACAGCGTTTCGTCCAAATAGATGGTTCCGTCCATGTCCAAAAGGAAGAAACGCTTGCTTGCAATGGAGGGGTCATGTTCCATAGGTTCTTCTCCATGTTCATAGGTTATACTCATCATAGCACAACGGCGGACAAAATGACAGAGGGGGACGGAAAAATATTGGCAAACGCCGCATTTTTTGATATACTCCAAGGTGAAAGGAGGGCGTTATTCATGAAACACTCCCCCATTGGTCTGCGCACCTTAAAAACAGGGCTTGCCGTGTTTCTCTCCGTGCTGCTGGTGCGCTGCTTCGTCACAGACGATCTCTCCGTGTTCTACGCGGGCTTCGGCGCGCTGATCGCCATGGATCGCACGCTTTCCGACTCGCTCCGGCAGGCGGCGACGCAGGTGCTCGGCGTCCTGTTCGGCACCGTTCTGGGTTACTTCGCTCTGCTGCTTTTTCCGGATGTCACCCCCGCATGGGTCGTCGGTGTGGGCGTGATCCTGCTGATCTTTCTATGCGACCGGCTCCGCCTGCGCTTCGCGATCAGCCTTGCCTGCATCATCTTTCTCTCCGCCTGCCTCGACACCTCGGACAACATCCTGCGCGACTCGATCTTCCGCGTGCGCGACACCTGCGTCGGCATCGCCGTCGCGCTGCTGCTGAACATCTTCCTTCAGCCGTATAACAACAAAAAGCGCATCTTGTCCCTGCTGCACCGTCTGCGCGAGCAGATTCCCGTTCTTTTGCAGCAGGTGGTCGTGCAGGAGCAGCTTCCGTCGCTGCACCCCTCCGTCGAGCTGCTGCGCAGCGTCGATCAGGAGCTTTCGCTCTACCGGCGTCAGCGCTTCCTGCGGCGGCGCAGCGATGACGACGGGGCGCTGCTCTTCGGCTGCCGCCAGCTTGCCGAGCGTATGGTGCAGGAGCTGGAGGCCATCTGCGGCATGGACTCGCTGGGCGATATTGCGACCGAGAACGCGGAGGTCATGCGCAAGCTCGGCATGGAGCTGCCGGAGGTGCCTTCCCGAAAATGCACGCGGCACGACACCATTGTGATGAACTACCATCTGGAAAAGCTCCTGACCGCTTACCGTTACCTCAGAGAGCTGATGGAAGCATAAAGCGATCCCCTCCGGCATAGTCTCTGTCGGAGGGGATCATTTTGACTTTGACCGATTTGGCTCTGCGGCGCGCGGGTGCCGCGGACTTAAAAGCATTTCAGGCAGCGGAGGGACTGTATCCCTCCGGTCAGGAGGATGTCCTGACCATGCAGCGGCTCATGCCCTACCTGCTCGGCTACGAGCGCTATCTCATTAAGGCCGGCGACACTTTTTTCAAGATCGCCCGTGCCTACGGCACGTCGGTTCGTGCCATCGCCGTGGCAAACCCGGGGCGCGTGCCCGACCGTCTGCCCATCGGGCAGTATCTGGTCATCCCGCTCGGCTTTCCCGTCGTGCCGACGGACATTCCGTTCACGTCGGAGCTGATGCAGCTTTGCGTGCAGGGGCTTTTGGCGCGCTACCCCTTTCTGACGCAGCGCACCCTGACGCGCACGGCCTACGGCAGGCCGGTCACGCTCCTGCGGATCGGTGAGGGGCGGCGCTCGGTGCTCTATAACGCCGCGCATCATGCAAACGAATGGATCACCGCGCCGCTGCTCATGAAATTTCTGGAGGACTACGCCTACGCCTACGCCATGCGCAGGCGCATCGGAGAGTTTGAGGCCGCAGCACTCTACCGCAAAACACAGCTCTACCTTGTCCCGATGGTGAATCCGGACGGCGTGGATCTGGTCACGGGCGCGCTGCCGCCGGACAGCGCGCAGTACCTCGCGGCGCAGGAGATCGCCGCTTACTACCCCGCGATCCCCTTTCCGGACGGCTGGAAGGCAAATCTGCGCGGCGTAGATCTAAACCTCAACTATCCCGCCGGCTGGGAGATCGCGAAGCAAAACAAATATGCCCTCGGCTTCACCACGCCCGCGCCGCGCGACTTCGTCGGGCAGGCGCCGCTCGACCAGCCGGAGAGCGCCGCGATGGCGGTCGTCACCCGCGAGGTCAACCCCCGTCTGACGCTGTCGTACCATTCGCAGGGCGAGGTCATCTACTGGAAATATCTTGACCAGTCCCCGCCGGACGCGGAGCGGATCGGCAAGGTCTTCGCCGACCTGAGCGGATACACGTTAGAGGATACACCCTATGCCTCCGGCTTCGCGGGCTACAAGGACTGGTTCATCAGCACCTTCGGCCGCCCCGGCTACACCGTCGAGGTCGGTCTCGGCGAAAATCCGCTGCCGCTTTCGCAGTTTGACGAGATCTACCGAAAGAATCTCGGCATCCTGACCACCGCCTTGGTTTTATAACGGAAACACCCGAGGATCCTCCGATCCTCGGGTGTCTTTGTCACTCGGTCAGAAGCGGGCGCAGGACGGTGCGTGCTTCAAATCTGGTGTCGCGCGAATTGGCAAGGAAGACCAGTTCCTTCAGCTTCTCCGCCGAGCCGTACAGCTGCGCGTAGCGCTCGACCTTGGAGCCGTCAACATTGCTGATATACAGCCGCCCGCTGCACGCCGCTGCGGGGAAATCGTCGCGGTCGGTCACGTAGGACAGCGTCAGCTTGCTGCCCGCGAAGAAATCGTCCAGCGCCTGCGCCGCGTCCGTCAGTGCCTGCGCTCTGTCCTCCGAATAGACGATGCTGTCCGTGTCCGGAAAGCGGAACTCGGAAAACGCGATCTCGGAAAAGCCAAGATCATACAGCTCGCGCGCGACCTGCATCAGGTGCGACTGCACCGTCTCGTTGGCCGGATCGAGCCAATAGCACCCGAGATCGTCCATCCACAGCGCCCCGCCCGACAGCGGCAGGCCGCAGGACTGGTTGTCCAGCGCGAACGTCCGGTCGCGGAACGCGGGCACCACCGCGATCATATAAAAGCCGCGTCCGTGCAAATAGTCGATCATCGCGTCGATCGCTTCGATGTCCACATCCGCCGTCTGCGCGCCGCTGACGGAGCTGGAGTAGTAGTAATTGCCGAACACGCTCTTGACCTCTATCATCACCGCGCAGGGCTGCTCCATCTCGCGCAGCAGCGCAAGCAGCTTCTCCGGCTGTCGCAGCATGGTCGTCGTGATATAGTAGCCGCCCATCTCGCCGATGGTCTGCTCCGTCTCCGGCTTCTGCTCAATCTCAAGGGTGATGCTTCCGGCCGTCGCGGGAACGTGGGTCGTCTCCTCGCTTGCAAGGATCGTCGTCTCCGGCGCATGGAGCGCCGCACCGCCGCCGCGCTCATAGGTGACGAACCGCTCAAAATAGATCAGTACACCGATGACGACCACCGCCGCCACGGCCAGCACAATGCCGAGCAGCTTCAGGATTTTGCGCAGCAGCAGCCGTTTTCGATAGGAAATACGCATTGCATTTCGCTCCTTTATGCCTTTTCTGCCACGAGGCAGCACCACTGGTCGCTCTGCGCGCGGTCGACGATCGCAAGTCCCGCCGCCGTCAGCGCGTCGTGCACCTCCGTCTCACGCGAAAGCAGGATGCCGGAGCAGACCAGCCGTCCCTCCGGACGCAGCAGCCGCGCCGCCGACGGAGCAAGTCGCACGAGCACACCGGCGACGATATTGGCGCACACGATGTCATAGCCGTCTCCGAGCCGCTCCATCAGCGCCCGATCCGTCACGACGTCCCCCGTCATGGAGGTAAACCGGTCGCTCGCAAAGCCGTTGCGCGCGGCGTTGTGCGCGGAGATATGCTCCGCCGCCGGATCAATGTCCACTGCGACCGCGCTTGCCGCGCCCAGACGCAGCGCCGCGACGGAGAGGATGCCGCTGCCGCTGCCAAGATCTGCCACACGCTCGCCTCCGCGCACCAGCGTCTCCAGCTTTTCCATGCACATCCGCGTCGAGTCGTGCTCGCCGGTGCCGAAGGTCATCCCGAGATCGAGGATCACGGGCAGGCGACCCTGCGTGTCATCCACCGTCATCCACTCCGGCACGACCAACAGCCGCGCGCCGACCGACAGCGGGCGATAGTTCTTCTTCCAGCCGTTCTCCCAGTCCTCATCCGGCACGTTTTCCAGCCGCACCGTCAGGGGGCCGAGGTCGCAGCTCGGATACTTCTGCGGCAGCAGGCGCAGCAGGGCGCGCAGGCGCTCCATTGCCTCCTGTGCACCGTCCTCCGGCAGATAGAGCCGCACCTGAGAAAGCCCCGTCATTCGCTTTTCCAAGCTCTCGTCCACATAGTCCCAGTATGCCTGCGCCTCGCGCAGGAACGCGTGAAACTGCGTCTCGTCGTCGATCATCAGGCTGTCAAAGCCCTGCTGCGTCAGCTCTGCGCACAGAAGGTCGATCCCCTCCGAGGCGGTACGAATGGTCAATTCCGTCCACTGCATCTGTTCCGTCGCTCCTTTTCTTTGTTGCCCTATATTCTACAGGATTTTTCCGGAAATAACAAGAATTATTTGCTTTCTTTTTTCCCAAAAGTGTGTATAATGGTACGCAAGGAAAGGAGAAACGTCATGCTACAAACGATTTCTCTTGCCCCCGGCGTATCGCTGCGGGCAATACAGACCGATCAGTTCAAGACCGGTTTTTTCAGCGTTAATTTTATCTGCCGCCACGACCGCGCCACGGCCGGTCTTGCCTCGCTTTTGCCCAACGTGCTCCTGCGCGCGACGCAGAAGCACCCGAGCATGGAGCGCGTCTCCTCCCATTTGGACGCGCTCTACGGCACCTGCGCGGGCGCGCTCTGCCGCCGCAAGGGAGAGATCAAGCTCACGGGGCTGTATTTTGACTATGTGGAAGACTGCTTCCTGCCGGAGCCGATCTTTGACCGGATCGTCGACTTCCTGCGGGAGCTGCTCTTCGAGCCGCTGACGGAAAACGGCTGCTTCTGCGCGTCGATCTTTGAAAGCGAACGCGCCAATCTGATCGATGCCATCGAGGCGAGCATCAATTCGCGCCGCTCCTACGCGGTCATGCGGATGCTCGAAACGATGTGCACCGAGGAGGACTACGGCGTCCCGCAGCTCGGCTCCGTGCAGGACGCGGAGGCGCTGAGCGCGGAAGTCCTTTGGGCTTTTTATCAGCAGCTGCTCCGGCACGCGCGCATTGAGGTATACTACGCGGGCAGGCTCCGCGCCGAAGAGGCAGCCGCGCGCTTTGCGCCCGTTTTCTCCGCGCTCGGCGCGCGCAGGCTGACCGAGGTCGCGCCCACCGTCATCCGCGCGGAAGCCCCGCAGGTGCGCCGCATTGAGGAGACGATGGACGTGACGCAGGCAAACCTTGTCATCGGTCTGCGCACCGGCCTGACCGCCGCCGATCCGGACTATCCCGCCATGGCGCTGCTCAGCGCCGTCTACGGCGGCGGTATGACAAGCAAGCTCTTTTTGAACGTCCGCGAGGCGCGTTCGCTCTGTTACTTTGTCGGCTCGACGCTGGACAAATACAAGGGGCTGATGGTCGTCTCCGCCGGTATCGACGCAAGCAAGCGGCAGGAGGCCGAGGAGGCGATCTTTGCCGAGCTGGATGCCTGTCGGCGCGGGCAGATCACGGACGAGGAGCTTTCCTCCGCACGCACGCAGGTGCTCTCTTCTCTGCGCCGCGCCATGGATGTCCCCTCCGATCTGGATGATTTTTATCTGGGTCTTGCGCTGACCGGTGCCGACGATCTGCCGGTGCTGATGGAAAAGCTGCAAAGCGTCACCCGCGACGACCTTGTGCGCGCGGCGCGGCGCTTGCAGACGGACACGATCTATCTGTTAAGGAGGGAAGCATAATGGACTATCCGCGCATCGGCGAGCGCTGCTGGGCGCAGACGCTTGCCTGCGGGCTTCCCGTCCGCATCATTCCGAAGGCCGGCTTTGCGCAGAAGCGCGCATTTCTTGCCGTCAACTACGGCTCGATCGACACGGCCTTTTCGCTCGGCGGCGTCCCCCACCGCACGCCGGACGGCATTGCGCACTATCTGGAGCACAAGATGTTCGACCTGCCGGAGGGCAGCGCGGCCAATTTCTTCGCCGCCACCGGCGCAAGCCCGAACGCCTTTACCTCCTACGACATGACCGCCTATTATTTCTCCTGCACGGACGCCTTTGACGAAAATCTCCGGCTCCTGCTGCGTATGGTTCTCACGCCCTACTTTACGGAAGAGAGCGTGGAGAAGGAGCGGGGCATCATCGCGCAGGAGATCCGTATGTACGAAGACAGCCCCGATTCCCGCGTCAACGAAGATCTGCTGGAAATCCTCTATGCCTCCCATCCCGTCCGCGTCCCCATCGCGGGAACGGTAGAGAGCATCGGGCACATCCGCGCGGAGGATCTGTACGACTGCCACCGCGCGTTCTACCGTCCGGAAAACATGGTGCTGTGCGTCGTCGGCGACGTCGACCCGCAGCACGTTATGGAGCTGGTTGACGCCTGCGTTCAGAAGCACGAAGCGCCGCTTCCGATGCGCGATTACGGCGCGCCGGAGGCCATGCGTCCTCTGCGTGCCGCAAAGGAGCGCCGCATGGAGGTCTCCATGCCTACCTTCGCCCTCGGCTTCAAAGCCGAGTCGATCCCCTTCGGGCAGGACAGTCTGCGTGCGAGCCTTGTCGGCGCGATGGCCTCCGACCTTCTCATGGGCGACTCGTCTCCTCTGTTTGAGTCGCTGTACGACACGGGACTTATCAACAGCGAATTCGGCAGCGGCTTTGACAGCGGCAAAGGCTCCTGCGTCCTGATCGCGAGCGGCGACAGCCGCGACCCGCAGGCGGTCTGCGCGGCCGTGCTCAAGGAAGCGGAGCGCATCCGCGCCGAGGGGATCGACACGGAGCGCTTCACGCGTCTGCTGCGCGCGCAGTACGGTTCTTATCTGCGCGCTATTGACAGCTTTGACCGAATCTGCTATCGTATATGCAGCGGTTATTTCAGCGGCGCGGACGCCCTGCGTTTTCCGGAGGCATTCGAGCACATCACGCCGCAGAGCATACTGCAATTCATCGACACGGTCGTGCGCCCCGAGCGTATGGCGCTGGCCGTGGTACGTCAGGAGGCTTAGCCATGCAACTGTCCGATACGACTGCCATTCGTTTCCCGGGGCTTGGCATCGAGGTAAACCCCAGCGACGGCTTTACCATCGGCTCGCTGGAGATCAAATGGTACGGCGTCATCATCGCGCTGGGCGTGCTGCTCGCCGTGCTCTACGTCATGCGGCGCGTGAAGGAGTTCGGTCTGACCGAGGACGACATTGTCAACATCCTTCTCATCGGCCTTCCCTGCGCCATCATCGGCGCGCGCGCCTACTATGTTCTGCTGGAGCCGGAGCTGTTCTTCGGACCGGAGAACAACTGGTACGACTGCATCAACCTACGCGACGGCGGCCTTGCCATCTACGGCGGCGTCATCGGCGCGGCCATCGCCACGCTGCTCTACACGGGCAAAAAACGCCGCGCCAAGCTGCTGCCGCTGCTCGACCTGATCACGCTCGGCCTGCTCATCGGCCAGCTCGTCGGCCGCTGGGGCAACTTCTTTAACCGCGAGGCGCACGGCAGCGTGACCGACTGCCTGCTGCGCATGGAGCTGTATGAAGACGGTATGTGGCAGGCCTTCCACCCGACCTTCCTGTATGAATCGGTCTGGAACCTGATTGGTCTGATCGGTCTTCACATTTTCTCGAAGCACCGCCGCTTTGACGGCGAGGTCGCGCTGGGCTATGTCGCATGGTACGGCCTTGGCCGCACTTGGATCGAGGGGCTGCGCACCGACAGCCTCTGGATCGGCAGCTTCCGCGCAAGTCAGGTGCTTGCAGCCGTCAGTTGCCTTGTCGCCACCGGCCTGCTGCTGTATTTCCTGCTTGTCCGCAAGCCGGACAAAAACCGTATGTTAGTCAATCGTCTCGCCGCCGAGGCGGACGAACCGTCCGAGCCAATCACGACACCGGAAAAGGAGGATACCGACCATGAATGAAAACTTGGAAAACCTGAAGGAAAAGGCGGCAAGCGCCGCGCAGAGCGCCCAGCGCACGGCAAAATACCTCGCGCTCGTCTCCCGCAACCGCATCGCCATCGCGCGTGAGCAGGAACGCATCCGCCGCGCCTATCAGAAGCTCGGCAAGGTCTACTACAAGGACTACGTGACCGACGAAGAGCCGGACGAAGCGGAATATCAGCCGCTCTGCGAGGCGATCTCCGACTCCTTCCGCCTGATCAACGAACTGCGCGAAGAGATGGCAGAGGCAAAGGAGGCCTACGCCGCCAAGGGCGAGCCGGAGGCACCGGAGACGGCGGAGGAAGCGCCGGAAGAGACGCCGGAGGACGTAACGATCGTTCCCGTCGAGGACGCAGAGGAACCGAAAGCCGAATAACAGGGAAGCAGCTGCAAAACCTTGCAGCTGCTTCTTCATCTTATTTCGGATCAATGTGTACATCAAGCTGCGGGAACGGAATGTTGATCTTCCGCTCGTCAAAGCAGTGCTTGATCTGTTCGAGCAGCGCGTAGCGCACCTCCGCGTAATCGCCGGAAGCGACGGGCACCTCAATGCGGTACTCCACCGCGCTGTCGAGAAACGCGTTGACGCGCACGGTGCACTGCCCCGCCGCCTTCGGGTGCTTGGCCGCCTCACGCAGCGCGGCGTAGACCTCCTGCGTCGGCGCGGCGTAGTCCACCGTGACCATCAGCTCGATCAGGCGCTTGCCTTCCATGGAATAGTTGCAGATACGCGCGGCGGCTGCATCGCTGTTCGGGATATAAATGCGGCGTCCGTCGCGGGTCAGCAGGACGGTGTAGGACATGGTGATCTCCTCGACCGTGCCGCTGTCGTCCCCGATCTGAACGAAGTCTCCGGCGCGGATCGGCCGCGCGGCAAGCAAATGGATACTGCCGACGACATTGGTCAGCACATTCTGCATGGCAAGCGAAATTGCCAGCGACAGCACGCTGACCAGCGCGATCAGCGAAGTGACGTCCACGCCGAGGCTGCCGAGCGCGATGAGCACGAGCAGACTGTAGAGCAGCACGCGCAGCAGCGTGTGGAACGTGCTCTGCAAGGTCTTGTCGATCTTCCGGTCGAGCTTGGTGCGCAGGAGCGATTTGTCAAACAGGCGCAGCAGCAGGCGGATGATCACCGTGCCGATCAGCAGGATCAGCGCCACGGGAAGGAGCTTTTTCAGCGTGATTCCCGCAAAGAAATCCGCGATTGCTTCGGTACTCACGTCGTCTCACCTTCCGGTGCGGGCAGGCGGTTGTTATCGGCGTTGACATAGGCCATCAGCTCGTCGCCGGTGATGGTCTCCTTTTGCAGCAGGTACAGGGCGATCTCATCGAGCAGCTCTCGCTTCTCCTTGAGCAGCGCCACGGAAGCCGCGTAGGCCTCCGACAGCAGCTTTTGCACCTGCGCGTCCGCCTTCGCGGCGGTCTCCTGCGAGCAGTCCATATAGGCCTGCCCCTCCAGATACTCGTTCTGCACGGTGGCAAGCGACATCAGGCCGATCTCTTCGCTCATGCCGAACTGCGTGACCATGCGCCGCGCAAGATCTGTCGCGCGCTGGATGTCGTTGGCAGCGCCGGTCGTCTGAATGCCGAAGACCGTCTGCTCCGCCGCGCGGCCGCCGAGCAGCGTTTCCAGCTGCGTTTGCAGTTCTTCCTTGGAATTGAGGAACTTTTCTTCCTCCGGCATCTGCATCGTGTAGCCCAGTGCGCCGGAGGTGTGCGGGACGATGGTGATCTTTGAGACGGGCTGCGTATGCTTGCGCAGCGCGGCGATCAGCGCGTGACCGACCTCGTGATAGGCGACGATGCGCTTTTCAATATCCGTCAGCACCGTGCCCTTCTTTTCCGTGCCCGCGATGACGACCTCAAAGGAGTTCAGGAGGTCTTGCTGGTTTACCGCCATTCTGCCCTGCCGCACGGCGCGCAGCGCCGCTTCGTTGACAAGGTTCGCAAGATCCGCGCCGACCGCGCCGGCCGTCGCCTGCGCGAGCTTTTTCAGGTCTACGTCCTCTGCCAGACGAATGTTGCGCGTGTGCACCAAGAGCGTCTGGTAACGTCCCTCAAGGTTGGGACGGTCGACCACGATGCGGCGATCGAAACGACCCGCGCGCAGCAGCGCCTTGTCCAGAATTTCCGGACGGTTCGTCGCAGCGAGGATCACGACGCCCTTGGACGAATCGAAGCCGTCGATCTCGGCAAGGAGCTGATTCAGGGTCTGCTCGCGCTCGTCGTTGCCGCCGAAGCGCGAATCACGGCTGCGGCCGATCGCGTCGATCTCGTCGATGAAGATGATTGCGGGGGCGACCTTCGCCGCCTCTTGGAACAGGTCGCGCACGCGGCTTGCGCCGACGCCGACGTACATCTCCACAAAGTCCGAGCCGGAGATGGAGAGGAACTCCACGCCCGCCTCACCCGCGACCGCGCGGGCGAGCAGCGTCTTGCCCGTTCCCGGAGGGCCGACGAGCAGCACGCCCTTGGGAATACGCGCGCCGAGCTCGACAAACCTTTGCGGGTCGCGCAGGAAGTCCACGATCTCCGCAAGCTCCTCCTTCTCCTCGTCCGCGCCCGCAACGTCGGCAAAGGTGGTCTTGCGGGCGCTCTCGCTGCCGTGCCGGAAGGTGGCGTTGCCGAACTTCGCCATACGGTCGTTCCCGCCGCCGGAGGCGCGCATGGAAAAGAAGTACCAGATGGCGAACAGCCCCGCGACGGCGATCACATAGGGCAGGGCAATGGCAAGGTAGTTAGGCGAGTGGTTGGCGGAGTAGTTATAGTCCTCCAGAATGCCGGCGGCCTTCTGCTCCACGACAAGGTCGTTGAGGTCGTCGTAGAAAAGGTCGAAGTCGTAGAGCTCCTTCCGGAGCTCCGTCTTGCCGTCCACCGCCTCGCGCAGCTTGAGCGTGAGCGTGGTGTCCTGCACGGTGAAGGACTTCACCTTCTCCTGTTCAAAGAGCTGCACGACCTCAGCATAGGAGATCTCCGGCTCCTTGGGGCGGAAGAAATACGAGGCGGCCGAGAGCAGCATGAAAACGCACAGCATCCACAGCACATAATTGGGTCGTTTGGTCTGGGTCAAAGGTTTTCCCTCCTTTTGCGGCAGCAGAATCTGCCTTGAAGAAAAGAGGCGACGAGCGCCTCTTTTCGATTCTTCAAAAAAGTCCTACGGACTTTTTTGATATTTGGATGCGCTTCGCTCTGCGCCTCTCCGCCGCAGCGGCTCGACGCTCACTTCGCGAGATGTGTTATTTCAGACGCGCATGTCGTCAGAAATAACAGTCAAGATCATTTGCGCCGTGCGCGGCGCAAAGCCTGCGGCGCTTTTTCCATCATACGCCGGCCTTACTTGCTGTAGACCTCCGGCTTGAGTACGCCGATGTACGGCATATTGCGGTACTGCTGGGCGTAATCCAGCCCGTAGCCCACGACGAACTCGTCGGGGACCTCAAAGCCCGCGAGATCGGCCGTGATGGGCTTGACGCGGCGGGCGGGCTTATCGAGCAGAGTAACGACCGTCACGCTCTTGGCGCCCTTGGTGAGGAAATAGTTCTTGAGGAAGTAGAGGGTATTGCCGGAGTCCAGGATGTCCTCGATGACCACGATCTCGCGGCCCGTAATGTCCTGCTGCAGGTCGTGCGTGATCTGCACCACGCCGGACGAGGACGTGCCGTTCTGGTAGGACGACACCGCGATGAACTCGATGTCGCTCTTGATCTGGCAGGCGCGGACGATGTCCGCCATGAAGATGAAGCTGCCCTTGAGCACGCCGAGGAACAGCGGGTTGCGGTCCTTGAACTGCTCGTAGAGCGTGTCGCCCATCTCCTGCACGCGCGTCCTGATCTGCTCCTCGCTGTAGAGCACCTTCAGCATATCCTGATCCATCATGCTTTTCGCCATAGTTTTTCCCTCTCCCATTGTTTTATGTTTGTTTTTTCGGAGCATTACTCCGCGGTTTTCTCAAAGGTCAATACACACACGCTCTCGCCGTCCGTCGGCAGAAACAGCGCGTCCGTGCCGATGCCGTACACCGCAGCGACCGCGCCGCCCGAGCGGATGACCGGCGTTTGCTCCCGCTCATCCGGCGAAAAGCCGCGCTCGGCGAAGAGCCGCTTGAGGCTCCGCGAGCCGCGCGAGACGGGCAGCGTCATGCTCTCCCGCGCGTCCCACGCGCCGACCGAGAGCGGCGCGTCAAATACAGCTTCTCTTAATATAACGGTATTCTCGGAATTTTCAACCGTTTTTTCGCATTTTCGGCAGGTGATGGCAAAGCCGCCCCACCGGACGGTCTCCCCCGCGCGGAGCAAAACGCGCTCCGGCGTTTCCCTCCGGTGTGCGCAGAGCGTCAACACGCCGTCCGCGCGCCGCGCGGTCACGCCGCCGGGCAGGTCGAGCTGTGCCGTCCCGCTTCCCGCGCAGAGCGCGGCAAGCGCGTCGTAGTGCGCGGCGGTGAAGTCCTTCTTCCCCGCGCCGAGTGCGTCGAGCGCAAGGCGCAGCACCCTCGACCGCAGGACCGCGGGTACCTGCGTGACCGCCGCGCAGGGCAGCGTCACCGCTCCGGCCTCCATTTTCAGCTCCGTCAGATAAGCGGCGGCAAGGGAGTCGAGGTATTCATCCTCCTGCCGCAGGCGCAGCGCCGTCTCGCCGATGTGCTCGACCGCCTGCGCGTTGACCCGGCAGAGCTTCGGCACCACCTCCGCGCGGATAAAGTTGCGCGTGAGCGCCGTGTCCGCGTTGGTCGCGTCCGTGCGATAGGGCACATGATGCTCCTTCGCGTAGGCGGCAAGCTCCTCCCGCGTCAGGCAGAGGAAGGGGCGCACCAGCCTGCCGTTTTTCGGCGCGATGCCCGCAAGGCCCGCCATGCCCGTGCCGCGGGCAAGATGAAAGAGCACCGTTTCGGCGTTGTCGTTCGCGTGATGGGCGGTGACGATGCGCGCCGCGCCGGTCTGACCGGCAACGGAGTTAAGAAAGTCATAGCGCAGCTTGCGCGCCGCCTCCTCGATTGTCAGGCCGTTCTCCCCGGCGTAGGCCGCCACATCGCCCGTGCCGACGCACAGCGGGATACGCCGCGCTGCGCACCACGCACGCACGAGGTCCTCGTCCATGTCGGCCTCCTGCCCGCGCAGCTGATGGTTGTAGTGCGCCGCGCACACGCGGTAGCCGTTTTCGTATAAAAAGTCCAGCAGACACATCGAGTCCATGCCGCCCGAAGCCGCCGCGAGCAGCAGCTCGTAGCGCGGCAGCAGATCGAAGCGCTGCACAAAGTCCAGTACCTTTTTCATTCGTCCTCGTACCGCCTTTCGAGCGTGCCGAAGGTCGTGTACTCCGGCATCCAGCGCAGCTCGACCTTGCCGGTCTCGCCGTGGCGGTTCTTGGCGACGATGCACTCGGCAATGTTGTGCTTTTCGGAATCCTCGTTGTAATAGTCGTCGCGGTAGAGAAAGAGCACGATGTCCGCGTCCTGCTCGATCGCGCCGGATTCACGCAGGTCGGAGAGCATGGGGCGCTTGTCGTCGCGCTTTTCGTTCGCGCGCGAGAGCTGTGAAAGGCAGAGCACAGGGACCTGCAATTCCTTCGCCATGATCTTGAGCATACGCGAAATGTCGCTCACCGCCTGCTGGCGGTTTTCGCCGCTGTAGCCCTTTCCGCCGGCGGAGGTCATCAGCTGAAGATAGTCGATGACGACGAGGCCGAGGTTTTCAATGCGGCGGCATTTGGCGTTCATGTCCGCGACGGTGAGGAGCGGATTGTCGTCGATCTTGATGTCCGTGCGGCTGAGCGTCGAGGCCGCCTCCGCGATCTTTACCCAGTCGCTCTCGCGCAGATTGCCGGAGATGAGCCGTCCGTTCTCCACCAGCGCTTCGTTGGACAGCACGCGCGTGACGAGCTGTTCCTTGGACATTTCCAGGGAAAAGACCGCGACCGCCTTGCCGCTCGCCTTGGCGACGTTGAGCGCCACGTTGAGCGCAAAGCTCGTCTTACCCATACCGGGTCTCGCAGCCAACAGGATAAGGTCAGATTTGCTCAGGCCGTTGATCTTGTCGTCCACGGCGCTCAGGCCCGTGGAAAGGCCCGGCAGCGTCTTACCGCCGGTGGCGGAAAGCTCGGCGAGATGGTCGAGCACGCCCTGCAGCACAACGCTGATCTGCTCCATATTCTGTGCGCTGCGCCCGCGGCGCACCGCGTAGATCTTCTGCTCGGCGGCGTCGAGCACGGCGGAGGCTCCGCCCGTGCCGTCCTGCACCATGCCGGTGATGTCGCTCGCCACGGTCGCGATCGCGCGCAGCAGCGCCTTGTCGCGCACGATGTCGGCGTATTCATTGACGTTCGCGGAGGTTGGCGTGACCTCCATGAGCTGCACAAGATAATTGCGCGTGGTATTTTCGTCATAGGTGCCGTTGCGCTCCATCTCGCCCGCGACGGTCACGCCGTCGATGGGCTTGGAGTAGAGGAACATGGAATAGATCGTCTCGAAGATCTCCCGGTTCTGGCGCAGGTAGAAATCCTCGGGGCGCAGCTTTTCCATCACGTCCTTAATGCAGTTCGCGTCGATGAGCATCGAGCCGAGCACCGCCTGCTCCGCCTCGAGCGAGTGCGGCATCTGGCGGTAGAGCAGTTCGTCCATCGCAGGGCACCTCTTTTCTGCGTAAAGTCTGGCTTATTCCTCCGCCACGGTCACGGTGAACTTCCCGCTGACCTCGTAGCCGAGCTTCGCGCGGATCTCGTAGCTGCCGAACGCCTTGATCGGCTCGTCGAGCACGATCTTCTGCTTGCCGACGTCCAGGCCGAACTGTGCCATGAGCGCCTCGGAGATCTCCTTGCCGGTGATGGCGCCGAAGAGCTTGCCGTTCGCGCCGCCCTTGGCGGTGATCTTCACGGTGCAGTTACGCAGCTTGTCCGCGGTCTCCACGGCGGCGGCGCGGTTCGCCGCCTCCTCGGCGCGGCGCGCCTTTTCCTTGAGGTTCATGGTGTTGATGGCGTCCGCCGTGGCGGGGATGGCCAGCTTGCGCGGCAGCAGATAGTTGCGGGCGTAGCCCTCCGCCGCGTCGATCA